>MDTD01174924.1_pt1 | contig 11137 bp, 8 predicted proteins | sample 811221 | NCBI WGS metagenome assembly MDTD01 (sample SAMN05326646, study PRJNA326480) | marine metagenome | isolation source: seawater | place: Pacific Ocean: South West | collected 2011
CGACGACGACGACGAGCGGCAAGGGGCGGGGGTCGGCACCGTACGCGTGATCAGGAGGTGAAAGAAGGCGACGAAGGCACCCTCAAACTCGGTGCCGCGGCCCGTGTTGATCGTGGTGGGCGAGAACGACTTCCACACAATCGTCTCGCAAATGTTCGTTGCAATGAACAGCGAGATGCCGGAGCCGAGCCCGTAACCCTTCTGCAGCAGCTCGTCCAACGTGATCACGATCATGCCCGCGACGAACAGCTGCAGGATGATGAGGATCGAGTTCCCCGCGCCAAGCTCGCGCACGTCGCCGTACATGCCGGAGATGACGTACGCGACGGCCTCGCCGACGGTCATCAGGATGCCGAACAGCTTCTGCGCGCCGCTGAACAGCGCGCGGTCCTCCTTCAGACCCTGGTCGACATCGATGATCTTCGAGCCGGCGAGGAGCTGCATGACGAGGCCCGCGGTGATGATGGGAGAAATGCCGAGTTCCATCAGCGTGCCGCGGTTGGAGGCGAGCAGGACGCGCATCCAGTAGAACGGGTCCGATGACTTGTTCGTCTTGCAGCCGTACAGGGGAATCTGGCAGCACACGAGGAAAATGAAGAGCGTGATCGCGGTCCAAAGGATCTTCTCCTTGAAGGGGATCTTCCGGTCGGGCTGCGCCACCTCGGGAAGAACGCAGAGGACGGGCTTCACAAGCGTGAGGAAGCGCAGCTGGCTCGGCATGACGACGCGACAAAGTATGAATTCCTTGAGCACTGAGTACTGTGTAGGAGAGACCGTACTGTGTAGGAGAGACCGTAGGAGGTTCCTGCCAACCCACGACTACAGCTCGGGTGAGTGGGACTAGCGGTGACATGCTCTCTTCTCCTGCGCGCGGGGTCTCAGCCTACCAGGCATCCCCGCCTCCGCCCAATATCAATAGCTCCCGCCCGGGAGTTGCGCACCGCCACCGCGTGACAACTTCAGCATGAAGCCCGCAGTGGGCTTGAGGACGAGCCGCCAAAGGGTCTTCAGGATCCACACGGACAGCAGGGCGGGGTACTTGACGGCGATGCCCGCCAGCGAAGCGAGCAGCCCACGATGGGACACGTACAGGTAGCCCAGGGGGAGGAGAAGCAGCGCGCCCTTCACGCTGAAAATCTTGCCGAGCAGCCCGCGCTTCTGCGGCACCGCTCCACGGCTGCGCTGGAACGTCGACGAGCGCTTGCGTGCCTGGCTCAGCGCGTTTGCGCGCGCCTCCTTCTCCTGCCGCTGCTGCTTCTCCAGCCGCTTCTTCTCTTTGTTGCTCAGCGGCGGCTTCGTCCCGCCCGCACGCTCCGCGGCCTCCCGGAGCAGCGCCTCGTGCTGCGCCGCCATGGTCTGGGCGCGATACCTCTGCTGCGCCTCGGCTTGGTGCGCCTGGTGCAGCCGAGCCTGCCGCTGCCGTTCCGCCATGAGCTGCTGCTGCAAATCCTGCCGGACAAGGAGGGGAATGAAAGCCGTGGCAAACCATCATGGCGGGCACCGGCATGCTCGAGCGCGCGCGCGCAAGCACCTCATCCGAGTACGCGCTGCGGTACTGTGCGGACGCGTGTTGCAGGAGAAAGAGCCAAATGCATGCTGTGTTCATTGTGCCAATCCTCGTCGTAGCCGCTCTGGGGAGGGCGACGCTCGCTTGGTGGCGCTTCTGCGGATCTTTACACACGTACAATGTAGGCAAGGAGCGATCTGGGCGAAATCTTCCGCCGGCGCCCGCGAGCGGAACTCGACGTCAAAAATCCGGCTGCGGCGCGACGGCGGAACTCACCACTACAATTTTCCGCTCTCCGCCCGCGAGCACAACTCTAAGCACGTTGCGTCGCCGGCGCGTAAGCGGAAGCCGCCCGCCCCGGCCTGTCTGTTCCGCCCGCCGCGCGGAGGCGGAACTCGGCCTTCGACTTCCGCCCGCGGCGCGACGGCGCAACTCGCGCGTCGGTGGGGATCTCCAACTTCCTGCTACTGATCTAGCCCAGGATCGCCGATTCACGGTGCGTCCTCTGCCAAGATATTGCTTCCAGCATTCGTGAAAGCAGTCAGTTCTGCCTGCTGGATCGCCGTGCAGAGCGCCGCCACCGTGTCCGCCGCCGCTCGCGTCGCCTCGCCGCGACTCGCGCCGATGCCCTCGAAGAATTCGATCAGCGCCGCCGGTACGAGGCCGTCGGGCACCATCCGCCCCTGGTCAGCTCGCGCCTCCTCCGCCAGCGCCCACAGCCGCTTCGCCGCCGCCCTCGCCTTCTTCAGGTCCTCCTTCGGCGCCGCCCCGTCTTCCAGCTCGATCGGCTTCGCCCCAGCGCGGCTGTGGCGCTGTGGCCGCGCCCATTTTGCAACCTCCACGCACAACCGCTCTAAGCTGTAAAGCTCTAACGCTCACGCTCTTTCCTCGCAAAAATGGAGCCCGTGGTGACCACGACGAAGGACGTGAGTCGCATCGAACGGATCGGCGCGCACTCGCACATCCGCGGACTTGGACTTGACGATGCCCTCGAGGCTCGGATGGTGTCTCAGGGCATGGTTGGGCAGGGAAGCGCTCGCAAGGCAGCTGGCGTGATCCTGCAGATGATCAAGGACGGCACGATCGCCGGGCGCGCCATCCTCATTGCTGGGCAGCCGGGCACCGGCAAGACGGCGATCGCTATGGGTATGGCACAGGCGCTGGGTTCTGACACGCCATTCACGACCATCGCCGCCAGTGAGATCTTCTCGCTCGAGATGAACAAGACGGAGGCGCTCACGCAGGCGTTCCGTCGCTCGATCGGCGTGCGGATCAAAGAAGAGACAGAGGTGATCGAGGGCGAAGTCGTCGAGATTGAAATCGACAGGCCGGCCGCCGGCGCGGTGAGCCTTCCGCCCTCGCTCCCCGCTCCCCACTCTCTCCACCGCCGCTCCGGTCCCGACCACCGCGTTCGATCGCCAGCGACCGGCCCCCGCCCCGCTCGCAGCCCTCCGGCGGAAAGACAGGGAAGCTCACCCTCAAAACCACGGAGATGGAGACGATCTACGACCTCGGCCAGAAGATGGTTGACTCGCTCACGAAAGAGAAGGCGCGGCCCAGATGCCCCCGCCCACGCCCATCCTCCTCCCGGGTCGGGACCGGCATCGACTGCACGCGTTGCGGCAGTGCCAAGCGGGCGACGTGATCACAATCGACAAAGCCACAGGACGGATCGCAGTGTTGGGGCGTTCCTTCACCCGCTCGCGCGACTACGACGCCATGGGCCCGAACACGAAGTTCGTTCAGTGCCCGGAGGGCGAGCTCCAGAAGCGCAAGGAGGTCGTCCACGTGGTGCGCCTCCTTCTTCTCTTTCGCAGCATCCTCCGCCCATTCGCCGCCCTGCACTGCCGCGCGGCATCCCCTGCGGCGGAGCGCGGCTGGAGCGCAGTTTCGGGTCTGACTGGCGCTTGCTGTGCAGGTGAGCCTCCACGAGATCGACGTCATCAACTCGCGACAGCAGGGCTTTCTGGCGCTGTTTGCTGGCGATACCGGAGAGATCAAGCCCGAGGTGCGCGAGCAAATCGACCAGAAAGTGGCCGACTGGCGCGAGGAAGGGAAGGCGGAGATTGTGCCCGGCGTGCTCTTCATCGACGAAGTCCGCCGACTGCTGCTCGAACCACGCGCCCCGTCGCCAGCCCCGGCCCGCTCTCACTCCAGCGCGTTGCCGCAGGTCCACATGCTTGATATCGAATGCTTCTCGTACCTCAACCGCGCCCTCGAGTCGGATCTCGCGCCTGTGCTCGTTGTGGCCACCAACCGCGGCATCACGCGGATCCGTGGCACCAACTACAAGTCCCCGCATGGCATCCCGATCGACCTGCTTGACCGGTGAACCCGCGTCCCCCCCTCCCTCCTCCCTCCATTCTCCGTCAACTCGCCCGCTCATCCGGTGCCCCGCGTGGCCGCAGGCTTCTGATCATCTCGACCACCCCGTACACGGAGAAGGAGATCAAGCAGATTTTGCACATTCGCTGCGAGGAGGAGGACGTCGAGATGACGGAGGACGCGCTTGCGCTCCTCACCAAGATCGGCGTGGAGACCTCGCTCCGGTACGCAATCCACATGATCATCGCTGCCGCGCTTGTCTGCCAGAAGCGCCAGGGGGTCGAGGTCGAGGTCGAGGATGTGAAGACGGTCTACGCTCTCTTCGTTGACGTGAAACGCTCGACCCAGTTCCTCATCGAGTACCAGCAGGAGTTCATGTTCAGCGAGGTGGGGGACGTGGGCATGTCCGACGCGAAGATGTGAGGCTGCCCGTGCCCCCTGAAGTACGCCGCCCAAGGGACGCGCGCGCCCGGCGACGGATCGCAAGGTACGCTCGCCGTAGTGTCGCGCGAGGTGAGTATAAAAACCACCCTTCCGTGGCCAAAAAAGTACAGTTTGTACTTTCATCGCTAATAAACTAGAGGTATCTCAGGACAGGGTACCACGAGAGAGTCCGAGCACCCAAGCAGTGAGAGAGTGCTCGCCACATCCTCCGTGCGAGGCTCATCTAGGAATTCCTAGGGATGGATCTCGTCGAATTCACCCATGCCGTGCGTTGCTCCTTCGACCCGCTCTCAGAGCCGCACCTTCGCGGGATGGCCGCAGCATCGCTCGACCAGCTCAAGCGCTCGGATCAGGTGTGACCCCACACGCACCTCTGGATCTGGGCCACCTATCACCACGTCCCGAACCGCCCGCAGGCTTGGGGCTTTTGCCTTCACGCGTTCAGCAGCAGCACCGACGACCAGGTGAAGTTCTGGTGCTTGCAGACACTGGTGGATCTCGTGAAGCGTGGCCACGCGAAGTCGGAGCCCCTCAGCTCCCCGGACGAGCAAACGACGTTCCGCACCGCGCTTATTGCTTGGGTCCAGGCGCAGGGTGCTCCGACACGCGAGGAGGCGCCCTTCGTGAAGAACAAGTTCGCGCAGCTCGTTGTTGCCGTGATCGCGCGGGACTACCCGCAGATGTGGCCGCACGCTTTCACGCAGCTCCTTGACGTGCTTCAATGCGGCCCGGGCTCAATAGACATGTTCCTGAGGGTGCTGAATGCTGTGCATGAAGAAGTCATCTGCTCCGATGGCGGCGGGTACAACCCACACCTCGCGTCCAAGATCAAAGATGCGATGCGCGAGCAGTGCCTGCCCCAAATCACCGACGCGTGGTTCTCGATTCTGCAGCTGCACGAGAGTGCGCCCGGCCTCGTCGTCTCATGCCTGAACACGATGCACCTTTACGTCAACTGGATGGACATAGCCCTGCTCTCGCACCCGCGCTTCGTGGGCTTACTATTGCCCTTCATGCGCCAGCCACAGCTGCACGACGGCGCATGCCTCTGCCTCGGCGAGATCGTCCTGAAGCGCATGGAGGCTCCTGCCAAGCTCCAGCACATCGAGCGGCTCGAGCTGGTCGGTGCTCTATCAGAGGCGGCGACCGCGGTGCCCCCCGCCCCCTCCTCGCCCTCGCACACACTCCCTTCTACTGTCACCACCCAACTCCCTTCCACTCGCACCCTCCTCCTCCTCCTCCACCACCACCACCACCCGTCCTCCCGTCGCCGCCGCGCCCAAGTGACGACTTTACGCGAGCGCTTCCCTTTCCGTGTGCCGCAGGGTGTGCAGCTGTCCACACGGTTTGGCTCGCTCGTGAGCACCCTTGCGCTGGAGCTGCTCGACTGCTGGGACCGGCTGAGCACTCGCACAACACCCGCCGCCGACAGTGGGCCGATGGCGTCGAAGGCCTCTGAGCTGCTGCGGCGGGCGATGCCGATGCTCCTCAGCTGCCTTGCCGCCGACGAGCTAGTAGTATCAGCATGTACGCTGAGCTTCCTGCATTCGTACGTCGGCCGGCTTCGCAAGCTCGTGCGGTCGCCAGCAGAGCTGGCGGAACACGAGCCGCACCTCCAGCACTTGCTCATCGCGCTCGCGCGGAAGTCGCTATATCCCGACGACTTCGACTTTGAGAACGAGGACGAACCCGAAGAGCTCTTCAATGCATTCCGGCGCGAGGGGGCGACGCTCTTCAAGGGGGTGGCGCGAGTCCACCCGTCGCTTGCGCAAGAGTTCGTGCGCGCCACTTTGCAGGCAACGTTAGCCGCTCTCCCCGACGTGCCCTGGACTCACCTCGAAGTTGCGCTCTTCCTGCTCTTCCAGCTCGGGGAGGGGTTGCCGGAGGCGTCCGTGCGAGACAAATCTGGCGTCTTCCAGCACATGATGACCGCGCTTCTCTCTTCGCCGGCGTCCGCACATCCGCACCAAGGGGTCCAGCTGCTCTTTTTTGAGACGGCGGTGCGATATTATCGGTTCTTCCTCGCGAACCCCACCTTTTTACCCGTCGCTTTGGCCTGCTTCCTCGATGGGCGTGGGCTGCACAACCAGCAGCCGCGCGTGCGCTCGCGCTGCTGCTATTTGCTGCTGCGGTTCGCCAAGCTCACGCTCAAGTCGACGGATGCTGCCTCCCTTGAAGGAATCATCGGTGCCCTCGTTGACGTCCTCTCACAACCGCCGAGCGAGCAACTCGAGCAGGATGTCAGACTGCTGCGCCTGGGCGTGCCGGGCGCCACGCCGCAGCGGCTCCAGCACCGCGAGAGCCCTCTCGCAGAAGGCGGGGCGCAGAATTTCAACGCCGCCAGCGGTGGCGGCGTTGAGGCGCTGCCGCGGCTGAACGAGGCAGAGCAGCTTCACCTGTACGAAACCTGCGGCGTGCTGCTCGGAGGCGGCACGACGGCGCCCGAGACGACGGTCCGTTGGCTGTCCGCTATCTTTGAGCAGCCTCTCGTGCAGCTGCGAAGGCTGTGTGCGCCCGGTCTCATGTCGCCACGCACCTCCCAGCCGAGCGGCAGCGACGAGGCGCTTCAGCAGCTCCTCACCACCCGTGCCGCCGCTGTCGCGTTTCACATCTCGGTCGTTGCTGTCGTCTCCAAGGGCTTCGGCAATCTTGCCGATGAGGTTGGTCGGAGTCTCGACGTGCGAACCCTGTTCTCTCGCGTAATGCACGAGGCGCTCGGGGCGCTGCCCCACTACGGCAACTTTGTGGAGGTTCGAACGAAGACGCTCGTCTTGCTTCACCGAATGGTCGAGACGCTCGGAGAGGACCTTGCGCCCTTCCTCTCGTCCTCACTTCCTGAGCTGCTTGCGGGTGCGGATCCGAAGGAGGTCCAGGAGCTCGTTGCGCTGCTCAATCAGCTCGTTCTGCGGTTCAAAGGCAAGCTGGCCGTGCCCATGGAGCATCTGATCCACCCCCTCACCACCGCCATATTCACGCATATCGCCGCGCTCGATGCTGCCGTCGCCGCCGCTGGCGCCGATGCGGACGCGAACGCCCCGCAGAGCGACGACGTGCGCGAGCGGCACGCGCTCCTCCGCTCGTTGTCCTCGTTCGTCCACACCCTCGTGCACAACGAGCTCACGTCGGTACTCGCGTCCGCTTCGAACTCCGCGAACGTCGAGCCGATGCTGCGGCTGCTACAGCAGGGGTGCGTTGCGGGCCCCGACTTGCAGTTGCAACGCCAGTGCTTCCTCGTGCTACAGCGGCTCGTGGAGGATTGGGCGCGCGCGGAGCCCGGGTCGCTGACCGCCTTCGACCAGTACGTTTTGCAGGACATGCTGCCGGTGTGCTTCCATGCGCTGAGCCAGCCCCACTTCGAACTGAAGAATGCTGCCGCGATTCAAGTGCTCGACGCGATTGCCGGGCTGCAGAAAACCCTGCTCGCGAAGTTCGGGGACCAATTCGTCTCTTACTTGCGTGACCGGCACCTCCCGTCTCTCGGATGCAGCACAGAGCTCTGCGCCGAGTACGCTCTCGTCCTGTGCCAGCGTGAGGAGTCGGATCTTCGCGACTTCTTAGGAAGTCTGCTGAGGCGCAGCAAAACGAGCTGATCCGAGTCGAGGCTGTCCTGAGGAACCCCCCCCGTGCGCGCACACGTGGGAACTGAGAGCATCGGACTCCGGCGGCCTGGCCGGCGGCTGTCGGATGGCACGTGTTCGGAACGCCGACTCTCTCGCGCGATAGCTCCGCCCTACAAGTCCATCAACGTACAACGATAACCATTTTGACGACACCATTTGCAGTCCATCTGCATTCTAACGACACCATTTTTACTATTCTCCCCTATTCGACCACTAACTGCGACGTCGCGGCTTGCCGCGCGACGCCTTGCGCGCCTTTCGCGCGCCGTCGGGCGCTTCCTCCTCCTGGTCCGAGTGCTCGGCAGGAAGGGCCGCCTCGAGCTCGAGCAGGATTGCATTCGCACGCACCTGTGCAGGGTCGGCCATGTCGAGGAGCGCAGGGACGAAAGCCGCCCCCATCTCCTGCAAGTCTGCCGTGGAGAAGTGGCGGCCGGCGCCCGGGCCCGCGTCAGAACCGCACATAGATGCCTCGAGGGTGAAGGAGTGCACCAGATTGAGCTGCCGGTTGACAACCACGCGGCCGGTGGCCTCCTTCGAGCGGAGCACCTTGTACGAGCAGCAGGGAAGCGAGAAGTGCGCGCAATCGGCGAGGAGGCGCGGGAAGATACGCTCGCGCAACCGGGTGCGCCCGGAGCCCTCGCAGCCGTAGGTGAAGATGTTCCGTTTACGCGAGTGGCCGTGCAGGTCGCAGAAGAGCAGCAGCTGGTCGCTCGCCGCAAGCGAGCGCATCAGCCGCTTGAGGTGGTAGATCGTCGGGGTGCGCTCCTCGCTCGGCTCCGCCCAATTCCGGTTGAGGTCTGTGCCCGACAGGCCGCAGCGGTAATTGCCCAGCAGGACGCCGTCGGGATTAAGCATCGGGACCACCTTCAGCACCAGCCGTTGGCGCAGCGCTGCCGCCGGCTCCGAGTCCGCGGTGAGTGCCTCGAGCAGTCCCTGCATCACCCAAGACGCGTTCGACTCTCCAGGATGGACGCGCGCAGAGATGAGCACGACCTTCCGCGCAGCGATTGCCGCGGCGTCGGCCGAAAAATCGGTGATCGTGAGGAGTTCGCACGCGTTCCCCCCCATCGTGTGGCAGAGCAGCTCGCGGCGCACGAGCGAGGTCCGGCGCTCGACCAACGACCCGAGGTGGCGTGTCGCCATTGTGTACGTGTACGGGTAGCACTGCGAGACGTAGACCGCGTCGGCGGCGTGCGGCAGCGTGAGCGCAAACGACAGCGTGTAGAAGCTGTGCGTGGTAGAGGAGGCACCCCTCTTCTTCCCCCGCGAGCCGGGGGTGTATACATATTGGTTCTGGTAGTAGCAGACGTTGGATCCTCGTCGCACCCAGCCGATGCCTCGCTCGGCATCCTTCTCGGAGTACACGACGGGGCGCATGCCAGAGGAGAAGAGCGAATCGGGCTTCATCAGATTGATGAGGTTCAGCTTGTACGCGACACCCGCGCGCATGTTGCGGATGCGGAAGAGGAACCACTGCGTATGCCCTCGCGTGTTGCAGTCACAGTTGAGCACCAGGTCGTACTCGTGCTCCCCAACCTGCACGGCCCGCCGCAGGTTCGCCGACTCAAAGTCTGCGTCGAAGAGGAGCGAGTTCGGCCTCGCGCCGTCGTGACTCGAGGCGCCGGCAGCTGGGTATGCCTCGAACACGACGCGCGCCGCCCCGTCCGTCGGCGGGGCCGGGGCGCCGCTCGCGTTGCGCGCGCCTCCCGTCGTGCGCGCGCCAGGCGCGGCGCGGCCGTCCGCAGGCGCGGCCGAGGAGGAGGTGCGCATCGGGTGCAGCAGCCGTTCGGCCTCCGAGGCTATGGAGCGCACCACGTAGTCCGCGTGCGTAGCGCCGTGCGAGTACTCGGCGAGCGGCTCGGGTGCCGGCGGCACCGCGTCGATGAATGGCGCGTGGCCTCCGCGGCGGAAGCAGACGAAAGGCACGACGAGCCCGAGCCCGGGCGGCTCATTCGCGCCGTGCCCGCTCCGCGGCGTGGCGATCCCGTCGTCCGACGACGACGAGGCGTCCGCGGCGGCTCGGCGGCCGCCGCCCCCGTCGCGGCCGTCCTCGAGCGTGCAGTCGCCGCCGCTCTCCCCGAAGCGGGTCTGCGCGTGCAGCAGCGCGTCGGCGGGCGCCCGCGCGAGGTGCATGCGCCAGAGCACCGCGGCGCCGAGCCGCACGAGCTCGAGCTCCTCCGCGACGCAGTGCGTCTGCAGGACGGCGAACACGATGCGGTAGGCGCCCTGCCCCCCGAGCCGCAGCGCCGACTGCTCGTCCGCCACGATGTTGCGCAGGAAGGCGAGCGCCGCCCGCAGCACCTCGGTGTGGCGCAGGTGCGCGAGAATCGCCGCCAGCACCGCCGGCACCCCTCCCTCTCGCACGAGCAGCACTATCTGCGACTGCGCGCGCGAGACGTTCGCGAGCACCTGCAGCGCCGGCAGCAGCAGCTCCTCGAGCTTCAGGTGCGTCAGGATGCAAGCGAGGACCACCGCGGTGCCGTTCTCCCGTTGGAAGGATTGCACGTCCCGCGTCGAGCTCTCGGCGAGGTCGCGGAGAACCGCGGCGATCGACGGCGCGTCTCCTCTCTGGAGGCTCTCGCGGAGGGCCGTGACCGCCATTTTAGTAGCCGAGCCTGGCGGATTGTTTATGAACGCAGAGCTTCTATGGTGCAGTCGGACAGTATTCCTGTGTGTGCTGCAACAGCTCCTAGAGCTCTAGGAATCCTTCAGGAGGACTTCCAGTTTTCGTTTACAAGTCGTTACTGCGCTCAGCTGGGTGCTTGTGCTTCGTCGAGTCCTTTTTTGAAAATGGCCGGCCGCGCGGACTCAGTGATGGCACAGGACTTCCTCACCGACGTAGACGCTCCCGCTTTGCTCGGCCGGCTGAAGGAGGCCGTCTACCGCGGCCGCATTCGGATGAGCACGTTCTTCGAGGACCACGACCGCCTGCGCACCGGGCTCGTGACGGAGGGCAAATTTCGCACGGCCATCGAGGCCTCGGGAATCGCCAAGCTGACGGAGATGGAGATGCGCGCGCTCTCGGCGCACTACGCCGACCCGGCCGACGCGCGCCGGGTGCGTTACAAGGACTTCCTCGTCGAGCTCGACTCGGTCTTCACATCGAGCGCCATGGAGCGCGACCCGGACTCCGCGGTGCCGGATTTCATCTCTACGGTGAGTGCCGGAACAACCGACGCGCCTCCGCGCCGCTGCCACGCAGCGCCGCCGCCCCCTCCCCCCCTCCCACCCCTCCTCCCGC
>MDTD01050867.1_pt1 | contig 11136 bp, 7 predicted proteins | sample 811221 | NCBI WGS metagenome assembly MDTD01 (sample SAMN05326646, study PRJNA326480) | marine metagenome | isolation source: seawater | place: Pacific Ocean: South West | collected 2011
CGCATTGACACGAATGCCTTCCGGTCCCAGTTCTGTCGCCAGAGCACGGGTCATGGTGATGACCCCTCCTTTGGTCATGGAATAGACCAGCGATCCGGGATGACCGCCTTTTCGTCCGGCGAGAGAAGAGAGGTTCACAATCGCCGATGTCCCCTGCCGGGCTAGAAATGGTCGGGCTGCCTGGGTCACCCACATCATGGATGAGAGATTGACATCAATGATGGTCTGCCAAAGCTCCGGGGAAACCTCTTCGGTTCTGGCGCGTTGCACCAGGGAACCGGCGTTGTTGATGAGTATATCAAGACCATCCCAGCAGCTGGCAGCTTCCTGTACCATCTGCATGGCGACTTCCCGATTCGTCAGGTCACCCGCAACCAGGCATACCTGTTCTGGAAATTCCTGTTGCAGGGCCTTGGCTGGTTCTTTGCTGCTGAAGTAATGGACAATGACGCGAGCTCCACGGTCAATCAGCTCTCTTGAAATGGCAAGGCCGATTCCTTGAGCACCGGCGGTAACCAGGCAGCGTTTATGCTGGAGTGAATCAGCCACGGGCTACTTCTCCTTCCGGCAATTCTTCGCGGTTTTCCATTTCCTGTTTCTGCTTTTTGACGACCCGTAGGAGCAACCAGCCGATGGTACAGATCAGACCGCCGCAGAAGGCAAAGGCAAGACGACCGCCAATCGGATTTGGAATGAGCATTAACAGACAGATGAAGCCACCGTAACAGAGACACATACGGCCCAGGATCAGGCATTGGAAGACATCGGTATCGCCCTCTTCTTCATCAGCCGTGACCGGGGTTTCCAGTTTCTTGAAGAAGTCGTCCACCCGCTCCTGCTGGACAGGAGCTTCACTTCTGTTGCGGCAGAGCAAGGCGGCCAATATGAACCAGCCTCCAGCGACGACGACATTGCAGATCACGCTGATCAGGAAGATGGAATCATTAAATTCCCGTTTGGTAAGCGCATCTGACCATCCGCCAACGTTCTGGAGCATCTCTGGCGTCACCCCTACTTTGACCAGCAGGGAAATGGTGAATCCGACCATGACGGTTGACCAACCGGCCCATGATGGGGCTTTCTTGAAGAGGAGGCCCAGAACCAGTGGAATGCTGTATGGAAGTGCTACGAGACCGGCAAACTGCATCATCAGATCGAAAAGCCCAAGTCCTTTCAGGCGGCTGAAGTTGAGCGCGGCCATGATAACCAAGGCTCCGAAGACACCTGTTGTGATCTTGCCAGCCTTCAACAATTCCTTGTCATCAGCGTGCTTGCGAAGAATCGGGTGATAGAAATTGCGGACGAAGATACCTGCATTGCGGTTTAGCCCACTATCCATGGAGGACATGGTGGCAGCAAAAATACCGCTTACCAGCAGGCCCATCATCCCCAGTGGCATCACATCGGCAGCCATGGCGACGTAGGCAGCGTCATTTGCCTTGCCTTCGAGCAGAGGGAAGACGGCTTGCAGATCGGGGTGAACCACGGCGCATGCCATTGGGGGAATGAACCAGAGAATAGGACCGAAGATAAACAGCACGCAGGCCAGGAGAGCGGCTTTTTTGGCCTGTTTGGAATCCTTTACACACAGGTAGCGGGAGGAATCCAGCATGTTATTGCAAGAGATAAATTTCTGGATCAGGATGGCAAAGATCCAGAGGACGATAATATCTGTCCTGGCTACAGCATTCCAGTCGAAATGACGGGCCGGCACTTTGTCCAGGAAGCCACTGATGCCACCAATCTTGTCGTGGTTCAGGGCCATAATACCTGCCACGATACTTACCGGCATCAGGATCAGGACCTGCATGAAGTCACTGGCTACAACCGCCCATGAACCACCAGTCACCGACATGAACATCACGACCAATCCGACAATAATGATCGTGGTTTCCAGGTTGAACCCAAATACGGCTGCCAGGAAGATCCCCAGCCCATTCAGCCAGATGCCAGCATACAGGATACTTAACGGAACCTGCATCCAGGTGAAGAACTGCTCATTTGCCCGACCGAAGCGTTGCATGACACCTTCCATCGGCGTGACAACCCGCATCTGTCTGAACTTCGGTGCAAAGTAGAGACAACTGATCAGAAAGCCAAAAGCGTTGCCGAAGAAAATAACCAGAATAATGGTGCCATCGGTATAAGCTTTACTGGCAGCACCGGTGAAGGTCCAGGCACTGAAAGCCACCATGAAAGCCGAGCTTCCGGCCATCCACCACTGCATTTTCCCTCCACCGCGGAAATAGTCGCTGGTGTTCTTACAGAGCAAGCGGAAGACGAATCCGATGGCGATCATGAAGATGAAATAAAAGACAATGACGCCGTAGTCAAAATTGGATAACATACTCGTTCCTTGTTTATTCAGCAGTAACAGTCAATTCAAACGGCGTTGCTGGCAAATCCGCATCGTTGTACAGCGACGCAATCGGATTGATGGCCCAGCCATATCGCACGGCTTGTGGTTCGAAACCATTGCTGCGCAGGATGACCTGATTGCCTGCGATCTCGGCTTGCTCTGCCCAGTGCCAGAGACCACCAGTGTCCTGTAAGGCGAACCCGGCCAACTCACCATGGGTTTCCAGGCCACCCGCGATATGCTTGAACGAAACCGCTATCGTTGTTGCGTCCTGCCTGATCGCCTTTTCCGGCAGGGGGCCACTTGTTTCGAGGGCGTGCCCGTACTGATGCTTGAGTGCATGCAGGGCCAGGCGTTTGCCGACAGCCTGTTTGTTCTTCGGGTGAATATCGTCTGCTTCACCCACATCGATTGCCAGGGCCATACCGGTGAAAGGCAGATTCAGGGCCTGTCTTTGGGCCTCGCGGATGATGCTCCAGTTGCTTTCGGAAGGATCGACTTCACGATCACGATAATTGGCCAGTTGCACGTAGTAAAATGGCAATTCGGGATTGTGGCGTTTGTCCCGCCAATCGGTGATCAAGCCTTTGAATAGCCGTTCATAAAGCTCGGCATTGCGGGCATTGGATTCTCCCTGGTACCAGATTACCCCACGCACCGGAAACGTGTTGAGCGGATGGACCATGGCATTGTACAGCACATTGGCGATACAATGGGTTTTGCGTGGCTTATCCGGCAGTTGGTCCAGATCTTTGCCTTCATGCTTATACTGCCGACGCAGGTCTTCCCAGGCATCATAAGCCGTTTTGATTTCATCATACCTGGCATGCTCTTCTTTGCGTATCTCCTCCGCTTCCGGTATGGCGGCAATGGCTTCGGCAGACATCCAGGCTTCTGCCTGGGTTCCACCCCAGGAACAATTGATCAGTCCTAAGGGGATATTCTCGTGCTGGCGAATTTCACGGGCGAAGTAATAAGCGGCTGCAGAAAAGTTTTTGATTGTAGTAGGTGAGCAGACATCCCATTGACCGCGGACATCATCCAAAGGTGTCAGCGCCATTTCACGGTCAACGGTGTAAAGACGGATGGATGGGAATTCCGCCGCGGCCATTTCCTGTTTGGCATTCAAGGTATCTTTCACTTTCATGCCCATATTGGACTGACCGCTGCAGAACCAGACATCACCTACCATGATATTGTCCAGTTTGATCGAGATGGAGCCATCGATGATCACCTTGTAGGGGCCGCCTTCACTGCGGCTGGGCAACTCTGCGACAAAACGACCGTTTTCATCAGCGGTTACGAAAACCCGATCATCCGCCAGTGCAACGCTCAGGGTCTGGCCGGGATCATCCCAACCCCAGATTTTGATGGTCCGATTGCGCTGAAGGACCATGTTATCGCTGAAGATACCTGCAAGTTGGGTGACTTTTCCCACCTTGATCGATTGCAGATAGATCTCGGTTCCGTCTTCAAATACTTTATTCCAGTGTGCAGCCAGACGCACGGAATCGATTTGGTGCCAGCCCACTGGTTGACGAACCGGCCGGAACTGCGCGAGGGGGATCGCGAGAGTCTTCCAGCCGGTCCAGTCGACCGTGAAAGGGACTTTAAAGTAATCAGGACCATCGGTCTCCGTACTGTCTGAATAAGCTGCGATGTAGATGACCTGGTTGGTGGCTGCGACGGAATAAATACGGGCAATTAATACCTTTTCTGCCTGCCAGTCCGCTGCCATTCCCTGGATATTGATGGTGGTATTGTGGGGCATGTCCTGCCAGTGAAGCGCATATTCACCTTCGATCGAACTGACCTTCTTTATGCTTGGCTGCTGGAGTGACTCGCCTTTATCTGAGAACGTCAACACCTTGATTCCGGCAAAACTCCAGATGCAGGTCAGCAATGCGATGCTGATTAAAAATGCTTTCATAAGTGGATTCCTGTTCACTATGCGTGCGTACTTGCTGTAGGTACCTGCAGCAATTGGATCTGTGACTTGGGTCGTATAGAAGACTGTCGATGGCAGTCAAAGGGGAATGCGGATCAGCGGCTGTCACCACCCCATTGCTGGCGGCCAATGCTCTGGCAGGCGCCAAAGGAGTAGGATTCAGCATGACCATCAGCGAACGAGTAGTTGATTCGTTCACTATGGCGGAAGTCGAGGCCATCGTCGTGGGTGAGAAGCGGAGAACCGGAGGCAAAATCATTGCGTGCCTGCGGTTTGGACGCGTCGCTTAATGCCCAGGGGATTGTCACTTCACAGGTGGTATAGGTGCTGCGCTGTTTGGCATCGGCAGTCATCATGGCTTCGTGGGGATTGTAGACTGCATTCAGCTTGCGATTACCGTTGTTGGTGAAACTTGACGTTCCATTCAGCTTCTGAAGGGTCGATGTACCGGTGTACGAAAGGTTGATCTCATCGTGAGACTTGTCTTCAAAAAGTGATGAAGGGCAGACGAAAAGGTTGTTTTTGTCTGCCAGATAATGATTGCGAAGCAGGTAGTTCCAGTCGTTATCTGTGCCGCTGAGATTTGCAGATGGCAGATTGCCGTCGTTTTCATCCACATAGAGCGCGAAGGCAAGCTGGAGCTGCTTTTTGTTATTGATGCAGGTGATCGTTCTTGCTTTGTCACGGGCTTTAGTCAATGCAGGCAAAAGCAGAGAAGCCAGAATGGCTATGATCGCTACGACGACAAGGAGCTCAATGAGGGTAAACGAACTTTGGCTTTGAGCATGCCTTTTCATGGTTATGAGCCTTTCAGTTGGGTTTTCAGATGGTAGAGGAAGTTGCGAGCGCCTGCGACATAGGTTGACGCCAACCGGCGTTCTCAAGATGTCGCATGGCTGATGCCAGCGTGCCCAGATAGGGATGCCAGAGCCTCTCCCATTCCAGGGTCACTAAACCTGAAAATAAGGCATCACGCAGCAAATTGAGTACATCATCAGCAGGGAAGGTTCCCTTGCCAGGTAGTGCGTAGGAATAGGGATGACGCGCAGACGGAATAGGAAGACTGTCTTTCAGATGGACATGGACAATCTGTGACTGCAACGCCTGCCAGGTTTCAGACAGTTCTTCTCCTGCGTGGAAGCTGTGGTGACTGTCCCAGAAGATGGGCAGTTTTTCTCCAGCAGCATCAAACAGAGTGAGGCATCGATCCGAGGTCGAAAATCCACAGTGTGTCTCCAGTGCCAGATCCACCTGAAATCCCATATCATCGCGCCAGGTTTTCCAATTGCGTATCACGCTGACAGCTTTGGCATAGTCTGAGGACTCCAAAGGTATTTCCATATGTCCACCGCCAAACACCCGAATGTATGGGATTGACAGCCGATCGGCCCAGATCGCCAGGTGTTTCAGGTCCTGCCAGCTCTGGCTGCAGGGATTGATCAGCAGAAAGGATGAATTCAGCGACGCGATATTGACTTTGGATGTTGCCAGTCGGTCCAGAGAACGCTGAGGGATTCTGGAAAGAGCACTGGCCAGATCCAGTTCATTGTTCACAGTGCGCAACTCAATGCCGTGCAGCTCAAATTGCTCTGCCAGGGTGATGAGTTCGTCCAGATTCATCTCGGGAGCGCCCATGGACGAAACACCCCATTTCAATTGCTTATGTGGCGCGATCATAAATCTCCAGACTGACCTCTGCTTCCAGAGGGTCACCAGTGAGATAGCGTTTCAGATTATTCAGGGCAAAAAGCCCGCAATTTCTGCGGAAATCCACCGTTGGTCCACCTAGATGCGGCAGCAGGGTCACGTTGGGAAGTCCACGGAATCCGGAGTCCTTCGGTAAGGGTTCTTCCTCATAAACATCAAGAGCTATCTGCATGCGACCCTCACGGGCGATGGTCAGCAAAGCGTCGGTGTCTACAACCGAACCTCTACCAATATTGACGAATACCGCATTTTCCTGCAACCTCCTCAGCAAAGGTTCATCGACGATATGGAAGTTATCAGGGGTGCCCGGTGCCAGATCAATCATGACTTCGGCCCAGTCAAATAGCTCTTCCAGGGAAGATGCCCGACGGACATTCATAGCTGTGAAGTAGCGATCCGGCTCACAATCCGAATGAGCCATAATTTCTACCTGAAATGGCTTCAGCAGATTAACCAGAGAACGTGCCGTATAGCCAAAACCATGAATGCCGACCCGCTTGCCAATCAGCGTTTCTGTCTGCAGGTTTTCATCTTTCCATCCTCCACGGCAATGCATCTGTATCGACCAGTATGCTGATCGACGAAGGGCCGAAAGGATCAGCAACAAGGCACATTCCGCGACATTATGGCAGACGGTTCCGCCCCAATTGGTCACCTTGATCCCTGCCTCGATATAGGCGCGCGGGACCAATTTACGGACGGAACCGCCAACATGGCAGATGTATTTCAGATTATCAGCGACTTCCCGGACGTGTTGCTCGGGAAGAGAAGGCGTTTTCCACCCAGTAATAAGGATTTCAGGTTGCTTCTCCAGAATGCGCTTCCAGGTGTCCCCATTGGATATGACTGGATTCACATGCTCCATCGAAGGAAGCAGCGACTCCAGCTCCAGTGCCTGAGAATCAGGAAAGAATTCCTGCATTTCCTGATCAGTCAGCGTTAGAAGTGAAGTTGACAGCATGTCGGTTCCTCTTTAATAGTTATTGATAATGATTATACGTCTTGCGGGATCGTCTTTCAAGGGGTAATTTAATATTTATTGAAAGAAGATAATACTTATTAATTAGAGGTCGCCATGTTGATTCCCCTTCTGAAACTCGAAAGCAATCGTGTTCGCCGTAATTACCTGGGTGGTAAAATCCTCGACCAGCTGTCCGGTGAAACCAATCCGTCAGATGGCGATCGACCAGAAGATTGGATTGCCTCTACTACCATCGCTCGCAATCCAGGTCTCCCTTCTCTGGATAACGAAGGTCTGAGTATGGTGACCCTGGAAGGATCATCCGTTTCCATCAGGGATCTTTATCATGGGAACCCGGTCTACTATCTCGGAGTGAAGCATGTTGCAACCAAGGGTGCTGATCCCGGATTTCTGATGAAGCTGCTGGACTCCTCCATGCGCCTTCATATTCAAGCTCATCCCACAGCTGAATTTGCGCAGACCCATCTTAATTCCCGCTATGGAAAGCTCGAAACTTATCTGATTCTGGATGTGCGTGAAGGTTGTGATGGTCATTTGCTGTTGGGTTTTCAACGCGCTCCCTCACCTCAGGAATGGTTTCGCATCGTCACTGAGCAGGATATGCAGGCTATGCACCAGTGCTTTGATCCTGTTCCGGTAAACCCAGGAGAAGTCTGGCTTGTTCCTGGCGGCATGCCGCATGCCATCGGTGAAGGGGTGCTGGTCATGGAAGTGATGGAGCCTTCTGATCTGGTGGTGCGCTGTGAGTTTGAGCGGGAAGGGATTGTCGTCCCCCCGGATGCGAGATTTATGGGGTGCGACCCTGCTTTCGCACTGACTATTTTTGATTACACCAGTCGCTCGGTCGATATGGTTCATCAACAGTGTCAAATTGCACCGATGGTCCGTTCTCAGGGTCCGGGTTGGCAATTCGAGAACCTGATTACTTCAGCGCATACCGATTGTTTTACCATCGATCGATTGAGTGTTATGCAGTCAATCACCCATCAGAAAGAGGATGTACTCCAGGTAGGGCTTGTTACTCAGGGGGATGGTGTTTTAGATGTCGATGGCGTGACCATTGACGTTCAGGTTGGCGATCGTTTCCTGGTTCCGGCTGCAACCCGTGAGTTAACGATTAGTCCTTCAAAAGAGGGGCTGGTAATGGCGATCTGCCAGCCCCTCCCATAAAAGTATCAAATTTCTTGATAAGTATCAAAAATATATAGTTTTGACCTTGTTCCCGCCATTCCTGATCTTATAGTAGTTATACGTAAACGATGACTTCAGGAAGAGAGGCAAGCTATGGCCACCAAGAAAAAGATTACCCAGAAACAGCTGGCTCAGGAGCTGGGAATATCCCAGCCGCTGGTGTCCATGGTCCTGAATGGTCGTCGGGAAGGCATTTCCGAAACCCGTTTCAATCAGATCTGGAAACGAGCCGTGGAGTCGGGCTACTCCCCTCGCGGTATGGACATCACCCATTTGCAGGAAAAGAGTCCACGGACGTCGCGGGAAATCGGCATTTTGCTGCGACGGGGCGTCAAGCTGAACCTGAAAGCAAACTTCTTCAGTCATGTGTACCAGGGCGTGCATGAGGCCGCCGTAAAATCGAAAACCTTCACGGTCTTTCTGGGATCTGAGGATGACTTTGCTGATGATGACAGCCTCATTGACCTGATTGCGGACAAGCAACTCCTGGGGTTGATCATACTTGGAGAAATTCGTCCGGATTTGCTCTTCAAGATCAAGCAGGAGGTAGGTGAGGTCGTAGCTGTATCGGCCAGATATCCCGGATTCTGTGATTATATCGTCGGTGACGAGGATGAGTCTGTCGAGCAACTTGTCGATCACCTTTATGGTCTTGGCCACCGGAAGTTTGGCTGGATCGGCGGTAACCTCAACCTGGGTCGGCATCATGACCGTTTTAATGCCCTGTTGCTGGCACTTCGCAAGCGTGAAATTCTGCTTTCTGAGAAGTACTGCTCCGAAGTTCCCGAAGGGGACCGTATTGATGGCCGCGAAGCGATGGCTAGCATGCTCGAACGTCTGGGGCGGGAGGATCTGCCCACCGCCATTATCTGTCACAATGGCACGATGGCTCGGGGTGCAATCAATTTTCTTCTCCACCAGCAAATCAATATTCCGCAGGAAGTCAGCATCGCGGCGATTGACCGCACGCGAATTTCCTGTGATGAACTACCCACCATTACCAGCGCCGGGGGGTGCCCGGAATCCATGGGGGCTGCCGCTGTCGATCGTTTGCTGGCTTTGCAGGATGGAGTTGATGCTGGCGAGCGCAAGCAGATCATTCTCAAAAGCGAATTGATTGTACGTGACTCTACCGGTCCGGTTTAACTGTAGTCCCACTGGCTCATACTAAATTCGGGGAAAGCATTGTTGCCCGTTTTGTCAGAGAAATGCCCTTCGCCAGGCCCGCTGACGAAGGGCATTGTAGTTAGCACACGCTGTGTGTGGGATTAGAAAGGCAACCTTGGAATGCCATCTTCATAAAGTCGTAGAGCCAGGGAACTGTTGATTGGTGACTTGAAGATACGTACCTGATCAATCGACCCGTTAAAGAAGCGGGACTTGTAGGTATGATCCGGTCGGCCGAGTTTGGCTACCGGTAAACTTGTGGAGAGAGTATGATTATCTGAGGTTGCCAGCACGCCATCAAGATATAGTTTGATCGTGCCACCATCCCCCCAGACAAAAACGGCATGATGCCAAAGGCCATCAATTACATTGCCATTTACCCATTTTCCCTCACCGGTAGAGAAGATACCAATGCGTCCGTTGTTGCGGAGTGACAGACTGATCTCATTCTGTGGGCCAAAACCATCTCCTCCTGCTTCTCCAGCCCAGAAAATCATGGATTCGTTTGCTGGAGGTTGCGATGTCTTGAACCAAAGTGAGATAGCACCTTCATTGGAATGCAGATTCAGCGATGAGGGCAAACTTACTTCTCCAGCAGATGATCCATTCAGGGAAAGGGCCTGTTCACCCAGATATTCATCATATGAGAGAGCCGCGCCACTTTGCATGCTGCCGTCCTCCCCATTACCGCTTTGATCCAGTGCGTCGCCTTCAAAGTCGTAGTAGGCTGCTACCTGATTCGTTGCTTCACTCTGCAAGTCTGCGATCTGTTGCACATCCAACTGGTAAGAATAGAACCTTACCTGATCCAGCTTCCCGTTAAAATAGCGACTGCCATATGACCCTCCTGGTCGCCCAAGGCGCATGAGTTCCAAGGCAAAGGAAATCGTATGTCCGGTGACGCTTTTCGTCGTGCCATCGACGGTGAGGGTGGCATTTCCTCCCCGCTTCCAGGTCGCAACCAGGTGGTGCCAGGAGTTATCGGCATAGCTTGCGGAGGTTTTGATGCTGAAACCATCATTCATATAGAAATACAATTTTCCGTCCGAATAGGTATGGATATGATACTCACTTTGCGAGCCGAAGCCATCACCGTTTTGGGCTCCTGCCCAGAAGAGCATGCTGTAGGAACTGGGGGCAGACGGGATCTTGAACCAGAGCGAAATACTGCCTTCATCGGTAGTTACCGGCATGTCCTCTACCGGTAGTTCATAATAGCTGTTTGCAGTCCCATTCAGGCTGGCGGCGTATGATCCGACAGCGCGGTCTGAGGTATAACTTACCCCAGATTGAGCACTGGCATCAAAGCCGTTGCGGGACAGATCATTGTCCTCGGCATCCAGCGGATAGAGCGCCTGCAACTTCTGCCTTTGCCAATCAAAGATCGACGGTACGATCGGAGTAGGCCTTGCAGGATTTGGGTTATAGCCATAGGTATCATTCCCACCCTCTATTGCCGGGGCTGGCATATTTGAATCCCACAATGTCCCGTTGCTGCCGTAGACCGTATTGTCCGTCAACTCGTTGCCCACGTTGTGAGACATGTCGAGCCCGAGAGGGTAGGATTCTCCTGAGCGTGGGGCGCGAATCCTGGCCAGAGGTTGAGCTGCATTGAGAATGGAAAAGACATTGCCATGTATGATGCTGTCAAATACCTGTTCACCCATGTGCAGGCCGGAGCCTTCATGCGTTCCTGTTCCGTCTGTCAGGAAACGGTTATAGACCAGGACCTGGTTTTCGCCAGACTGTCCGATGTACGCACCACCGTATTCACCATAAAAG
>MDTD01139832.1_pt1 | contig 11136 bp, 10 predicted proteins | sample 811221 | NCBI WGS metagenome assembly MDTD01 (sample SAMN05326646, study PRJNA326480) | marine metagenome | isolation source: seawater | place: Pacific Ocean: South West | collected 2011
CTTGATCATGTTTTCCTGTGCCTGAGCGATACCGCCCATGAATGCCAGCGTGCAGATGAATACCAACAGCTTTTTCACGATGAATACTGTTCCTTATGATGGGGTTTTGGTGCAGGAAATCCCTTGTGGACTCCTTCGAAAATAGATAAGTGATAGATGCTTGCAGTCAGATAATAGTTAAAAAGACGACATCAGTTCATGTTGTGCCGAGCCCTGATCTGCCTCCGACTAATATCGCCGGCATGCTGCCCTTACTGCGCCATCTGGGTAACCAGAGGAGCTGTCGATTCCCGTTCAATCATACTGACCGGCAGCACTTTCTGGTTTGGCACGTAATGTTCAGAATCCACCTGTTCAGCCAATACCTGCATCGCATAGCGCCCAAAGCCCTGAGCATTCGGACGGATCGTCGTCAATGGTGGCAACAATTCATTCGAAAGGTCCAGATCGTCAAAGCCCACCACACTCAGATCGTCAGGTATGCTGTATCCGTGCTCCTGGCACCAGGCATACACCCCATACGCAAACCGGTCATTCGCCGCAAAAACAGCCGTGGGGCGATCCGGTAAAGCCATCAATTGATCCATGCCCCGGCGTCCATCCTGTGGACGCTGATCATGAAAACGGATAATCTGCTTTTTGGTAACCACGATATTTTCTTCCAGCAAAGCCCGTTTAAGACCATCCACACGACGCTGCCAGAAATTAAAACGCGGCTCACCTGCAATCACTCCGATCTGGGTATGCCCCAGCTTGGCCAGATGCTTACCAGCCTGATAACCCCCGGAAAAGTCATCATTGATGATAGAGGCAAATTCCGCATTCGACGGCTGGCCATCAATATCACCCGCAATCACCAACGGCAAACCAGCCTGCCGGACCAGATCGATATGCTCTTTCTGAACATCGCCCGCCAGAATAACCCCCCGATGCTTGGCACTGCTGAGCAGCACTTCCACTGGGCGTTGCTCCGTCGGATGCGCATAAATCAGATTCACCCCCAGCACTGCCGCTTCATCCTGAGCTCCCATCAACACCCGCGAATAAAACGGATCGCAGATTTCAAAGGTGCAGGATAGAAACAACACCGAATTCGCCTCAGGCTCGCGAAAAAGTGCATCTTCCGATGGAATGCAATTGATAAAGGAACCACGTCCATGCTCAATGGTGATTACCCCTTCCTCTTCCATTTCGCTCAACGCCTTGCGTACCACTGGCATACTCACCTTATAGGTGGTGATCAGTGTCCGCACCGACGGCATCTTCTCACCGACTTTGAGCTTGCCATTGCGGATATCCTGAGAGAGCGCCTGCTTCAATTGCAGGTAAAGCGAAAGTGGACTTGAACGGTCAACCATGGGATGTTCCTCGCAAAGTGCCGACTCTCCAACCCGGAGTCGGAAAAGGCGTGAAGTTTATCTGTTTCTATCAATATGAACACTTGCCATCCCCATTTCAAGAGCCCTCCACAAAATATTCCTCCATCTGGTCAACTTCCCCGTAACAAAAACAAAATCCCACGAAAAGAGACATCGGTTTCAGGAACAACTCTCCAAGTTAAAATAGAAGGAGTGGGCCACTAATTGGCTCCGTACAGCCAGAAGCGTCCACACTCAGATCGCTTCGATAGTTCCGCCGAGGGTCTCGACCATGGTCTGGAAGGTCGGCACGGTAACAGCAGCGGCTTCAGCGGTATCGACCGTGGTTTCACCCGTTGCCATGGTACCGGCCAGGGCCAGCGACATGACGACCCGGTGATCGTGGTGGCCCTGCACCGACTCCCCTTTCAGGGTGCTCTGGTGGATGACCAGACCGTCTTCACGTTCCTCGATATCGGCTCCCAGCTTACGTAATTCCTGACACATCACGGCGATGCGGTCGGTTTCCTTGATCCGGGCGTGGGCGACATTGTGGAGGATGGTTTCACCTTTAGCCATGGTGCCGCAGACGGCCATCATCGGCAGGGCATCGGGACAGTCATTCATATCCAGCGAGGCACCTTCGAGCCCATTGGGGGCACTGACGGTGATGGCATCGCCGGTGATGGTGACCTCGGCACCCATCTCCTGCAGAAAGCGGACGACCAGTTTATCGGATTGTGAATCGGACATGTCGAGACCGTGGCAGGTGACGGTATTACCAGCCATCGCCCCGGCGACGAGAAAAAAGGTCGCGGTCGAAAAATCGGCCGGGATCTTGCGTTCAAAGGGTTTGAAGCTCTGGTTGCCTTTGATCCAGAAATGCTGCAGCCCTTCGCGCTGAAGCTCAATACCCTGGAAGTCGAGCCAGTCCAGCGACATCTGGACGTAGGGGCGTTCTTCCAGAATCGGCACCTCGATTTCGGTGTCTTCAGGAGCGAGGGGACAGGCAAAGAGCAGCCCGGTGACGTACTGGCTCGATTTGGCAATAAGAGAAACTTTGCCGCCACGGAGGCCGCCAGCCACTTCATACGGCGGGCAGCCGGTGCCGCACAGATCCTTAATCGAGGCCCCAAGTGCCTGCAATGCCTGGACCAGCGGCGCACTGGGACGGCGTTGGATCTGATGGTCACCGGTGAGGGTAAGGGCACCGCCTTTGATCAGGGAGGTGGTGCCGAGAGAGACATTCATCGTCGTCCCGGAGTTGCCGACATCCAGTGGCTGGTCAGGAATCTGCAGATCCAGGCCGGTGCCGCGAATACGCCATTCACGCTCGCCCAGCTCGAATTCTGCCCCAAGCTGACCGTACACCCGCACAGCCGCTTCGGTATCGCTGGAAGCCAGCGGGTCAATAAGCCTGCTCTCACCAGCCGCAAGGCTGGCAAGGAGAACACCGCGGATGGTGTGCGATTTTGAACCGGGAATGTGCACATCGCCGGCGAGCTGAGAAGGACGCGTCCGGAATAACATGGGGAAGCCTGATGATGATTTCGAGGGTTTCGCGGGTTTGCCAACTGCCCGTGGGGCATTACTTTACGTCACGGGCTATATGGGTGGAAAACAGACTGATAGGCCAGTTACTGGCAAAATCAAGCGCTGGGCAGCCGCTGTTGCTGTCGCGCTCAGCAAGAAAGTAGACCTATGCTCGCGAAGCTCGAATCCTGTAAAGTCGTTCCCGTATGTGCCGTCCAATCCGTTGACCAGGGCCTGCGCATGGCTGAAGCCCTGACCGATGCGGGCTTGCCCATCGCCGAAATCACCTTCCGCACCGATGCCGCTGAAGCCACTATCAAGGCTATCAGCGAACGCTTCCCGGATATGCTGGTCGGTGCCGGCACCATCCTCAATGTCGCCGATCTGCAACGGGCCATCGAAGCCGGAGCCAAATTTGCCGTCGCTCCTGGCACTAATCCCCGCGTTGTGAAAGCCGCACTCACTGCCAATTTTGCCTTTTATCCCGGCGTCGCGACCCCGACTGATGTGGAGTGCGCCATGGATCTCGGCTGTAGCATCCTCAAGTTTTTCCCGGCAGGTGCCGCAGGCGGAACCGCCATGTTGAAAGCGCTTTGCGGTCCTTACGGCCACACTGGTATCCAGTTCGTCCCGACTGGTGGCATCAGTGCCAGCAATATGATGGAATACCTGGCCATCCCCCAGGTCCTGGCCATCGGCGGCAGCTGGATGGTTGCCGGAAAACTGATGAATGATAATCAGTGGGATACCGTCAAATCCCTGGCCGCCGAAGCCGTCAAACTTGCCAACCAGGACTAACAGGCCGTTGATAAAGTTGCTTCTGCTGCGAAAGACACTCTGTGCAGGCTTTAATCACGGATTATTCGATGTAGCACTGAGGCTACACCTGCATGTCTCCGAGATCAAATCCTACGACAGATCGTTCTTTCTCGCGACGAATGCCCTTTTTTCAACAGCCTGTTAAGCTTTCTGCTGCACGTCGTTTTCAAAAGCTGTTCATGGCCAGATGCCGATACGCAGTCTGGTCATGATTGGCTCTCCTGTTCCGCCCCCAGGTTGATGGCGCAAGTTGAGGGAGATACGGTCTATGGGGATGCCGGTTGAGTGTGGATGTCGATTTCCACCTCAGGGATTGGGATGATGATCCCTTTGCTGGTCACCACCTGTTTCGGGCTGACCAGATCGAGAAAGCCGTGACGCTGGATCGCATCGAGTTGGATACCGCTATAATAAAGCGCCGCCACCACCACCGTCGAGCAGATATAATCGTGTCCGATCTTTTCCGGTGAATCCGGTTTCAGATTCGAATTCCAGAGGCCGAACATCCCCGAAAAGTCATAGCCATACCACTTGCCCGCCTTCTTCTGGGCCTCCACCACAAACTCATGCAGACGCATCTTATTGATGCAGTCCGGCTTATCCAGCCGGTAGGCGTCCCAGTGGTGATCCTTCAGAGTCAGGATCGATTCCTGAGTATTCGGTCCTTTAAAGCTCTGGCTCGACAGCAGCAGCAACTGATCTTCCTGCATATCCACCAGGATCGCCAGATGCCCGTAGGTCAATGCCGAATAACCCACCTTGCTCAGATGCCCCTTCAGGATCGCCGAACGCACTTCCCGTTGCGACATCCGGTACGCGATCACATCGCCCTCCTGCAGCTTGGACATCGCCGCTTTGAAACACTTCCCATCTCAAAGGACGCAATCTTCAGAAACGAGACCTGCTCCGGTGCATCGACATGAGCCGAAGCTCCGTCATCCGTCACCTTCTCCACCCAGCGCAATGCAAACCATCCCTGATGAGGCGAAGGTGGGGCCTGCGAAATCTTCTGTTGCGAAACCTGCTGTTGGTTCGCGCAGCCTGAGACCAATGACACCACCAGACCCAGGCCGCAGAGTTGCAGGAACAACCGACCGAGCAGCTTGCCTCGATCGAACTTAGCTGGATCGAGCTTCTCTTGCATACCTGCAATGGAAAGCCGAAAAGCGCTCAGCGAGAAAAATCTCGGAGCGCTTTCAGAAATCGTCATGGAAGCCGGGGCCTTAGACAGCTTTCTGGATCTTGCCAGAACGGATGCAGGATGTGCAGACAGTCACTTTTTTGACTGATGCGCCATCCTTAATACGGCATGGCTGCAAGTTCGGCTTAAACGTCCGTTTGACGTTCTTGACTACGTGCATACCGATACCGCCCTTTTTCTTGGCGAGACCACGGCGGGTGATGCGACCACCAATGGCACGGCCTTTGCCGCAGACATAACATTTAGCCATGATGCTACCCTTTCCGGTATCAGATAAAAGGTTCAGGTCGATGAAGCCACTTTTCGTAAAAACTGCGCCTGCAGCATAGAAAAAGGCTGGTGGGATGACCGGGACTCGAACCCGGGACCCACGGCTTAAAAGGCCGTTGCTCTACCGACTGAGCTATCATCCCATAGACGTTCATTTCGTTCAGGGGGTGTACTTTAGGGCCATGCCCGTAAAAGGCAAGTGGCAAAAGGCTTTTTTGGTCATCATTCTCAGCTTTTTCTCTGGTCATGCTTCCGGCAGGCTTGTCAGCAGCCTCACATTCGCTTATCGTGAAAAGGCAGCTGCCGACCTGTCTCCGCTGCCTCTTCCCCCTGAAAAATCGATCTCTCACCCATGAAATGGAGCGATATGGGCAAAGCACTTGCTTCCATCACCCCGACCATCGCAGAATGGATCACCGAGCAGAAGATCTTCTTCGTCTCCACCGCCCCTCTTACCGCAGAAGGCCATATCAACAGTTCACCCAAAGGTGCCGACTCCTTCCGCGTCCTTGGACCCAATAAGGTCGCCTACCTCGATCTCAATGGCAGTGGTGTCGAGACCATTGCCCATCTCCGTGAAAACGGTCGCATCGTCATCATGTTCTGCGCCTTCGAAGGCAAACCCCAGATCTGCCGGTTCCACGGCAAAGGCATCGTCCACGAACAGGGCACCATCGATTTTCAGGCCCTTGCCGGTCATTTCACCAATACCGAGATCGCCCGTTCCATCATCGAGATCGAGGTGGAGCGGGTCAGCCTCTCCTGCGGCTTCTCTGTCCCTTACTATGAGTACAAGAGCGAACGCAACCAGCTCATCGACTGGTCCCACAAAAAAGGCGCCGAAGGCCTGCGTACCTATCAGGCCAACAACAATGCCGCCAGTATCGACGGCCTTCCCGGCCTTGTCCGCTGACATGAAGTTGCCGCGCCAGCGAATATTCCCGTAACCCTTTCCCTAGTTGACCCTTGCCTGCCGATGGCCGACTGACCTCCCCAATCTGGAAACAGGAGAAATCAGATGTTCGCAACCTTCCTGAAAAACTGGCGCACTTCCCTTATTGGCTGCTTGGTTCTGCTGGCAGTCGGCTGTGCGGCGGAGCCCCCCGACCAGGCCGCCCTGCAAAAAGAACTGAACCGCCTGAATACCTACTGGAAAACGATGAAACCGAATAAGGATGGCAGAATCATGAAAGATGATAAAGAGTGGAAAGAGCAGTTATCCTCCGAAGAATACTACGTCACCCGCCAGAAAGGCACCGAGCGTCCCGGCACCGGCGAGCTGCTGCACAACAAAGCAACCGGCACCTACCTCTGTAAATGCTGCGGTGAAGAACTCTTCGCCTCCGATACCAAATTCAATTCCGGCACCGGCTGGCCCAGCTTCTATGACAAGATCGGTGCCAACGTCGCCGAAATCCGCGACACCAGCCACGGCATGGTCCGCACCGAAGTCGTCTGCCACCGTTGCGATGCCCACCTCGGCCACGTCTTCCCCGACGGCCCCAAACCCACCGGCCTGCGTTACTGCATCAACAGCGTCTCCCTCGCCTTCAAACCCTCCGAAGACCCCAAAGACGAGCAATAACCCCAGTCCCCGATGTCATCCTGCGCTGAACCGCAGTAATCGGCCACAAAGCTCAACCTCTACCATATTGCGTCCCTATCCCTCCCCATCCGTCCCTGGACTCGTTCTCTGATTACCCCACCGGGATTCGCTATCGGCATTGGGTTCGGAACCGGGATTCGCTATCGAAATTGTAGTTGTCAGGCGTCCCCGACTGACCGAAGCGCGCCAGCGCTGAGCATGCTTTGCCATCGCTATCGGCATCGGTATCGCCATCGCTATCGAAATTGTAGTTGTCAGGCGCCCCGACTGACCAAGGAGCGCCAAGCGCCGCAGCAAAAACTGCAAAAGCCTCGGTCCCCAAAGCAATCAAAGCCGATCCCCTATCGGCCAAAAACCGGAGCACAGAGCTCCAGCTCTGTTCAACCCCCAACCCATCGCGATTACTTACCGGATCAAGACTCGGGTTTCGGGATCGGGTTTCGGGACCGCTATCGAAAATCTTAGAAAATCCGTGCCCTTCCGCACCCTTCCATGGACAATAAATAAACTCTGTTTCGCTATCGGGATCGGATAGCGCCATAGGTGCGGCTCCATCCCAGCCAGGGGTAAAATCCCTGGGACCATCCCCTCAACAATTTTAAGGGCTGAAGGCCCGACATATCGCCATCAAGATCTTCGCCTCCATCAAAATCGTAGTTGTCAGGCGTCCCGACTGACCAAGGCGCCCCAGGCGCCGCAGCAAAAAGCAGAAGCCTCGGTCCCAACAGCAATCAAAGCCGATCCCCTATCGGCCAAAAAACTATGGACGTTCCGCAGCTTTCAGCCATTTCTCCATTCCTATCATGCCCATTGCCAACATGGCATCCTGTAGCACCACAACACGTCGTATCATATCCCCTTCATCCACTTCTTCTTGTTCCTCAGCTTCGGCAAATAAACGAGTCATAAGTTGTGACAGGTCACTACTAAAACTTTTTGCAGTTGATCCAATGTTTTTAAGGTAGTCAGCATAAATTTCAGCCATTTCCAGAGCATCCAATGGTTCTTCTTGCGAGATTGCAGAAAGCCATTTCTCAAATCTAAATAAACCATATCTGGCATTACCTTCTAATTGTTGATATGTCGAGAAGAAAAGCCGGATCGCTTTTACTGGTAACATAAGGATGGGTGCATCTGCTATAAACAAATTTGACAAGGATTTTGCAGCTATACTAGCAAAGCATAGTTCCTCATTCAAGCCGACAATAATTCCTTCCAGGCACTGCTCATGAAATCGTTTTATATTTCCATTATTAGACCAAACACTTACAGCGCCTTGCCATGCCTCTATACTTTTTTGGGTCCTCAAATCAGTGAGAAGGTCACCTGACTGAATGTGGTTTGAAAGAGCTGAAAGAGCTGATATGCGGCCCCATGTTTCGAGGTCCTTTTCACTTCTTTCCTGCAAAATGCGAGCAAGTAGAGGTTTAATTCGTTTAAAATCATTATAATAAGCATAGTAGAGGCAGGATTCTGCGTATTGCCACGGTACTGCCTTGTCTTGCATGACAGCATGAAATAACTTCCATCCTAAATCTGTGTCAAAATATTGCAGGTTTGGTAGACGTCGCAGAATCAATGATCGCACGGCTTGGTATTTAAGCCCTGCAAATCGAAACAGAGTGGGTGACAGTAGCTCAGGAAAAGCAATATCAGCTTCTTTGAATCTAGTAGCCAGAATCATCATAGCTTCAGCTACACGTCCAGAAATCATGTTGATACCTGAAGTTATGAGATTGATTGACTCTCCTTTTACGCTACTTTCCTCTTCTATATTTATGAAGCCTAGTGCCAAGAAGGTAATTCTAGCTCCTATATTTGGATCAGTGATCACATGAGATATGGCGTAAAGTGCCCTTGAGGCCGCTCGGTGGTGGTGCCAATGTGTTGGATGGCGTTCCAATTCGTCAATAATTGCTTCTGCAAGATAAAGCAAGTTTGATTCTGCGACAGGCTTCCAATCCTTATCTGGCCGAAAACTATTTGTCTTATATAAAATGTAATGTGCTACCCCTTCCATGATTTCTTCCCTGAATATCTCAGGAATATCATGCCAGTTAACGAAAAGAAAGTTTATAAATCTTTTTGGATCACGGGAGGCAGCTTCATTTAGATTTCTGCCTACTTCTTCCTTTCCTCCAATTAGGCGATCATTGAAGTCTCTTTGGTATTCCGCATAATGACACAAAAGTCTAAGAACATTGTCATTATGGATCTTTAAGAAAATCTCAAACGAAAACGGGGCTTGAACAAAACCACAATAAGAATTGATTCGAGGTACTCGAATCAGCTTGCCTTCTTTTGCTTCATGGTGGCTCAGCAACGATTGAGCATCCGGTGAACGTAAATGACACGGAATTGCAGCTATGAATTCTGCTCGTATGCTCAAAATCCATGAAGGTATGGGCTCTTCTTCACATGCATCTTGCCGCAATGTCAATATGCAGTTTATAACCTGCACTTGAATATTGGGAGGCAGATGGATAAATGCAGCATGACAAAGAGTTCCCATTTCAAAGTGTAACTCGTAACTTAACATGCTTTTGTCGGTCAACATTCGGCCAATAATCTTAATATTGGGTATTGGGTTAACTGTGCAAGCAAGAATGGCAAAGTAACGAAGAGCGGCCTCGCTACTAAAGCAAAGTCTCTCACGATTACATTGCCACCAGACTGAGTCATATTTAGCATGGTCTATGATTGCAGATTCGACTGATTCAAACAGCAATTCCTGACTTGCTTTATGTGAATGATTGCCCACTGTACGATGATGTTGGTGCGAAGTATGATATAAAAACCCGCAATAATAGCCTCTTGCTGAGTATTCAAGATTATTTGATATTCTGTGGCTCCATTCTTCGATAGAGGAAATTATGTGATCTAGTAACGGATTGGAATTCTGTACTCGGCGTATGAAAAAGTCATTTGGCATATCATTGAAGTTATAAGGGTTACACTTCAAATTGTCTCTAAGAATGAAGTCAAGGTCCTCTTTGTTATTAATGTTTGATATTATATATTGCCATAGGTATGAATCCTCCAAGTGACCAACTTCAACACAACGCGCAATAATTCCTCCTATTGAAGCGCTGTCTTGTTGAGGTAAAGCAAATAAGTCTTTTAGTAATGGAATAACAGGGAATAGATTTTCTTTATCAATTTTCGATAAATAAAATGGTAGCTGTGAAGCAAGATTCGTTTTATCTATCCAAGCTATCTGTAATACTTCATGCCAAAACGATAATACTCCACCTAAATCTTCATTTATCCATCTTGAGATCATATGAACATGCGCTAATATCGCGTCACTATCTTTGTTGATTTTGAGAAGTGGTACTAAGTTTCTACGCCAAAAATGATGCCAGCTAATATGTTGAGCTTGATAGTAAATAGCTTGAAATATTTCGTGATGATTGCAGTACAAATTACGGATCAATGGCCAGTCTTCATTTTGAGGAATTTGTTCTGCAAAAGATTCAGCAACCAGTCTTCGAATGTGAAAAGCAGAATTGCCTGTTAATACAGTTCGCAATTGTTTTTTGAAATTATGCCTGTCTCCCAAAGAGAGTTGAACGATATAACTTCGGATGCTGGGCCGCACAAAAGGAACTGGGGGAAGATCATTAATAAAGCCATGAAGAGTAGTTCCTGCCCGCAAAGCCTGGCTGATAACCAAAACATCCAATAACGTTTGATGGCCAAATGTTAATTCTCCATGCTGAGTTTCCTGCAAGATATTCAGACTGCACAACAAGCGTAATTGCTGTGGAGAGCCAGAAAATCGTTGTTGAGGAACTGACAACTTACGGTTGATTAGCATCTCCTTGGCCATGTCTTCCAAGGCGATCATTGGCGTTTTGCCAAGTCTTTCGTCCTCCATAATTACGACTTGCAGATAACGCTGTGCCAATTCCTGGCTTGAAATGACGCTGAAACTACCTTGGCGTTTAGCCAGATCTACGTAAAGAGCCAACTCACGAGGGTTTTGAATAAGCTTTTGTGTATCGATATCAACTCTACTGGTGTCAATGCCGATTTTAGAAAGGAGTGGTGAAATCTGTGATTCCCAGCAAAGAAGGCCACAGTGCAGTTCACATTCCCAATTGCGCACCGCAATCCTGGCGTCGTATTTTCGATCAAAATCACGGCAGGCTGTTATAATCGTAACACCTGCAATTTGAAGAAGACGATCAATCTGTGCAAGGAAGTAAGTGAGTACTCTGTGTTCACGGCCAATCGACAACACATCCAGCGAATCAATGAGTACAATGACGCGTGTTTCTTCTGCCAATCTGGATATCTTTTCAACCCACATTGCAGGAAGACCTTGCGCGTTCCTTTCCTCTGCA
>MDTD01146520.1_pt1 | contig 11136 bp, 9 predicted proteins | sample 811221 | NCBI WGS metagenome assembly MDTD01 (sample SAMN05326646, study PRJNA326480) | marine metagenome | isolation source: seawater | place: Pacific Ocean: South West | collected 2011
ATGGCCAGATATTTAATGTTGGAAGCAAAGAAAATTCATATCAGATAGGTCCTTTAGCTGAGATCGTAAAGAAAGTTGTAGGGAATGTAGATATTGAATGGTATGGAGACGCAGATATGAGATCCTACAATGTCTCATTTGATAAGATTGAATCCATTGGATATAAAGCTGAAAAAGTTGCAGAAGATGGTGTAAAGGAAATTTTATTAAAACTTGAGGATGGAAGTTTAAAAAAGACACTAGATACTATTACCCTTGATTGGTACGAAGAGCTAACAAGATGGCACAAAAAAATAAAAGAAGTTGAAAAATATGGTGGTATCCTTGATATATGATTCTTGTATTTGGCGCTAATGGCCAGCTTGGAACAGATTTAGTAAAAAAACTTTCTCAAGATAATTTAGACTTTTTACCAATTACTCGTAATGACATTGACATAGAAAAGACTGACGAATTAAAAAAATTTCTACAGGAAAAGGAATATAAATTTTTAATTAACTGCACTAGTTACCATAAGACTGAAGAAGTAGAGGAAAATCCTGCAAAGGCTTTCACAATTAATGCAAAAGTTCCAGAGATTATGGCTGAAGATGCAAACATGAAAAATGCTGTATTTTTTCATGTAAGCACTGATTATGTTTTTGGAGCTGATCAACAAAACACACCGTTAAGTGAAGAATCTGCTCCTGGGCCTTTAAATATTTACGGTTCTTCAAAGCTAATGGGAGAAAATTTAATTAAATTAAATACTAGTAAATATTATATATTGCGTGTTGCATCTTTATTTGGTGTTGCAGGTGCAAGCGGCAAAGGGGGAAATTTTGTTGAGGCTATTATCTCAAAAGCAAAAAGCAATGAAGATATAAGTGTTGTGGACGATCAAGTAATGTCTCCAACACATACAGATTTTATAGCAAAAGCAATTGTATTTATTATGAAAAAATCTATTGATTTTGGAATATATAACATTGTAAATAAAGGAGAAGTCAGCTGGCATGAGTTTGCAAGTGAAATAATGAGAAGCTTACCCTTTAAAAAAGAGATAAAAAAAATTTCATCATCTAGTTTAAGTTTGAAAGCAAAAAGACCACTTTATAGCGCATTAAGCTCAAAAAAAATTGAGAGTTCAGGGTTGGTAGTTCCAACATACCAAGAAAGCTTAAAAGAATATTTAAAGATTAAAGGGCATATAGAATGAAAGGAATACTTCTAGCTGGTGGTGCTGGCACGCGACTATTTCCATTAACACGAGTAATTTCGAAGCAATTGATACCTGTAAATGATAAACCAATGATTTATTATCCTTTGTCAACATTAATGTCTGCAAGAATAAAGGATATTGCAATAATAAGCACTACGGATCACTTGCCCCATTTTAAAAAATTACTCGGTAGTGGCGAGCAATATGGACTTAATCTTAGCTATATTGAACAAAAAAAACCTAAAGGAATTGCAGAAGCCTTTATCTTAGCTGAGGATTTTGTAGGCAAAGAAAATGTATGTTTAGTGCTAGGGGATAACATTTTTTATGGACTAGATTTACAGGAGCATATTAAGGAAAAAAAGATTAACAAAACAAAAGGTGCAACAATTTTTGGTTATGAGGTTTCCGATCCTGAAAGATTCGGAGTAATAGAATTTGATAAAAAAAATAAACCAGTATCTATAAAAGAAAAACCAAAAAAGCCAAAATCTAATTTAGCAGTAGTAGGGCTATATTTTTATGATAATAACGTTGTTCGGTATGCGAAATCACTTAAGCCATCAGCAAGAGGAGAGTTAGAGATCACAGACGTCAATAATATTTACATTTCAAAAAAACAGCTTCAATCAATAAAGTTTGGGAAAGGAGCTGCTTGGCTTGATACAGGAACTTATCAATCATTAAATGAAGCGAGTAACTTTATTAACACAATTGAGAAAAGGCAAGGTATTAAAGTTGGCTGCTTAGAGGAGGTCGCTTATAAAAATGGTTGGATCTCAAAAAAACAGATCAAAACAAATGCTGCTGAACTTAAAAATACAGATTATGGCGATTATCTAAATAGTATCATCGCTAATAAAAAATAGATTTTATTTTAAATGGTTATTTACTTTTCATTGCTAGCATCATTGCTCCCGTTTATTTTCAATAAGAAAAATGATCTCATAATTTTCCCAATAATTTTCATTGGCGTGATTATATGTATGGGCTACATGACTGGGAGCGATTGGAGATTGTACGAATCATATTACATTAATGATACATTTCCAAATTATGAACCTTCATTCATTCTTTTAACAGAATTTGCACAAAGATTAAAAATCGATTTTTGGATATATCTAATCACAATTAAAATCGCTGTATATATTATTCTTATAAGAACACTTCGCAAATACAATATTAATGTAGCCCTATTTTTATTTATCTATTTAAGTGAGATGGGTCTATATCTTTTTGTAGACAACCCCTTGAGAAATTTTATTGCATTTGGAATATTTTTATTTGCACTAGAACCACTCTTTAAACGTAATTTCATTAGGTATTGTCTAATTACTTTTCTAGCCTCAACTTTTCATATTACAGCATTAATCGCAATACCGATTTATTTCATTTCAAGTATGAGATTTAATTCAACCGCTGTTTTAGGAGTATTTATTGCATTGCTTTCTTTATCTTATTTCGGAGATCAAATTTTAAACTTAATTTCAAATATTCTTTCTGCTTTTGGCAATGTTAATGCTAGATATTCATCTTATAGCGATGAATATTATTTATCCTCTAATATTAATTTTGGATTGATACACAGATTGTTCTTTTTATTTCTGATTTTATATTTCTATCCTAACTTCCGACATAAGCTAGTAACACGGATTATCTTTAATCTAGCTTTATTATCAATAATTCTTTACCCCATAAGTTCTAACATTGTAATTTTAAAAAGATTTGATATTTATCTATCCTTATTCCCATTATGGTCAACTTTGTTAATTCTAGAATCTTTGGGAAAGAATAAATTGTTATTAATTGGAATTCTTTTATTTTATTCTATTGGCAGAATGTATCTTCTGGTAACAAGTGATTATAGGTATATCCCTTACTCAAATTACCTAGTTTACTTTTTTGCAGGAGAGCAGTTGCCGTATGGGCTTAGATATATGTTTAATTTTTATTTCTCTCCTTATGAATAATATTCTTTATGTAACATCAGATAAGCCTGAGCAACCAATTCTTAATTCGCAAGTTTTACCCCTTATAAATGGGTTAAAAAATTACTCAATTACTCTTGCTATGATCGAATCAAAAATAGGAAAAAAAATAGATTACCAAAAACTCAAACTTTTTAAATCTATTTTTGCATTATCGAAATATATTTTACTAAATTCTAGTAAATACAAAGCAATACACTTTAGGAGTTATATTCCTTATGCGCTTCTGTGGCCTTTTTTAATTTTCTGTAAATCAAAAATTATATTTGATATGAGAGGAGTGATGCCCGAAGAGATTATAAATCAGAAAAAAAATTTAAAAACTTTCTTAATTTTTATTTTTTTAAAAATTTCAGAGCCAATACTTATATATCTGTCAAATTCTGTAGTAGTTGTTTCTAAGCCTTTTAAAAATTACTTAATTTCTAATTATGGAGAAATATTACAGAAAAAAATTAAAGTCATATCAACATTTTCAAATAAAAAAAACGATTCTAACCCTGTTGAATTTCTTGAAATTTTAAAAAAACAAAAAATGATAATTTCGTATTCAGGTTCTTTAACTAAATGGCAAAAATTTGATCGCATTATAGATTTATATATTGAATTAAAAAAAATTTTTAAAAATACCTACTTTTTAGTACTTACACCTGATGTAGAAAGTGCTGAAAAAAAACTTTTAAGAGAATTAAATCATGGCGATTTTACAGTTTTATTTGTAGAAAACCAGAAACTGATTAATTATTTATCTTATTCAGATCTTGGTCTTTTATTAAGAGATGAAAATATTATAAATAAAGTTTCTGCACCCATTAAAGTTAAAGATTACCTTAATGCGGGTGTTCCAATGCTGGCTTCATCAAAGATTGGTGACACAGACTATTACTTTAGAACATACAATTTAGGCTATTCAATAGAGACACATAACTTCAAAGCTGAGCTTTCTAACAATGAAAGTGCTATAAGGGATTTACTCAAAAAAGATACAGCAAAGTTTGAAGATTTTTATAAAAATGAATCATCAATAGATGTGAGTATAAGAAAATATCTCAAAATATATGGAACTCTTTTATGATTGGAAGTGTACTTGTAATTTACATGCCTAACGATGAAAAAATTATAGAAAATTTGAAAATTTTATCTGAACAGTGTGACTTTATCTATATTCATATAAATTCTGAAATATCTAAAAAATTAAAACACTTTCTAGATAATATGAATAACGTTGAAATAGTTTTTTCAAAGAAAAATCTGGGTTTAGGAAAAAGCCAAAATGATGGAATAGATTTTTTTCTCAAGAAAGAAAGTTTTAAAAGCATTATTTTTTTTGATCAAGACACTAAACTAACGAATAATAGCATTCAAAATATGCATTCTTTAGTCCGTTCGCTTCAATCTAGCAAAAATAAAATAGGAGCTATAGCTCCAATACTGATGAATTCATACTCAAATTCAGCTTATAAGAAATATAAAAAAATTAAAAACTTTCAAGATTTTTGTGAAGTTAGAGAAGTTATGCTATCAGGGATGATTGTGCCAATCTCAACATTTAGTATTGTAGGTAAATTTAGAGAGGACTTCTTCATGGATTTGATTGATTTTGAATGGTGCTGGCGAGCAAGATCATTCGGTTTTAAGATTTTCCAGTCAAAAAAAGCTTTGGCTTATCATTCTCTTGGAGAGGGCGATAAGAATTTCTTCGGTATTAATATTTCAATTCCAAAGCCAGAAAGAATCACAACCCAATTAAGAAATTTTAGAAAAGTTTTAAAATTACAACATACACCGAAAATATGGATATTAATTAATTATTTAAAGTATTTTATTAAATTTTTCTATTATTCATATTTTTTAGAAGACGGAAAAAAATTCAAGCACCATTTCATTCTAGGATTAAAGGAAGATGTTAAAAAAAATAAATAATAAATTTTCAGTATTAATATCCGTTTATGTAAAAGAGAGCCATATATTTTTAAGAGAAGCACTTGAGTCTATTTACTTTCAACAATCACTCAAACCAAATGAAATAGTAATTGTTAAAGATGGAGATTTAACGAAAGATCTAGATGCGGTCTTAAACGAGTATAAAAATAAACTACCAAATGTTATTAAAATTGTAGGTTATAAAAAAAACCGAGGTTTAGGATATGCATTGAATTTTGGTTTAGCAGAATGTTCAAATGAAATTATTTGCAGAATGGATTCTGACGATATATCAGTTCCAAATAGATTTGAAATACAAATTAAAAAATTTACAGAGAATGAGGAACTTACGATACTTGGAAGCAGTATTGAAGAGTTTAATGAAAATCCTGGTGACTTAAAAAGAGAACGAAAAGTCTATACTAGCTATGCAAAAATTACCAAAAATATGTATTTGAAATCACCTTTTAATCATATGACAGTTGTTTTTAAAAAAGCTATAGTCCAAAGAATTGGAGGCTATAAAGATATTTTTGAACACGAAGATCATCACCTTTGGATTAGGATTTTAAAAAACCACTATGGTGAAAACATTGATCAAAATCTAGTATTAGCAAGAACTGGTAACGATTTAATAGGCAGAAGACATGGTTTTATATCTTTCAAAAGAGAGATTGAGTTCCAAAATAATCTAATGAATAACAAACTAATAACACTTGGTGATTATCTAATAAATATTTTATTTAGAGCAATTCCAAAATTACTGCCAAAAAAAATATTAGGAATTGTGTATGACAGAATTTTACGCAAAAGATCTATATAGTAAGGTCTAAACAAATTTTTTTTAGCTTTTCCATTTCAAACTCATAAATATCATCAGAAAACCTAAAAGGATCCTTAAGGATTATTTTTGGATTTTGAAAAGATAGAAGTTTTGTTTTTGAGCTGACACCAAACCTTTTATTAATCTCTAAAAGAACTTGCATATCTACAGCAAAAACATATTTGGACTTATTAAACACTTCTAAGCTAAGTCTTTTTGGTGTATGAATTAAATTAGATATATTTTGTTTTGAGAGAAATTGTATAGACCTATTATCCATATTGCTTTTTGCGATTGGTCTAGTTCCATATGAGGCAAAATTGTATTTATTTTTATATTTTTTTTCCAATAATGCTTGAGCTACCGGACTTCTGCAGTAATTAGCAGTACAAACAATGGCAATTAACTCAAGATCATACACTTAGTCGCTGCTCACTAAATTATCAACACTATTAAGAAATGATGAGAATGGAAAAAATTGTGAAATTACTCTGTTCCATCTAGTCGTACCTTTAGCATTAACATAAATTACATCATTATCTTTAAGATAAAAATTTCCTGCGTCAATAAAACTAGAAGGTGATGATAAATTAGCTATATATATTTTTGGATCTAAATCTTTATCTCCCTTCCTAATTATAAAAACCTGTGAAGCATTTGAAGTATTCGTATTTAACCCATTTGATTCACCAAGTGCTTCAGTGAGCGATAAAGGTATATCAGTAATAAAAAGTTTTTTTGGTGTTGTGACCTCTCCAAGCAGGTAAACCTTTTGAGAATTAAATCTAGCAATTGATACATCAAGTTGTGGTTCAGTAAAAAAATTACTCAAATCTTTGCTTAAATCATCCCTTAATTCTTCTTGAGTTTTATTTGCAGCTTTAATTGATCCTACATAAGGGAAATATATATTACCTTTTGAATCTACTCTTCTAAGATTCTGATCCACATTAATATTAGTTATTGGAAAGATATCTGGAAGGCCCCAAACTGTAATTGAGATTTGATCACCGTTACCTATTCTATAAGCTTCGTTAATATCATAGGTTTCTTCAGCATCATTGATGTTCATTAGATTTATTTCTCTTGATTCACCATTAATATAAATAATATTATTTGATTCATTCATATGCATTCCTGGTGCAATACTACATGCTGCTAAAAGTAAACATAAAAGACTTATAAAAAATTTATTCATTTTTCTCCTTATATTCATAGTTTTCATAAAGGTACTTTTGTGCGTAATATTGATAATCATAATTTGCATAGAGACCATAGTATCCATAGTAAGATGATGGTTTTTGATAATCGTTGTAAATCAAACCGTCAAAATCAAAACCAATTTGCCCAGCAAGATTTATAATCTGTTTAACTTCATTCATTTTTGTAATACCGTGTCTGCATACCCCGAATGACATATCAGAATGTGTTAGAAGAACACCTGTATCTGAAACAGATAGTATTGGAGGTGTATCAATTATTATGTAATCAAACTCTTTTTTTAGTTCTTGTAATTTATCCTCGAAGCCTTTTGAGTAAAGGAACTGAAAACTACTTGTTAATTTTGAAATTTTTGGGATAACGTAAAAATTTTCTGCTACCTTATAATTAGTCATGTTGTGAACATCAAGATCATAAAATTCTTCTGAAGTTATTTTTTCTAGACTTAAAGATTTATGCTGATCACCTCTTTTAAAATCTGCATCTATAAGCAAAACCTTCTTTTTAAGTTTAGCGAGGTTGAAAGCAGTTTCCCTGCTTAAAAAAGATTTTCCATTTTCTGGTGATGGTGAAGTAATAAGTATAGTTCTACATTTTTCATTTGGTAGGTTCTTTGTTTCTGCTATGCTTTTAATATTTACAATAAATGACTCTATGCTTTGGACAAATCTTTCCTCTTGGTTACCTTCTTTTTCCTCACAGCGAGGTATGACTCCGGCGATTGGAATATTTACTCCGTTGTCCAAAAACTCTGCTGGATTGCTTATAGGAATCAAGTAAATTCCTCTGTATATAGCTGCTATAACAGCAATTAAAAAGGACAATACGTAGAATAGCATTACATCAACGATCCTAGGTGAGACTTTAGCAGCAATATAAGCATCGTCAACTACTCTGATGTTGCCAAGTGTACTGGCTTCTTTAATAGAAAATTCAAGCTTTTTGTTATTAAGTTCTTCATAAATAGTTTGTGTTATCTCAAGTTGCATAAATAGATCAATGTATTCTTGTTGCGCAATAGGCAAACCTTTTATCTTCTCTTCAATTTCAGCTTTTTGCGAAACCAAGGTATCTCTCTGATCTATTAGCTCTAGATAAACTGGATTTGTATCAGTATAGATATTTGATGCACTGGATATTTCAATTTCAATTTCATTAATGTTTTTATCAATTGTGCTAAGACTTTGTATTATTGCTTCAATTTCAAGATCAACATTTACACTTCTGTTATCTTCCTTAAATCTCTTGAGCTCATCCTTTCTTTGATTGAGTTGTAAATCTATAGTGCTAATTCTTTGGTCAATAAAGTCAATTGCTTTTCTAGATTGCTGAGCATCTATATCTATGCTTCTCTGCAGAAATAATTCATTTGCATAATTTATTATTTTAATACCTTCATTTGGATCTTCACTTTCCAATGTGACTCGTACTAAACCGGTATTTCTTTGTATATATGAGAACCTTGTTGGCAGTGAACTTGAAACATTTAAGTTAGTTTTGAGCTTTTTAAAATACTTTTCAGGTGCGAAATAAGAAATCTTAATTAGCTCTTTATTAATTTTAGTTGGTTTTGATAGATTGATTTGTATATTTTTAATAGTAGAGTCTAAATTATATTTGAATTTTGCAATTTCGATCATTTCATAATTAAATAATGCATAATCTTGTTCATTGAGCAGAACATAAAATGTTTCCCCCGTCGCAATATCAGCAAAATCTGCAGATTTAAGTTCAACATTCAAATTTCTAATTAAATTCTTGATCCATTTGTCCTTTTCCTCTACTTCAACATTCATTTGAGTTTTTTCAATGATATTAATTAGATTTGATCTAGATTTATAAATTTCCTGTATTTCAGCGATATCGGAGGTACTAGAATTTCCAGAAAATAAATCTAAAGATTGCGGCGCAAACGAATTTGTTTGATTTGAGTAAACTTGCAGTAATGAAAACACTGAGTATCTTTTTTCTGCAGTAAAGTAATAGCCTAACCCTATAACGAAAATAATTACCAAAAATAAAAGGATTGCCTTAGATTGCATTAAAACTAATCTAAAAATTTTCCCAAAATCTAATTCACTATTATTATTTTCCATAAACTCGTTCCTAACTAGAGAAGATTATAGTGTATATTTAGAAGGATTACCTATTAAAAATGTATAAATAAAACTCGTAGAATTTTTGATAATTATTCCTTATACATATCCAAATTATTCATAATATATATTTAAATTATTCATTGGTTTTATGTTAAAACAAAATATAATTTCCTGAGTGAGTAAAAAACCTTTTAATTCTGAAGATCTTAAAGATTGGATTGATGCACTTGAGTACCAAATTTTATTTAATGGCAAGAATGTGGCTCAAAGTACTTTGAGTGAATTTCTATCTCATGCAAAAAATAAGGGACTAATTCAAAATGAAAATAACAACTTGCCCTTTGAAAATTCGATATCTAATGACTTAGAGCATGACTATCCTGGCGATTGGGATGTTGAAGAGAAAATTAGACATTTCATTAGATGGAATGCCCTTGTAACAGTTTTAAAAGCTAATAAAGAGCTTGATTTAGGAGGCCATATTTCTACTTATTCATCTGCTGCAACTCTATATGAAGTAGGATTCAATCATTTTTTTAGAGGCGGGAGGTTAGCAGATATGATTTATTATCAAGGTCATTCTTCACCTGGTATTTACGCGAGATCCTATTTAGAGGGATCTATATCTGAAAAACAATTAAATAATTTTAGACAAGAGATAGATGGTAATGGGCTTTCATCTTACCCACACCCATGGCTAATGCCTGAATATTGGCAATTTCCAACTGTCTCAATGGGATTGGGACCAATTATGTCAATTTATCAAGCTCATGTAATGAAATATCTTGAGCAAAGAAATTTATTAAAAGCCGAACCTAAAAGAAAAATATGGGTTTTTTGTGGCGATGGTGAAATGGATGAACCAGAATCATTAGGTTCAATCTCACTTGCTGCACGAGAAAAATTAGATAATTTAGTTTTTGTTATTAATTGTAACTTACAAAGATTAGATGGTCCTGTTAGAGGAAATTCAAGAATTATTACAGAATTAGGAGCTATATTTAATGCAGCTGGCTGGAATGTAGTTAATCTCATTTGGGGTAGAAAATGGGATGATCTTCTACAGAAAGACCATAATGGAGCTCTGAGATGGGTAATGAATAATACGGTTGACGGTGAATACCAAAACTTTAAAGCCAAAGGAGGCAAATATACTAGAGAACATTTTTTTGGAAAGCATCCAGACGCTTTAGAGCTTGTTAAGGACTTATCTGATGAAGAAATTGAAAATCTTAATAGAGGGGGACATGATCCGTTAAAAGTATTTAATGCATATAAATCAGCTTATGAATGCAAAGATAAACCTACTGTAATTCTTGCATTCACTGTTAAAGGTTATGGCATAGGTTCACGGCAAGCAGATAATACTACTCATCAAGTTAAAAAGCTTACTGAAGAAAATCTAAAAGATTTTATTAAAAATTTTAACTTACCCATTGATTCTAAAAAGCTAACAAATTTGGATTACCTTAATTTTGATAAGAGTAGTAATGAATACAAATATTTAGTAAATCAAAGAAAAAAACTAGGCGGTTTCTTACCAAAAAGAGAAGTAACAAAAACGAATTTAAAAGTAAGCAATAACTCTCACTTCGACGATTTTAATATTCAATCTAAAAGACAGATGTCAACAACGATGGTTTTTGTAAGGCTTATCACATCATTATTAAGAGATAAGAAAATTGGAAGAAACATAGTTCCTATTGTGCCTGATGAAGCAAGAACTTTTGGGATGGACGGGCTTTTTAGACAATTCGGAATTTACAGTAGGGAAGGTCAAAAATATCAGCCTGAAGATGCTGATAAGGTTATGTGGTACAGAGAATCCAAAGATGGGGTAATGTTAGAAGAGGGTATAAATGAGGCTGGTGCATTTTCAGC
>MDTD01166563.1_pt1 | contig 11136 bp, 16 predicted proteins | sample 811221 | NCBI WGS metagenome assembly MDTD01 (sample SAMN05326646, study PRJNA326480) | marine metagenome | isolation source: seawater | place: Pacific Ocean: South West | collected 2011
AGGATGCTGCTAAGATTACTTTGAGATTGTTAGATAAAAAAGGTATAATTAATGTAGGTGGTGAATCACAATCTGTTTACGACTTCGTAAAAAATGAAAATAGTAGTATAGAGCCTATTTATTTAAAAGACATATCCGATGTTAATATGGCAACAGATTGTTCTATGGATACAACAAAAATGAAAAAAGTTATAAATGATTCAACTGTTTCACATAAATAATCATACAATAGATACTTCAGAGTTTAGTAATTTACTACACGATGAAATAGTAATCGAATACGAAAAAGAGATAGCTAATTATGTTGGTGCTAAATATGCATGTGCCATCAATAGTGCCACCAATGCGATATTTTTAATATTTAAAATGGAAGAGTTTCTCAATCCTCGTAAGATAACCATACCGAGTATAATTCCACCTGTTGTTGCTAACGCTATAATAACAAGTGGTAATATAGTTAGATTTAATGACGATGTGGATTGGGTTGGTGACTCTTACATTTTACATAAATTTAGAAAATTCAAAGTAATTGATTCTGCTCAAAAATTAGAACCACAACAATTCAGAAAAGAGTGTGAACCAGATGATATTATGTTTTTTAGTCACTATCCAACAAAACCTTTAGGTGGAGCTGATGGTGGAGTAATCGTTACAGATGATTACAACAAATATAAGTGGATGAAAGAAGCTGTTCTAAATGGAACTACATTTGCTGAAAATAATTGGGAAAGGGGGATTTCTTTTCCTGGTTATAAGTTTTATATGAACTCGATGCAAGCAAAAATAGTCATGAACAACTTTAAAAGTTTTAATCAAAAAATGAAGGTCTTGGGAAAGTTAGTTAATATATATAATAAAGAGTTTGGTTACGAAAACAAAAGTAAACACTTATACACAATAGAGGTTTTAGATAACGAAAAGTTCATTCAGAATATGAAAGATGCTGGAATAATATGTGGTATTCATTATCCGGCATTACATAAAAATCCAATATATAATAATGGTTTACAATTTAATTGTCCAAAATCAGAGAAGTTAGAAAAAAGAACCGTTAGTTTACCTATGAATGAAAGTCTTTCATTTTTAGAAACAGAATATATAGTAGACAAAGTTAAGGAGAACTTGTAGTGAGAATACCACATCATGGAAAGTACCAATGGTTACCAATATTGTACAGATTTGTAGCTTCTGTGAAACCAAAAAAGATAGTGGAGTTTGGACCAGGAAGAGGATTCACTACAGTAACCATGGCCAAGGCTCTTAGTGATTATAATATAGATGGACATATAAAGTCTTATGATATGTGGGTTGATGAGTATTGGGGAGATAGTTCTACAACACAGAATACATACAAAGAATGGGGTGTTACTGATTATATTACTTTGGATAGAATAGATTTCTTTGAGTGGGTTAAAGAGCCTGAGGAATTTGATTTTTTGTACTTTGATGTGGATAATACTGGAGAAAAGTTAGAGATTTTATATAATGGTGTAAAAGACCAAATAAAAAATGGTTCGGTTGTTTTCTTTGAAGGTGGTTCTAAAGAGAGAGACTTACATGGCGTGAATGGTAAAAATATGTATGATGTAAAAGATAAAATAGGATATGAAATACTAACCGAAAATATAAAATACTCTGCGTCTACAATATATGATTCTAAAATCTATGATATGGACTTCGAATGAAAATTTTAATAACAGGTTGTAGTTGGGTTCAAAGGATGGATAAACAAAATTACCCAAAAGATATAGATATTGATTTAAAATCTTTTGGTGGTCAAGGGTTGTGGACTATTGAAAGTTATTTAAAAGGTATTCAAAAAGATACTTTTGATTTTATATTTGTGCAACTACCAACTCCAGTTAGAAACGAAATTAATTCAGTATCTACTACAGAAAAGTTTAATGAATTTATTGGTGATATTAAAAAAATGGGTGAGAAAGTAGCTGCTAATAAATGGTTAACTGAATATAAACAAAAAATTATAGATATAAATAAGATTCACAAAAATATAGTTTTCTTTTTATATAATGTTGGTGGTTATCCATTCAGACATCCGTATGATTATGGAAAGGATATTGATAATAAGATGGTGGATTTTTTTAAAAAAGCTAAATTATCTCATATTAATTTGTCGTTTGAAGGGATTGCGGGATATGGTTTAAATGAAACAAAATGTGATGATTTAGAGTTTTGGGAATATTATCACATTAACAATCCCAAGAACCAATCGGATAAGGATTTTAAAAAGTATTGGAGTATAATTTCACCTAAAAATTGGATTAGTATAGATCCACATCCGAATAAAAAAGCTGATAAATTAGCTTTGGATATGATTTGTAACTATATTACAGGAGGTCAGAATGATAAAAAAAATAGTTGATTATTTTAAAAATTGGAATAAAAAAAGAAAATTCAAAAAAAGAATGAAAAAAATGAATGATCCAGATCATTTCATATATAAATAGGAGTTACATGTGAGGATATTAGGAGTAAACGCTTTAAATCACGATGCTGCAGTTACCGTTTTAGAGGGTGGTGAGATAAAGTTCGCAGCACATTCTGAGAGATATAGTAGAAAGAAAAATGACTATCTTTTGAATGATGAAATAATGAATGAAGCTCTATCGTATGGTGAGCCAGATGTGGTTTCATATTTTGAAAGACCTTGGTTAAAGAAATCTCGTCAGTTATACGCTGGGCAATACGATGAAGTGTTTAGGAGAGATAATACTCCTAAAGAGTATCTGAAAAGATGGATAGGTGACAAACAAATTCAGTATGTGCAACATCACGAAAGTCATGCTTCTGCTGGATACTACACATCAAAATTTGATGAAGCTTGTATTGTTGTTATTGATGCCATAGGTGAGTGGGAAACTGTTACGATATGGTATGGTAATGGTGATAAGTTAGAAAAGAGATGGAGTCAAAAATATCCAAAATCCATAGGTCTTTTTTATTCGGCTATGACTCAACGGTTAGGATTGAAACCACAAGAGGATGAGTACATCCTTATGGGTATGGATGCTTGGGGAAATAGAGATGAAAAAATAAAGAACAAAATACATAGTGATTTGGTAGATAGTAATATAAATCTTCATAAAGGATGTAGATGGTGGGATTTAGATTTTTACAAAGATGATGGTTCGGAACAATGGAAGTTTGACATAGCATCCAACACACAATGGGTATGTGAAGAGGAGATAATGAAGGTAATGAATAAAGCTAAACAAATAGTTCCTGAATCAAATAATCTAGTCTTTATGGGTGGTGTTGCTCTTAATTGTGTCGCTAATGAAAAGATAGCTAAAGATTGGGATGGTATTTGGATAATGCCTAATCCTGGTGATGCCGGTTCATCTCTCGGTTCAGCTGCTAGAGTGTATGGTAGAAAAATAAATTGGGTTCACACATTCTTAGGAACTGATATAAAAGGTAATTATCCAGTTAGAAGAGGTGTTGATTTATTACTAAAAGGTGAGATTGTTGGTATAGCAAATGGAAGAGCGGAATTTGGACCTAGAGCATTGGGAAATCGTTCTTTAATCGCAGATCCAAGAGGTGATGATATTAAAGATAAGGTTAATGTAATTAAGAAAAGACAAAAGTTTAGACCATTTGCTCCATCTGTGTTGGAAGAACATGCACACGAAATATTTGATTTACCTGTAAATAGAGCTTCTTACATGCAATTTACTGCTAAATGTAAATATCCAAAAAAGTATCCAGCTATATGTCATGTTGATGGTACTTCAAGAGTTCAGACTATTAACAGAAAAGAGAATCGTGGATACTATGATTTGATAAAGAGGTTTTACAAAGAAACAGGATGTCCTATGGTATTGAATACAAGTCTTAACATAAAAGGTCAACCGATAGTTAATACAAAACAAGATGGTAGAGACTTTGAAAAGTTTTACGGAGTTAAAGTATTGTGAAAAAGATATTGGTGATAGCTACAGGCTGGCATTTCAGTTCTCATTTCTATGAGAGTATGATTAAACAAGAAGTTCCTGAAGGTTGGAGCGTGGATTATTTTTGTGTAGCACACAGACTTCCAGAAGATGATAATACTGTTCAAGAAAAAGAAGATGTCAGAAACTCAGATGGTGATGATTTCTTAAATCAATTAAATCAAATGATGTATGAGTATCCAATAACCACTCAGCAGATATCTAGTTTGGGTTGGCATTTTATGCTTGAAGAAAATACTGTCGGTGACATGGAGTGTTTCAATCAATGGTCTGAATATTACGACTATAAGGAGTATGACATTATTTGTATAACTCATGATGACAATCTTATAATGTCTGAAAAAATATTTTTAGATATTGTCGATACTAACATCGAACTTTATAAGCCAATAAAAGAATCAAGAGTTGGAAGAGATAAATTTAAAATTGAATTAGTAAAAAATGATAATGATTGGTACTTTTTAGACAATGGTTATTCAGAGGACATTCCAAAAGCTTTTACACCAAGAGGTTCATTTAGTTTTTATAAAAAAGAATTAATAGATTTGTTACCCGACAATAAATTCAATATGTCTGAGGATGGTGGACTAGGTATTGTGAATAGAGAGGGAAGAACTGATAGTGTTGGTTATGATGGTATTAAAGCTTGGAACACACACGCTGGAACATTTAGAGATTTTTTATATAGTGGTTTGGGAGAGTTAGAGTTAGTAAACAAAACTAGGTGGTTTTCTAACACAAAAAGAATTAGTAAATATTGCATTGAGGGTGAGAGAGGATTTGTCAGTAATTTTAGAGCTGGTGAGGACTACTTAGAAAACATACAAAAACTATTGAAGGATATAGGATGGATATAACACAACCAATAATTCACGATAGACACATAGTAAAACAAGCTATGGAACAGTTGACTCAAAGTGGACCTGTACAGTTTGAGAAGCCAGATGATTTGACTATAGTTACTTGTAGAAATGAGGGAACATTATCTGATAGAATAATACCACATCTATCAGGTTATGAGGAACAATCTATATTGGAAAGAAATATGGAGTATTTAGGAATGGATTTAGTTGTTCTTAGAGATGCTAGACTTCCGTGGAGAAATACATTTAAGTTTGAGATGTTACATAACTATTTGAATTCAGATGAATGTAAAACAGAATACTTTATGTGTTTAGATGCCATAGATGTGATATGGGTTGATGAACCACAAAAAGTAATGGATATATTTAAGTCTTTTGATTGTGATGCTCTTTTTATGTCAACACATTCGATAGATGGTTATAGTTGTATGCCAGAGATAAAAAAATGGGTGGATACTATTAATAAATCAGGAAGATATTTGAATAGTGGAGTTTACATAGGTAAAACATCTTTTATAAAGGAAATGATAGAGGAGACTATGAAATATGCTATTCCACACGGTGTGACTATGGGGGAATATCATGAATGGTTAAAAACCAATCCTAAAGACTATCCTAAAGGTTCTCAAGATCAAGACGTATTTAGATATATAGAAAAAAAGTTTTATCCAAGGTTAAAAGTAGATTACGATAACCAAATGGCATTTAGGAGTTGATATGAAGATATTAATAACAGGTGGAACAGGAACTGTAGGGAAAGCCATAATAGCACAGAATGATAATGAGTACATTAGTATTAGTAGAAATGAAGAAAACATAACAAATTTAAAAAGAGAGTATCCAAATGTTAAATGTTATGTGGGTAATATAGAGGATAAATCTTTACTACTTAGAGTATTCAAAGAAGTAAAACCAGATGTAGTGGTTCATTCAGCTGCTATGAAACACATTGATTTGATGGAGACTAATCCAATTGCTGGGTGTAATGTAAATGTGATGGGTAGTTTAAATGTGGTAGAGGCTAGTGTCATAAATGATATTCCAATTACAGTTGGTGTCAGTACAGACAAAGCCTGTTTGTCAGAGAGTGTTTATGGTGCTTCAAAGTATCTAATGGAGAGGGTTTTTATGAACACTAACACATACGACAATAGATTTGCGTTGACTAGATTTGCTAATGTGGCACATAGTGCTGGTTCGGTATTACCATTTTGGTTGAAGTTAAAAAAAGAAGGTAAACCACTTAAACTTACAGATTCAAACATGAATAGATTAATATTCACTAAAGAAGATGCAGCTGGTTTAATCAATAGAACGATATGGTTTACTAGAGAAAATGGTGGTGGTTTTGTAAAGTCGTATAAAATGAAATGCGTAAACATGTTAGATTTAGCTAAAGTTATTTCTGATGACATAGAAATAGTTGGTAAAAGACCAGGCGAAAAAACAGATGAAGATTTAATATCAGAAAGAGAAATATCAAATACTTTTATTTACGGAGATGATATTCACATAAGGATGGAAAAAAACGAAGGTAATAACAAACTATCTGAACCTTATAACTCTGCTAGTGCTGAAAAAATGACCAAAGAAGAAATGAAGAAATTAGTATGGGGTTAAGTAACTACAAAATAGCTTGGTTTACCGAAGGTGGTTGGCAAGGTAAGGTTTCATTAGATAATCCTAATATGAGAAATGACGTATCTACAAAATATATCTTGGGTGCTGAACATTATCCCATCTTTCAATTACCACAGGTGTTACAACACTTTGGTGATAATCATTTTGACTTTGGCATAGTAACACTACCTAAAACAAATGTTGATAAATTGATGACATTTGATATGTTGGGTGATTTGAAAAAACTATGTAAAAAAACCATATCAATGCAGGAGGGTCCTCATTGGTATTTCCAAGATTACACAATGGAACAGCAGATTTGGTGGTTTAATGCTCTTACAGAATTTGATATGTTGTTTGCTCATAATCATAAAGATGTAAACTATTACAGAGGTATCACAAACAAACCTGTACATAAAATGCCAACACTAATGTTAGCTGAAAGGTTGGGTATCACGCCACGAAATGAGTGGAGTGATGCTGTGATTATTGGTGGTAATATGGTTAGGTGGTATGGTGGGTTTGATTCTTATATAGTAGCTCAAGAATTTAACATGCCAATTGTTGCTCCATCAATGGGTAGAAAAATAGATAGAGAAGATGAGATGGATATACAACATCTACCTTACATGACTTGGGTGGATTGGATGAATAATTTAAGTCAATACCATGTTGGAGTTCATTTAATGCCAACTCACGCTGCTGGAACATTTGCATTAAACTGTTCTTTTCACGGTATACCTTGTATTGGATATAGTGGTTTAGACACACAAGAAGAGTTACATCCAACATTAACGGTAGAGGATGGAGATTTACAAGGTGCAATTGAATTAGCAAAACAATTAAAAAACGAAACATTTTACAAACATTGTAGTGCTAGCACAATGGCTCACTACGAAAGTTCATTGTATACGGAGAGTAATTTTGTGCCATACATAACTAATATATTAGAGGAATTACATAATGGATAAGGTAATAAGTTTTATACAACCAAGTAGAAACAATCTAAAGTACCTTAAGTGGTCTTACAATAGTATCAGAAAGAACTTAGGATACCGACATGAAATATGTTGGGCTGATGATTTCTCCGATGATGGGACTTGGGAGTGGATGCAAGAGATTGCTGAAAAAGATGGTAATATAAAGATACATCGTAACGAAGGACCTACGAGGTTAGGTCACACGATACTTTACGATACGTTAGTAGACATGGCGACAAGTGATATCGTAATGATTTATCATGCTGATATGTATGCCTGTCCTAAAATGGATGAAGAAGTTCTAAAACATTTGGAACGAGGTAAAGTAGTTAGTGCGACTCGTATTGAACCACCACTACATCCTGATGGTCCTGAAAAGATACTACAAGACTTTGGTATAGAACCAGAAGAGTTTGACGAGTTAGGTTTGTTAAAGTTTCTTGATGATGATAAACAAGGTGAAGATAAAGTTACAGATGGTATCTTTGCTCCTTGGGCAATATATAAAGATGACTTTACAAGTATTGGTGGACACGACCCGTTGTATGCTCCACAATCAAAAGAGGACTCTGATATATTTAATAGGTTTGTATTGGCTGGATACGAAACGATACAGACTTGGCAAGGCTATGTATATCATATGACTTGTAGAGGTTCACGATTTAAAGATGGAGCTATGAGAAATCCAGCAGGTCAAGTGTTTATGAAGGGTAGAGAATCGTCAGAGTGGTTAGCTCAGAATCTTAGGTCAACTCGTAATTTTATTCGTAAGTGGGGACATATGGTGAAACACGATGAGTATTTGAAACCTATCATACCACCAAAATATGACATAGGATTTGTTGCATACAATTGTGATAAACAAATGTTGTATGAATTAGAACCTTGGTGTAGTGACATTTATCTAGATTATGGTTCGGTAGGTAGATACTCAAATGAGTATCGAATGGAGGAGCAATCAAATACTCAGTTTAATTTAGACAATAAGATATGGATGTATGGAAATAAAAAACCACGAGACTTAAAAAATAACATAATAGTTGAGTTTGATTGTAATCAATTGAACAATCAAAATTTTCAAACCATTGTCAATTTATCAGAAATATTACAACAAAGTGGAGAGTTGGGGAAGATGGAACTTGATATATTCAAATTTCACATCAACTCTTTAAAAACATATGAGAAGGAGTTAATAACATGCGAGCATTAGTTACAGGTGGTGCTGGATTTGTAGGCACTAACTTAATAAAAAGATTATTAAAAGATGGACATGAAGTCATATCCGTAGACAACTATTCAACGGGAAAGAAGGAAAATGAACAAGAGGGTTGTTTATATTATGATAAAGATTTATCAGATACTATATGGTGGTCTTTGTGGAATACTTGTGAATGTGATATTACTTGTGATTGTCAAATAGAACCTGTTGATATTATATTTCATTTAGCAGCACTACCAAGAATAGTGCCATCTTTTAAAAAACCAGTAGATACCTTCAAGTCAGGTCCGATGGCAACAATTAATGTATTAGAGTGGGCTAGACATTGGGAAACGCCTGTCATATACGCTGGTTCTTCATCTGTTACCGGAGATGTGTTTGCTAACCCTTATACATTCACCAAATGGCAGAATGAACACTTATTGGACTTGTATAACAAAATATACCAACTTCCAACTTCGATATGTAGATTTTACAATGTATATGGTGAATATCAAGCAAGTGAAGGTAGCTATTGTAATGTACTAGGTATTTTTCAGAGAAAGTTTAAAAAAGGAAATCCATTAACAATTACTGGTGACGGAGAACAGAGAAGAGACTTTACTCATGTCGGTGATATTGTTGACGGTTTAATTAGATGTGGAGAGGCTCATTTAGATGTTTGGGGTAACAAAGATGTAAATGGACAATCATTTGAGTTGGGTAATGGTAAAAACTACTCCATAAATGAAATAGCTAAAGCTTTTGGAGATTATCCCACAGAATATATTGATGCCAGACCTGGTGAAATAAGAGAGACACTAAATAAAGACACAAAAGCTAAAGATGTCTTAGGTTGGAAACCTAGTGGAGATATTATTAAATTTATCGAAGAAAACTATGTTGTTTGTAAGACTAACTAACTATTTATAAGTGTAATATGAGGTTATAATGGAAAATAAATTAGGTTCTTATATCAATAACTTGATGACCACGATAGTAGATAAAGAAGAAAGATTTTTTGTCAGAAAGCTAGCCTTCAATGAATTGACTAGCTTAGAAAAAGACATCACCGGTTTTATATTTGGATACATAGATGAAATGGAAGATGGTCCTTGGAATGACGAAAATGAAAACAAAAATCAATTAGAAATTAAGTTTGGAGACAAAAATGAAAATAAGTGATGAAGCATCAGTAGAGTTAAAAAAACTTAGAGCTGCTATTGACAACATGTACGATAAGTTAAATATAACTTTGTACAAAAAAAATCTAGGTGCTAAGGTGAGTTATTCAGAAGTAAAACCCTTTGATCTTGTATCAGAGAACTTCGAGTACATTTCAAAAATAGTCAGAGATTTACAAGATTCTCAAAGGGTGGAGGATTAATATGGCAAACGATCACGCTCAAGACAGATATGATCCACCAAAAGTTGGTAGTGATTTTGACAAAGAATTCTTTGGTGATGTGAATATCGGAGAAGTATTTAGACTAAGACCAAATAGTCAAGCTAAGACTTTTCGTAAAGTTAAAGATGGAGTTGCACTTGATGTGAAAGAACTAAAAGAAGTTCAGTTAGGAGATAAAGACGAAATCTATGTCAAGTCGTAACTTTCAAAAGCCGATAAGAATCAAAGGTAAGAAACTCGTTCTTACCAAGAAGATGATTGAAGATGCTCAATCTCAGACTAAATCTAATATGGCAGCTGCTCGTTGGTTAGGTGTAAGTTACCTAACTTACCGTAAGTATGCTAAAACATACGGCTTGTTTGAGGGGCATCTAAATCCATCAGGTGTCGGCATTAAAAAAGGTTATGGTAGATGGATAAAATCACTTGACCAAATTCTTGATGGCACTAAAAAGTATCGTATGAGGGCTGGGTACATTAAGAAACGACTACTTAAAGACAAGTGGGTTGAAGAAGAATGTAGTTCTTGTGGGTACAATGAAATTATCATAGGTAAAGAATCAGTTGCTCTTCGTTTAGATTATGTGGACGGAGATGTAACAAACAACACATTAGAAAATCTGAGATTGTTATGTCCTAATTGTTTCCTTTCACATAACGGACATATGCCATCGTCAGAGAGGTTTTACAAATGAAACAAAAAGCAATGTTAATTAAAGACTTTTTTAACGATAAGGGTGCTCTACATCGTGGAGATAAAGTAATTATTGAGGGTAAGGCTGCTGAGGGTTTTATCAGAGTGACAACTGATACAGGTGCCATCTATGTCATCCCATCACATATCGTTAAATTAATTCCTTGACATATACATTATTTCTTCGTATATTAATAGTATGAAGAAAGTAATTAATTGTATAAAAGAACACAACCCTATTATAAACAAAAAACTTCGTGAGGTCTCAGTTGAAGAAGGACTATCTATCGCAACAGAACTATTTCAGATACTTAACAAAAGAGGGGACGGTATTGGGTTGGCAGCTAATCAAGTGGGAATTGATGCACAAGTGGCCGTTGTCAATGTTCGTGAACC
>MDTD01179187.1_pt1 | contig 11136 bp, 8 predicted proteins | sample 811221 | NCBI WGS metagenome assembly MDTD01 (sample SAMN05326646, study PRJNA326480) | marine metagenome | isolation source: seawater | place: Pacific Ocean: South West | collected 2011
CTTCAGAAAAAAACGAAAAAAAACTATCAGATCTTATAAAAGAAAGGGAAAGCATTACGGTCCCTCCCCCACAAAATGATAATGATAATGATAATGATGATAACGGTACAAATATTGAAAATTTATTAAAAAACATATCTGGGACAAAAATAGAAGAAGTTATTAATGAAGAACCTGAAAATACGGGGGGAAATATAAATGAAATTGTTACAGAATCTAAAATAGAACAAAATCCCGAAGAAGAAGAATATATAAATAATCTAAAATTAGTTTCATTTTCATCAAATAAAAGGACAAGTATTAATTCATCTAGATATAACTATAGTGTTGATATAATTAAAGCAGGGATTGAACCTCAGAAATTACACAGTTTATCACGCCTTATCATACCAATAGAAGAAAATTATATATTTTCTTTACCAATTTTAACATTAATTATAAAAGAATTAGATATTGAAGTGTGTTTGCAACAAAAAGAGATCATTACAAATGAATATAATACAATAGGGATATATGAACCAATTGAAAATATTATTTTCAATATCAGTTACCCTTTGAGGAAATTATCAATCGATATAAGGGATATTTCAAATGTAAAATACTCCAGTAATGATATCTTAAAAATAAATATTATGGAAATAAAGAAGAATATTCTAATATTTACATGTTCAAAAATAGATCAAAGGAATTTTAAAACCAATGATACAATTAAGATAATAAATATTCAAACATATGATATGCAACTTGTTGAATTATTATCAAATCCATTAAAAATAAAAGCTATCAAAGAAAATATGGTATTTTGTAAAATTGATGATTCGCATCCAGATAAAGTATTTAATAATATTGATATGAAAATACTAAATATCAGTAATCAAAATATGATATATTTTAATCAATACTCTTAAATAATTTATTATTACGCAACATTACATAATTCAAACCCTGTGTCGAATAATTATTATACTTATAATTCTTAAATTCAAATAATTTTATAACAGTTGAATTTGACAAAGGACTAAAATATAGTTTTTCTGTAGGGTTATATTTTATAATATGACCTATAATATTTTCATCTTTCTTAAATCCCTTAATTGATGGAAATTCTAATTTCTTTAATTTAGAAAAAATTTCAGGGGATACTTTATATATCGTCTTAAATACCGAAAAAATGTTTCCTAACTTATCATTAAGAGGATGATCTTTTAATTCATAATATGTAAAGAAACGGTTCTTTGGATCAAAATCACATACCTGGAGACCATTTTCTCTAACATACCTTACATCTATCTCATCACCTGTTTTTTCTAAATTATAATAAATATATAGATCCGAATCATCTTCTTTCTTTTTTGCCAAAATGACATAAATATTCGGTTTAATATATTGTAGAAAGTTACTCTTGAATTGTTTTACATCGATTTGATTTAGTTCTGAAGAATTAATACCAGGGAAATGTGATTCTTCATTCTTTAATTTACTTGAAAACCGTAAACATTTATTATTTAATTGAATATCGTCGCGACTATTCTGAATACAATCAACAGATGATTCTTTAATAATATCGGTTATATTTGAACTAATGATATTCTTTCTTTCCATAATATCAAATAGTAATTGATCAATTGTTCGATTATCTGTTTCTTTTTTCATGGAAATTATTTTAGTAATCGTCTTATAAACTGGTTTATGTTTTTCTAATAAAGTCATTTTTATATCCCCATCAATTTCGATTTCTTCAACATCGGGCCAGTTATCCCTCTTTAATTGATTGAATACTTCCTCAACAGTGTTTCCACCTGGTAATGATGATAAATATAAATATTGTTCAACATTGCGTTCTTCTTTGGGTAATAATTCATTGATATGAGATTTCATACGAATCGCTCTTCCGAAAACCTGATCAATCCGTATGTAATTCCAGAAAGGTTCCATAATATGGACCTGTCTTACACATTTAAGAGATATACCTTCTGCCCCCGCACTTGATATTAAGATTATTTGAATATACTCCCCACGGACATTTTCATCATGGTTAAATGCTTCTTTATTATATTTCCGTAATTCTTGTTCTTCTTCACCTGTTAAAAATGTGTACCGTTTCTTCTTTGAACCTTCTTCAATAAGTGTATTTATATCTTTCTTATTATGATCATATTTCTCATATCCATTTTCTTGCAGTATTTGTTCAAATGCCTCTGACCCTGAATCTTTTCTAAAATCACTATAGTACAAGACCTTTCCAGTAGGGGTTTCACCATCTATAAAACGATTTATATTTTCTAAAATTTTGTAAAATTTGGGGGCATATAAATTTAATTTTCCATCAAACGAAAAATTTCCATTTTGACGCATACGTTCATATGTTTTAAACTTCTTTTCCCCATCATCATCACCTTTTCTAAAAGAATCATCATCATAAACAATATTACATGTTTGTCGGGTCCTTATACTATAATCCGAATTTTGTTTATCATTGTATAAATCTTTTTTACGTATGTTATTTAATCTTCTCATTTTTTCACGCCCATATTCATTTTCATAGTTTGTCCATTGTATAGGTCCCATAGGACAGAGGACTATATTTGTCTTTTTAACAATTGTATAATCTTTATATATAGGGATTATCTCACGTGGTTCTACAACTTGAGGCATAAATTTAATTGATTTGCGATCAATTGGATAATAAGAAGTTAATCCTAATATCATTCTTCGTAAGAAGACTTTCTTCTTGGGAGATATATTATAACTATCATCTAAGAAATACTCTACAAAATTTTCATTTGAAGATAAATCAATTACTTCATCATCTTGTATAATTTCGAATAACTTCTGTTTACGGTTAAAAGGTATTTCTATATCTTCGTCAAATATTTCTTGTTTACTACCCATTTTCATTTCCTTATAAGGAGATTTCTTTAAAAGATCACTTTTCTTTGGAGATACATCTTTTTCATCGAAAAATTTATATAAACCATCATATATTTCCTTAAAAAACGAATCTAAATCATGGTTATTATACTTAATAGTTTTAATGATGTCTTCTTCCATAATAGACTCAAAATTTGTTTTTGTTTTTGTAAATGATACAATTACCTTTCCTTTCTTTTTAGACGTATTTATTTGTTCAATAGATGAGTTTTCATTATAAAAAAAATTCCGTAGTTCTTTTTGTAGTTCTGTTTCATCTTTATCCGTCTTAACTGTAAAGTCAAAAATTAATAAAGATCCACGCAACATATTAAATAAGATAGCAATTTCGGCGGGTTTATTTATAACAGGTGTTCCAGATAAGAATACAATCTTAATATCTTCCGCATCCACGATCCAATTATAAAATATATTTGCCGGAACACTTTCATTGATTATTTCACGAACAAAATTATGAACCTCATCAATGATTATTACATTATTCCTAAATGGTGAAAGAATACCATGATTTTCATAATTTTCTTTATATTTTTCTGCAAATGTCAAAACTAATTTATCATTTTCTGTTAGTTTTTCCTTATCAAGTATTTTACCGCGATTATTTTTAAAATCAAAATCTTCAACCTTCGGGAAACCATTGTAATGGATGAAATTATACTTTACCTTTATAAGGACATTTATTTCTTCCTCAATATAATCTAAATAAAAAGATTTTTCATCTTGTTGACTCATATTAATGATTTTTAATTCTCTGTCAGTTGGTAATTTATTTGAACTATCCTCAATTACATTTCCGTCAAATGTATATATATCTCTATATACATCTTTAAGGGGACCACTTGGTATATATACACCTTTAATATCGTTTAATTTTTTGGTAATAATTCCCAAATCCTTAGAGTAATCTGCATCATCAACATTTAATTTATTCTTTAACTTTTGTTTTGTTTTATTAAAAATGGTATTTATACCTTCTTCATCAATACCATACTCATTTTTTAATTTTTTCCGTAGAGTGAGATTTCCTTTTATTTCATCGATTGGATAGAAAATCCAATTATTTTTTTCTACTTTAAAAAGATTATTCCCCCATGATTTTACTTCTTTCATATATTCTGTTTCAAGAGATGCAGGCAAAAAAGTATAAATAGGCATCTTAAGGGACAAACCTTCTGCTGTAATGACTGAAGTTGCAGTTTTACCAGTACCTAAACCATGATATATTAAAAGACCACGTAGGGGTGCTTCAATTGACAAATATTTCTTAACAAAATATTGATAGATCTTTATTTCTTCTTCATCTCCTCCTCTGTTTTTATATGAATCCAATACTTCCTTATAAAAAACATCATTAACCCATTCAATGAATGCTTTTCTTTGAGGTATGATAGATTTATATAAATCCTTTCCATCAATCTCTTCAACTTCTTCTTCTTCAACTTCTTCTTCAACTTCTTCTTCAACTTCTTCTTCCTCTTTTTTTTCAGGATATATCCATTCCTTTTCCGCATATTGTTCGGGATATTCCTCTTCCAGTTTTAAAATTTTCCTTAATAATTTATATACCTTTGGATCAATGGGTTCAATATCTTCCTTTTTATATTTTCCTTTCTTTAATCCTGTTAGAACTTTTTTATCAAGATTTATTATATCTCCATCAAAATAGTCTACAAGGACTTTATATACATTATCTTCGATAACAAACTCATTTGACATAATATATTATTATATAGAATATAATATAATTAAAATGCTGTAATAACATTAAAATGTATTAGTGCCTTCTTAGAAACATCCTGTTCTGCCTTCTTTTTACTTTCCCCACTACCGATCTTAATAAGGGTTTCTCCATTGAAAATGGAACTTCTAAAAATATTTTCATATTTTTCAGTCTTATATGTTGGATAAATATTGAAGGTTTGCTGAAAGTATCTAGAAATTTGATCTTTATAGTTTGTATCTTTTAGAATTATTTCTGTAAAATCACAATATGTTTCGATAATACTTATTATGAATTTTTCAGCATATTCATAACCTTTATCTAAATATATTGATCCTATAAATGATTCAAGAACATCTTCTAGAATATTTTTATTGTCTCTTCCAGAACAGTTTTCTTCGATATGTTTTGAAATTATAAGATAAGGGGATAAATTCATTTTTTTAGATACGTCGGAAAGATTTTCCCCACATACTAAACGTATCTTTAATTTAGTTAGAAACCCTTCGGTTTCACCATAGATAAGATGAAACCTTCGATAGATATACGAAGATACAACGCTCCCTAATATTGAATCTCCTAAAAATTCAATCGTTTCATAAGATTCTTCTTGTAAGGGTAGATAGTCATTACCAGGTTTTTCGAATTCTTCATAATCCCTCATGTTACAGTATGACTTATGAATAAAAGATTTTTGATATAATTTTAAATTAGTTGTAGAGAAATCATTAATATTAAGTTTTTCCATAATATTAGTGATATCATTGAGAGTTATTAGACGATTATTCAAATTATAGGGGTTTGCTTTAAACTTAGTTGTTTCCATTATAATAAGTATATTAATTTATATCTTTATTTAATTTATCAAATTTATTTTAATTTAGATTGTCACCTAGAGGCTTACGACTTAAATCAGTGTCAATTGTGGAATTTAACCATGGACTTACAGCAACACGGGGGTTTGGAGGTTCCGCTCTTAAGTTTAAGTTCGCGTTTCTTAAACTCTGTCCAACAGTATTTACACCAACGTGGTAAGTAGCGTCGAGGTAGTTAACACCTTTTAGAATACCTTCGCCATCAGGGTTTTGTTTTTCGAAATCAGCAGCAGCTTGATTTTTAGGTAATAAATCTTTAGGAGTTAATGGTTCCTTCTTTTGACAAGCAGGGATGTCTTTATTGAGGGACGCCTCTACAAAACTATCAGGGTCGCTTGGTAATGCCCCTGTGGGGGTTCCGCTAGGTGTTCCGGATGGACTATCTACGTTCGCCATACCTTCGAGGAAAGGAATTTTGAATCCACAGATGTCTTTTAACAAGTATAATCCAACCAAAATAATGAGTCCATACATAAGTAAACTTTTACAATCCATTTTATATATAATAAACATAAAAAAAAATAAAGAAAAAAGATAAAATTATTAATTAATTAAATTTTCTAATTCGAGTAATTCTTGTTTCTTTTTTGCAATCATTTCAGCAACTTTCTTTTTCTCCTCCTCTTCTTTTAATCTTTTTTTCTCTTCTTCTAACCTTAAATTTTCCTCTTCTAATCTTTTCTCTTCTTCTAATCTTAAAGTTTCCTCTTCTAGTTTTTTCTTCTTTGCTTCCTCTTCGAGTTTTTTCTTTTCTTTCTCTTTTAGTTTTTTATTTTCTGCTTCCTGCTCTTTTTTCTTCTTTTTTGCTTCTTCTTCTAACCTTTTCCCTTCTTCCTCTTCTTGAAAAGAATTATATATTTCCTCACTGAATATATCGCCTAGTTCTTTTTCTTCCTCATCTTCGTCGTCTAAAATACTATAATCTTTAATAATGTTAAATTTAGATTCCTTTTCCTGAAATAACTTTATTTGTGTTATATAGCAATCGCAATAATATGTTGTTTTTAATATCTTTAATCCTCTGATGTGTAATATAAGAACTACCTCAGATCCTTCTTTAACTTCATCGGTTCCAACAAAAATTCGATTTTGGTTATAAACACCACATTTTATTTCATTTTTAATAAGAGGTAACCTTAATCTAATTTGAGGAGCAGTATTCTTTTTAAAAGGTTTCGTAGTCCTTCGGTACATATCATCAATTGCTTGAAGTGGTATTTCTTTTCCAAACCATTCCTCTGATTTTTTAACAGTCGTTTTAATATTGTTATCATCAAGGGATAATAAGAAATCATAAATATTCATTTTCCCACGGGGGACTTCAACATCTAAATAAGGTATTTTCTTACCCTCCATATCAGAAATATTAGTCTTACATATTAATTTAGGGGTTTGAATATAAAATGGATTCAAAGAATCTCCATAACTGATAGATGAAAAATATGACTGACCATTCTTTTCAGGAGTTGTATAGTTTATTTTCTCTACCTTTACATCATCACACTTAACGATATTACTTGTCATTTTACAATTTATTAGATACTTTATCAATAAAATTAACGCGTATAATTAATTGATTAAAATGTTCTTTACCTTCCATTTACACACATATTTACCATTAAATTTCCATATCTTATCAATATATATATCACACTTTAATTTTGTCCACTTATATATATTAGTTACTGAAATAGAAGACCCCTTACTCCTGATATTTACATCATAACCATTATTTTTAAAAGGGACCTTTAATATTAAATTTGGATCATATTTCATTTTATCATCAACCTTTATTTGTGATAAATATAAATCTGATTCATCTTCATCGAGTCCAATATATTGCATTTGTTCAAGTTCCAATTCTTTTATAAATCTTATAAAACTATTCATCTCAGGATCAGTCTTAAAATTAGTAAATTGTAAAGTTAATGTATTAGTCCCTTTATTAAAACCAAACGGACATACCATAAGCGGGGTTGTTAAAACAATAGGTTGTTTACCTAAACTAACTTCTATATAACCAAGGTTGGGGATCGTTTTTGGATCACAACCATCCTCTTTACATGTTTCATATTCTTTCTTTTTTTGACTACAGTCTTTACATATATATTTCTTATATGTAAGTTCTTTTTCCAAATAAAAATTATGATTACGATTTAATAAGAATCCTTTTTCCATATTTATCTATTAATTATTTAAAATTTAATAATCTTTAACTAATGATATTCTTCTTGTCATATTATTCCAGGGAGAATCATTACATAAATTTTCGGGGTTCTTTGAAGCAATACTATAGTGGACCTCCTTACATACTTCATTTAATGGTTTATTGTATCCACTAGATATATCGATTTTACATGCTTTAGGGGAATATCCTTGCGTGGGTAAGCAAGAATTTGCTCTTTCTTTACCAATCACTTTATTCCCTGTATTGTAAAAATTAGAATCTTTAATGGGGTATATTGAAAAATCCATATTAATATATTATATATAATATATTAATGAAAAAAATTGGTGTAATTGTAGGGAGTGAGGATGAACCTGTTTCACAAAAATACTATCGAACAAACAAAAAAATAATGAAACCCCTTGAAGAATATGAAATATATGGTGATTATATTCCATATGATTATGCTATCTTTGCTGAAATAAAAGCACATGGTGAAAAAAATGGATTTGAAGTCGTTCCATTATTTGGACAAACTTTTACATTAAAAGAAGCAAATGAATGTGATTTTATTTTTTCGATCTTCGAAGGAGTCTATTCTTTTATGCACAATGGATATGATGGATATAAAAGATATATGAATATACTTAAAAAAACAAAAGCGACTGTTTTCCCTTCACAGAAAATGCAAGAATTTGTTGTCAATAAACATCAATACATGACCTACTTTAATAAAAAAGGATACAATATTACACCGACCAAATTTGTTAATTTAAATAATTATTCGATTAACCCTATTATGAATTTCATAAAGAAGAATAAATTTAAGGAAGTAATTGTAAAACCAGAATTAGGGGCGTTTAAAACCGGTTTTAAGATTATTAAAAATGTCAATGAAAAGAAAATCAAAGATTACTTAGAACGCCTTAAAAAGAATGGTTATCGCAGAATCTTAATTCAAGAATTTATCCCAGAATTTAATAAATTTGGAGAAATCAAAACATACTGGATTAATGGTAAAAACATATACTCTTACAAACAACAATGGGCAGATGGTGAAGGCGTCTTTCAACCACAAGATAAAATTGAAAAAGAACTATTAAAAGAATGTCTTGATACTGCTAAAAAGTTATTAGCAGATCTCTTTAAAGACCATGAACCACTCGTACAATGTCGTGTTGATTTTGCGTGTTGCATGAACAATGATAAAAGATGTAGAGAATTCTTTATCAATGAGATAGAAATATGCCCCACAATAGGGGAACAAGAAAGTAATGGTAAAGCATATAAGATATTAGCAAAAGAATTAATTAAATACTGTTCGAATAGTGGTGGAAAATCATCTTCTTTTCAAACTGCTTTAGGTGAAAGATAACTTATTTTTTCATAATTTCTTGAATGAATTCTTTATCTTGTATTAATTTAAAACAATTTCCTACACACTGTTCATCATGTTCTTTCATTTTCTTAGCAATTTCCTCTTTACTTAGTCCCATTTTTTTAAACACTAATGGCATAACTTTCCTTGTCTTTTTACATTCATCGCTACACATTTTCTTTAATTTTCCTTTTCCATTTGTCTTTTTCCCCTTTGAACGTCTTGGTTTCTTTGTTTTTTTAGCTTTCTTTGTCTTCTTAGGTTTCTTTTTCTTTTTTACAGAACCCCCTACAAAGGTTAACTTTATATCGTCGGGCTCAGCTACAACAGATTTAGTCACAACAGGTTTAGTCACAATAGGTTTAGTCACAACAGGTTTAGTCACAACAGGTTTAGTCACAACAGGTCTTGTTCGTGGAATGTTTACATCTCCAAGCACTAAATTACCTTCTGTGAATGTGCCGATATCTAAATCACGACCATGTTTATTTCTCATTTTATGAAGATATTCTTTTCTTTCATCTTGATACTTTTTATCCAAAACATCCTGTATAACTCTATGACGAAGATTTTTAATAGCAAATACTTTTTTCATTTTATCTTTCGTTTCATCAACTTTAACCTTTAACATTAGATTTTCCTGTTGTAAAAATTCATTCTTATTTTCTAATATACTTACTTCATTTTTAAGGATATTATTTTCCTGCTCTAATGCTATAACACGACTTCTAAGGTTGATGGCATCTGCTGATGGAATCCCCCAGCGTGTACGCATCGGTGCTTTTTTTCTAAATCTGGAAAATAAAGACCTTCCGGGTTGTGGCATTGATGGTTTAGTTGCGTCCTCCATTATAATATATTGAAATATTATTATTTACTTTCTTCTAGACCTTTTACTTCTACGTCTTGTATTCTTTCCTCTTCGGGTAGAGCGACGTCTCGTATTTCTTCTCGTATTTCTTCTCGTATTTCTTCTCGTATTTCTTCTCGTATTCTTTCTTAATTTCCTTCTATTTTTACCACCGGTCATAAGTTGAGATGTAATCCCTCCATAATTTTTAGATTTCTTTGAAAAGTTTTCAAAAGACATACGCGATACAGGTTCCATCATAGGGGTCATTACTGGTGAAATATCTTTCATTTTTTCAACATCTTCGGACATATCCCTTTCTAAACTTAATTTTAAATTACTATCCTCTTTTTGTTCTTCAAGACTAAATTCATCAATGTATTGATTGATTACCTCATTTATGAATTCTTTCACATTAACCATAATCTCATTACTTTTCAAACTACTAACCACATTTTTGATTTGAACTAGTTTTTCTTTAGACATCAGACAAAGTTTAATACTTCGATCTAACATTAATTGATAATCATTAAAAATACTATTTACATTTAGTTTATCTTTTTTTTTTTTTAATTCATCAATAGTATCACTACCTTGTAAATAAGAATCAATAATTTCATACAATACTGCTAATTGTTCTGTAGTTACCGTTTCCAATAATATCATGCTTCCAGTTTTTTGTTCACCTCCACCAATTTGTATTTTTATAGGATCATTTTTACCATCGATTTTAAATGATGATGGTGGTGTTCCTCCAAATTTAATTCTACATAAAATACCTTTTGTTGCCCCCGAACATCTTATTAAAATACTTCCAGATGCAACTTTCTTATAATTTATCGTGACATTTCCATCTTGATTTGGCAAGACATACTTATTTATTAAATCTTCCTGTGCTTGACTACCATCATCTGTTGGCGGATCATCGGCATGGACGGCATCATCTAAAGCAGATACTTTAATGTATGGGACAACTTGTCCCACATTACCGGGATCTAAATCTAACCTCAAGTAATTCGCAATAATAGTTCGAGCCATATCTATGCTTACTTGAATATTCACTTCTTCCCCACCTCCAAAATAATTAGAGAAATAACTATCGCGACAATGTCTTAATAAATTAGTCCTCATCGTTTCAACAATAATTTTATTTTTTTTATCCTTTATATATTCTTTATAAGCATCTTTTTTTTCATCATTACTTTTTGAATTATC
>MDTD01088701.1_pt1 | contig 11135 bp, 10 predicted proteins | sample 811221 | NCBI WGS metagenome assembly MDTD01 (sample SAMN05326646, study PRJNA326480) | marine metagenome | isolation source: seawater | place: Pacific Ocean: South West | collected 2011
TTTATTAAATATTGTTTTCAACTACAATTGATTTAATATTAACGAATTCCATCAACCCATAGCTAGATAATTCTCTCCCATAACCTGACATTTTTACTCCGCCAAAAGGTAATCTTGGGTCTGATTTAACATAATCATTAACAAAGCACAATCCTGAATGAATTTTTCCTTCTGCTATTTTCCTACCTCTATTTATATCTGAAGTAAAAACTGCAGCTCCTAGACCATATTTAGAATCATTTGCTAAATCAATAGCGTGATCATTATCATCAGCTTCAATAATTGAAAAAACAGGGCCAAAAATCTCTTCTTCAAATGCGGGCATTCCAGGCTTAACTTTTGAAAGAATAGTAATTGGGTAATAAGCTCCCTCGCCACTTGGAATCTTCCCTCCACAATTTAGATATGCACCCATTTTTATAGATGATTTTACCATCTTGTGAACCTCAAATCTAGCGGATAGTGAAACCAAGGGTCCATAATCTACATCATGATAAGGGTCTCCCATGACTTTTAAACCTAGGTTGGCAACTAACTTATTAGTAAATGATCTTATATTACTTTTAGTTACAATTATCCTCTTAGCTGATATACAACTTTGACCACTATTTAATAATCTTCCCTCAATGCAAGCTTTAACTGCTTGATCTAATACAGCATCATCTAAAATTAAATATGCATCATTGCCTCCAAGTTCAAGAACAGTTTTTTTCAAGTTTTTACCTGCAATTTTTGCGACTGCCTTACCTGCATTTACACTACCTGTAATTACTACGCCTTGAATTTTATCATGCTCGATAACTTTTGGTACTAATGAACTTGGAATCTGCAAATTATTAAATATATCATTTGGAAATCCTGCCTCAGCAATACAATCATTAATCATATTAGCGCAGCCTTGGACATTAGAGGCATGTTTTAATAAAGCACCGTTGCCAACGATTAATGATGGTATAGCATACCTAAAAACTTGCCAAAATGGAAAATTCCATGGCATTATTCCAAGGACAAGACCTATTGGTCTATAAGAAATATAACTTTCATAAAATTCAGTTTCTACATACTTATCAATTAGTACCTGCTCTGCATGCTTTAAATAATAATCACAAAGGCGAACGCACTTATGTATCTCTCCAGCTCCTTGCTTTATAGGCTTACCCATTTCATCAGCCATAAGAACACTCATTTCACTAGATCTTTTATTCAGTATTTGGGCTAAGTTTTTTAAAAAATTGAGCCTTGACAATAAATCTACCTCAGACCAGGTTATTTGGGCCTGAGCTGTTTTTGATATTATAGAATCTATATCATTTGGAGAAGGGATATCCCATGAACTTAATGCGATATTATTTTTTGGATTAATTGACTTTAATTTTTTTTCACTCATTTAATGACTTAGAAATCCAATCAAAACCAGCATACAGCGCTATTATGGATAACACCCATATATGATTATACTTTTGTCCAACACTGCGAAGATCAAAACCGATTAAACCGCCAAAAATAGAACCAATTATAAAAATAACTCCGATAGTTAGTCTTAATCTTTTATCCATGTTATTTATCATATTTATTCACTTTATTTAGGAAAATTTAAACATGTTATAATCACTAATTTAGAATAAGTTTGCACCTTCGTTATAAAGTTTTAATGAGTAAAGCACGAAAAGGTTACGTTTATATAAGTGCATATGATCATTTATAGATGAAATCTATTGCCTGAAAATTAAGAATATTAAAAGGATAAAATTAAAATGAGTTTAATTGATAAGATTGATGATGAATCAGCAAAAATTGGAGTTATTGGACTCGGGTATGTAGGGTTACCACTTGCAATAGAGTTTACAAGTGCTAATTTCCAAGTAATTGGTATTGACATAGATGAAAAAAAAGTAAAAAAAATAAATTCTGGTGAAAATTACATAAAAGACGTTGATGATTTTAAATTAAATGACACTGTAAATAAAGGTTTGCTATCAGCAACTACGGATTTTAGTGTGGTTAGTAGTTTAGATGCTGTTTCTATTTGTGTCCCAACCCCTCTAAATAAAGAAAAAAATCCAGATATTTCATATATAGTTTCAGTAATGGATAAGATACATGGGTATTTGCACAGTAATATGTTAATAGTTTTGGAAAGTACTACTTATCCAGGGAGTACAAAAGAATTAATTTTACCTTATATCTCAAAAAATAAAAATTTGGTTCCAGGAGAAAACATATGCTTATGTTTTAGTCCTGAAAGAATTGACCCTGGAAATGAAATTTATAGTACTAGCAATACACCAAAGGTCATAGGAGGAATTACAAAAAAATGTTCTGAAATTGGTCAGCATCTTTATTCAAAAATAATAAAAGAAATTATCCTAGTTAGTTCGACAGAAACAGCTGAAATGGTTAAACTTTTAGAAAATACTTTTAGAGCTATTAATATTGGATTAGCTAATGAAGTAGCAATAATGTGTGAAAAATTAGGAGTTAACGCTTGGGAAGTAATTGATGCAGCAGCTACCAAACCATTTGGGTTTATGAAATTTACGCCAGGCCCGGGTTTGGGAGGACATTGCATACCTATAGATCCTTATTATCTGTCTTGGAAATTAAAAACGCTAGATTATGACGCAAAATTTATCAAGTTAGCAGGAGAGATAAACACTCAAATGCCTAGGCATGTCGTAAACCTCGTAGCTCTAAGTTTAAATAAATACCAAAAAAGTATAAATGGAAGTAAAATTTTAATAATTGGAGTTGCATACAAAAAGGACATTGATGATTATAGAGAATCTCCAGCGATCGATATAATTGAATTACTACAAAACTCCAATTCTCAAATTAAATATTATGACCCTTACGTACCTGTTTTGAATTACAATAGTATTAAAGTAGAAAGTATTGATAGCCTTAGCACTGCTCCACTTGATGAATTTGACGCTTTTGTAATTTTAACTGATCATTCTAATGTTGATTATCATTTAATTTTAGATTACGATGCTCCAATAATAGACACAAGAAACGTTTTTAATAATGTATCAAAAAATCAAATTATAAGACTAGGTGAGGGGCAAAATAATCAAATATAAAAAAAAATAAATTAGACAAGGTATGGAGTATTCAATTATTATCCCTGTCTACAATGAGGCTGAAAGGATTCAATTTTTATTTAATGATTTAAAAAAAATAAATAAGGACTTGGAGATCATTATAATAGATGATGGCAGTTCAGATGGTACTTATGATATTTTGTCAAAAAATGCAGATATTAAACTACTAAGAAATGAGTTCAATTTAGGTAAAGGTAAAAGTATTATTAATGCATTAAGTGTTTCCAAAGGAGATTATGTAATTCTTTTTGATGGTGATTTAGAGATCAAGACAAAGGAAATAAATAAATTTCTAAATATACATGCAACAAAAAAAAATATAATATTGAAAGGCAAAAGAACTTTGGCTCTAAATAAACTATCCATATTTGGAATAGGTAGTTATATCTTAAATTTTTTATTTAATATACTATATGATGTTTCATATAGTGATATTTTTTGCTGTTTAACTATAATAGATAAAAAACTATTAAAATCGTTTGAAATTGAGAGCAAAAGATTTGGTATTGAAACTGAAATAATGGCAAACATTGTAAAAAAAAAATTAAAATGTAAAGAAATTGCAATTGAGTATAATCGTCGAAAATATACAAATGGTAAAAAATTAAATATTTTTAATGTTTATGAAATCATACTTATCATGATTAAAAAAAGATATGATTATCATTAATCCGGATATATATTTTTTGGAAATAAAAAGTGTCTAATTGTCAGAAGAATAATTTTCAAATTAAATAAAAAATTTTTATTTTTTAAATAGTATAGCTCCATCTCTACTTTTTGTTGTTGAGTGTTTTTATCCCTTCCATTGACTTGTGCCCATCCGGTTACTCCTGGTTTACTATGAATAGTGCCTAACTTTGTTCTTAATTCGTTAAGATCTTTTTGGTTAACCAATGCAGGCCTGTGACCTATGAACACCATCTCTCCTTTCAATATGTTAAATAGCTGTGGAAACTCATCAATACTGTATTTTCGAAGAAAACCACCAAATAATGTATTATATTGTCTAGGATTGTCAAGTAAATGAGTAGCTACTTCACCAGGGGTATTGTTTTTCATTGATCTAAATTTATACATATTAAAAACTATGCCATCTTTACCAACTCGTTTTTGTTTAAATAAAATAGGCCTACCATGAGAAAAAAAAGAAACAATAATCACTATCAAAAAAAAAGGGCTAAATAGAAGAATTAAAACTAGAGATACCAACCTACTCATTTTGAACTACCAACAATCATTTTGTATGCATACTATACGCTTAAAGAAATAATATTAATTTTACAAATAATAAACGAGAAGAATTTAAATATTACTCATTGTTAATAAAGTTTTAATTTGATATTTATATGAAAAGATGATTAACACTCAACTAATAATTTCAAATTCGTGAAATCAAATATTTGAATCAAAAAAATAATCTATCATTAAATTGTAGTTGTAACTCAATTTATTTTTATTAATAGTAAATTTAGAAAACATTTTAATTGAAATGTTATGTTTAATATAATAGTCTACTTCACCAATTAAATTGGCAAATTTTTCAACAGACCCGCTTGGGAAACTTGATTTTAAATAATCTTCATAGGGCTCATAACCATTTGATGTTATTGATTCATCCCCTACTTGAAAATAACTTATCTCCAACCTATTTAAAATCTTATTACCAATATTTTGATTAAATTCAATTGAAAACATCTGTGTATCACTTCCATGCGACCAGCCTAAAGGACTATTTGAGTGCACAAAATTATAGTAACCATTTCCTCTGAGATTTTTATGACGAAAAGTTTTTGTTCCTACTGTAACATAGGATAAACTATAATAAATCGATCCATTTACATTGGGTCTATATATTATTTTTGATGAAGTTGCGAGCCCATTTGTTTTACCTTGATCCCGCTCTATTTTATCAATAGTAAGTTCATCAATTAAAAAATTAGACATTAAGCGCATGTTATGATTTATTTTATAATCAAAAGAAACATTCCAAACAGCATTTCCTAAATCATTTCCTGGCTTATTTCCCCTAGCATTTGTTTCAATCTCTAAATGGCTTGAAATAGGATTTAAATAATTTAAATCTAAGGGTCTATTTTCACCAGAGTATATGACTATCTCAGCAAAAGCTAATCTTAAATTTTTATGATTGCTATATTCGATTCCTTTACCAAGCAAATATCTATTTTCCTTATCAATATTTTCAAGAAACCCATGGAAATACCTGTACTTAAAAATATTTTTTCTTAGTTCAAATACAAAATGATCATATGAAAAAGAATCGTTACTTAATGCTAATTCAATATTATCACCTGCACCCCAGTTTTGTTTGCCTCGTCCATATTGTGCCATGAAAAAATCATTTCTAAAACCTATGCCTGATTGATTTACATCACCACCCTCAAAACCGAATCTTTTCACACCTTTAGGGATTCCAGAAAAATTATCAAATGCATATACATCCGAAACTACTTTAGCATCTAAATATGAATAAAAATTTTTTGAATAAAAAAATAGATGATTTAAATATAGGCTGACATCGCTATTATTAGTTAACAATCCAAATCTAGATACTAGATTTGGATCAGTTAAAATAGTATTTTCACTATCTTTAGAAATGTTTTTAGAAAACTCAATCCAATTTAAACCTCCAATTATGGAGAATTTCAAAAAAGTAAAATCTTGTTCAGAATGAAATTTTAAAAATTTGTGTTCTTTAGAATATTGGAATACATCCTGGCTCAAACATTTACTGGACAGAATTAATATTATTAACCAATTATATTTTAAAACTTTCATAAATGATTTTTGCAATTCTATGTCCAGCATTTCCATCCCAATTTTTTGGAATCTTAGAAAAAGAATTATAATCATCATTAATCAGAAAGTCAATCTTTTCAAGGATATCCTTGTCTTCTAAATCTAATAATTTATTAGTCCCTCTCTCTACTGTTATTGGTCTTTCAGTATTTTGCCTTAATGTTAAACATTTTACACCCAAATAAGTTGTCTCCTCCTGTATGCCACCACTGTCGGTAATTACAATTTTCGAGTTAGACATTAAGCCTAAAAAAGTATCGTACGGAAGAGCATCAATTAATTTTACATTTTTTGAAATTTTATTTTCTAAATTATTAATAGAATTCAACGTTCTAGGATGAATTGGGAAAATGATATTATACTTAAGTGATAAAGTATTAATTATGGTAACTATCTTCTTTAGTTTGGAGATATTGTCTACATTTGAAGGACGATGAAATGTCATTAGAATGTAATTATCTTTATCTAATCCATATTTTTCCCATGGCTTTTTCTTAATTGCTTTAGGCAAAATTTTCACCAGAGAATCAATCATACAATTACCGACAAAAAATATTTTATTTTTATCTATTCCTTCATTATCAAGATTTTCAATACCACTTTCTTCTGTAACAAATAAAAAATCTGATATTCTATCAACCAATATTCTATTTATTTCCTCTGGCATACTAAAATCAAAAGACCTCAAACCGGATTCAACATGTGCAATGGGTATTTGTAGCTTGACAGCAGCTATTGCGCAAGCAAGAGTCGAGTTAACATCACCAGCTAAAATGACAATGTTTGGTTTGTGCTTGATGCAAATCTTTTCAAATTCAAAAATTATTTTTGATGTCTGCTCTCCATGAGAGCCAGAACCAACTCCCATAAATATATCTGGGTGTCTAAGATCTAGTTTTTTAAAAAAGCTACCAGACATTTTTTCATCATAATGTTGCCCAGTATGAACAATTAAGTTTCTTAAATCTAACTTTTCAAGGGAATGAATAATTGGTGCCATTTTCATAAAATTTGGTCTAGCACCTACCACGGATACACATAAATTACTGATATCTGGCCTCCAGCTTATTTAATTATTTATTTTTTTAATTTTCATTAGAATGAATATGAATTTAATTAAGGTTGGTAATCTTTTTAAGCGCAATCTAGGCTGTCTGATTATTCTTATAAACCACATCAATTTTAGTTTTATCCATATTCCTCCCGGCGATTTTACCTTACCAACATAAACATCAAAACTACCACCTAATCCTTGATAAATAGCTGGATGAACTTTAAACATTTTTTCCATTAATCTTTCTTGTTTAGGTGAACCCATTGCAACAAAAACTATATCAGGTTTTTTGTTCTTAATATCCATCAAAATGTTATTCTCTTTTACCTTATTAAAATACCCATTATGAAAATTTTTAATATTGATTTTAGGAAATTGATTTTTTAGCTTTTTTATCACCATCTTTATTGTTTTCTCTTTTGATCCAACAAAATAAAAAGATTTTTTTTCACAATATTTTTTTACTATCTCAAGCCATAATTGAAAACCAGGTATTTGTATAGATTGTATCCCGATTCTATTTATAGCTAGAATTGCTCCAAAACCATCGCAATATCCAATATGATCATTAATAACTTTTTTAAGCTTATTATCTGCGTTTACTATTTTTTCCGCATTAATGGCAATTAAGATTTTTTTATTTTCATCTATAAAGTCTAGAATGTGATTCATAGATTTAAATGGCGTGATATCTAAACCATTTATATTAGCTTTTTTAATTTTCATTAATTTTTTTTAAATAAGAAGTCAAAGCATTTAACATAAATGCTTGACTCCATCTAAAATAAGATATTTTATTAGTAAAAAATTTATGTTTTTGATAAAAATAATAACCTTTTTCTGATCTCATATTATTATTTGTCCAATCAAAAACCTTTTTCATAATTGATTCATATTCAAAAATTTTATTGAATTTACATAATAAAACCATCAACTGAGCTGGGCTATGAATGTCAATTGGATATATTTTGTCATGGTAATATTTTGGAGTTCCATCTTCTAAAAAAAAATTATTAATATAAAAATCAAATCCTTTATCCATGCTATGATCAAAATCACTTGTTGAAAATATATTTTTGCATGCATTTAATGCTTCTAAATTATAAGCGGTGTGAAAACTATCTATCCATTTTTGCACATCTAAACCGCCATAAAACCACGAACCATCTTTATTTTGCATATCTATGCAATGTGAAATAGCATCAAGAGCATTTTTTTTATAAATCTCTTTCCCAGAGTATTTATAACAATAGGCGAGTGTTTTAGCACCTAAAAATGATGCATTATATACTGTATTATTACCGTCTAATGGAGAATACGAAAAAATAAATCCATTCTCAAAATATTTTTTATTTAAATCTTTTAAAATAAAGTCTGACGATGAAATTGCATGTTCTAAAAACAATTCATTTTTAGAAATCTCATAAGCATTAATCAATGACTCAACAGCATATGCTGTACAAACTACATTCGGAGTTCCTTTTGGAAATAAAAACAATAACCTTGCTTGCCAATCAAAATCATAACCCCAACATGTACCTGAATAACCATTTTCTGAAATAGATATTAGCTTATTTCCCAATTCACTTATTAATTCAACACATTCTTCCTTAGATATGTTGATGGATTTTAAAATCTTTTCATTACAATTATATATATTACATATTGCATTAAGACATAATGCTATTCCTTTGGGATTCTGACCTTTGGGAACCATAAATAGTCTTCTTAAATTTATAGGGTTTCGCTTAAATGACTGTATCAACAAAAGCCTAAGAAACGAAAATTTTTTTAATCCTATTTTTTTTGCGATTAAAGAGTTTAAACCATCATAAGGATCCCAGCCAGAAAATTCTTCATTTTTTATGTAAGTCAGTAGTTCATCAACGCATTGTTCCAATTTCATATTTTAGTATTTTTTCCATCAAATTTTATTGATTCTTCAATGGCAAAAGTTGTCTTCGACACTGTTATTATCTCATTAATAGGAATGATATTTTTTTCACTTTTCTGTATGTTTTCAAAAAAAGCATTAACCATATTTTTTTGACCTTTATCTTGAAAAATTTTATTGTTAGAAATTGTTTTGGTCTTACTTATAACTTTAGATTTTTTAAAATCGTCAATAATAAAAGATTTTCCATTTTGGTGTAATTCATAATATTCTTTTCCAAGGTTATTTGAGCCAACTGATGTAAACAATATTGTACCAAGTGACCCATCAGAAAAACTTATATTTATGCTTACATCAGATTGATTTTCTTGGGTATTAAACATTTTTTTTGCATTTACCGAAATGGGGATGCCACTGGAAAAATAGGTAAACAAATCTACGAAGTGACAAACCTCACCAATTATCCTTCCACCGCCAATACTTTTATCAATGATCCAAGAATCATTTTGAATATGCCCAGCATTAATTCTGCAGAGCATCATTAAAGGGCTAGAATCAAGATATGATTTTATAAATTTTGAGTGTGATGAGAATCTCCTATTGTAACCAATCAAAATTTTTTGGTTATCAATTTCACTGCTTATCAGGCCTAATTCTTTTCGATCAATACATAATGGTTTTTCGCAAAAAATATTTTTATTTTTTTTCAAGCATTCTAAAATATAATTGGCATGGGAGTCATGCGGTGTGACAATAAAAACCGTATTTATTTTTTCATTATCAAGTATTAAATCTGCATCATTAGAACAAAATTGAAAACCATACTTTTCACCCACTTTTTTTGATGTATTACCGTTTTTAGTAATAATAATATTTTTATTAATATTTTTACTGTTTGATATGTGCGGTAGAATACTTGATTGAGCATAGCTACCGCCTCCAAACATACCTATGTTAATATCAGTATAAATCCTACCTTTATTTAGACTATAGATCTCTTTTTTTACATAATTTTCAACATCGTATTTCAAAACTAATCCGAAATAATCCTTCTGGCTAGATATAAGTAAGCTATACGCAGTTTCAAAGTCGTCTAGATCATAAATATTAGTGGTTAATTTATTTATATTGATATTGTCCCTATAAACTAGATTTTGAAATGCCTCCATATTTCTTTTTTCTGTCCATCTTACTTGTCCTAGAGGATAATCTAAGCCTTTTTCTTCATAATTAGTATCATACCTACCAGGTCCATATGAGCACGACATTTTTAATATTAACTCTTTGCGATAAAATGATTCTCTATTAAAACCAGTAGGGACATCGCCAAGAATTATTACTTTTCCTCTATCTCTACAAATTTCTCCTGCAAAATTAATTGGATCCAAGCTATTACTACTTGCGGCAATTATAACAGCATCTACACCGTATGAGGAAGTAAAATTAGATATTTGTGACAAAATTGATTCATCATTTCTATTTATGGCTAAATCAACAGAATAATTATCAGAAAAGTTAACAGCAAATTTACTAATATCAATTCCAATGACATTTATTCCATTTGCTTTTAAAAGTAGACAAGTTAATTGCCCAACTAATCCTAATCCAATAACGGCACAGGTTTCGCCTAATTTCATATCTACTTGGCGAATAGACTGTATGGCTATGCCACCAAGAGAGTTATAGCAAGCATTTTTGAGATTAGCATCATGATGAAGTTTAATACACAAATTTTTGGGTACAGAAACAACTTCTGCATGATTAGCATAACCTACACCACTACACGCAACATAGTCACCTAATGAAAACCCTTCAACATCATCCCCTATTCCAATGATTTTCCCAGCTGAACTGTATCCCATGGGAGAATATGCATCAAGCTTTTTCATTACGTTTCTATACGTTGATGTAGGCCCCTGGTTTTTAAAGCTATCAATTACCTTTTTTACCTGATCCGGCCTTGATCTTGCTTTACCTATATAGCCTTTTTTTGAATCTTTTATTGTTGCACTTTCAGTGCCAGCGCTAATTAATGAGTAGTAGTTTTGAACTAATAAACTTCCACTGCTAAGTTGAGGTGGAGGAATGTCAATTATTTTTATTTTCCCACTTTTAAGAATGGTAGTTAGAGCCTTCATTTATTTATCTTTTAGGATTTAGTTCCAATAAGAGCATATCCACCATAAAACCACCTAAATGGAATCTTATCACCAATATAAAGAGCAAGTTGCCTATTACCATACCATTTAATTTTTGAAAACCCAAA
>MDTD01103689.1_pt1 | contig 11135 bp, 6 predicted proteins | sample 811221 | NCBI WGS metagenome assembly MDTD01 (sample SAMN05326646, study PRJNA326480) | marine metagenome | isolation source: seawater | place: Pacific Ocean: South West | collected 2011
ACAAGGCCAGTACGCACGTCTCGAATTCAGTACTTGTTCCGACCTTTGCTGCTCGTGGGATGACTCGCGAAATCCCCAAGAACAGGATGATGGAAGAAGGGATGCTGCCGGATGTCGCTTATCAGGTCATTCATGATGAGCTGATGCTTGATGGCTATTCAATGTTGAATCTTGCCACATTCGTCACGACGTGGATGGATGATCAGGCAGGCAAGCTCATGAGCGAGACGCTCGACAAGAACATGGTCGACAAGGACGAATATCCGCAGACTGCGGAAATCGAGCAGCGTTGCATCAAGATGATTGCGGAGCTCTGGAACGCGCCTGACCACGAGACGGCGATCGGGACGTCGACCATCGGATCCAGCGAGGCCTGCATGCTCGGGGGCATGGCCATGAAGTGGAGATGGCGTGCGAGACAGGAAGCGGCTGGCAAACCCACCGGCAAACCGAATCTCGTGATGGGATCCAACGTTCAGGTCTGCTGGCACAAGTTCTGTCGTTATTGGGATATCGAGCCTCGCGAGGTGACTTCTGAAGGCGATCGTTTCACGCTCAATGCGGAAGAGGCCATGAAGCTGGTGGATGAGAACACCATTGGCGTCGTGGTCATCATGGGATCCACCTTTGATGGTCGGTACGAGCCGGTAGAAGAGGTGTCCAAGGCACTGGATGACTATGAGAACAAGACTGGTCTCGATGTCCCAATTCATGTTGATGGGGCCAGTGGCGGCTTCGTGGCACCCTTTCTACAGCCCGAAATCGTCTGGGATTTCAGGCTTCCTCGGGTCAAGTCAATCAATGCTTCCGGCCACAAGTATGGACTGGTCTATCCAGGTGTCGGCTGGGTAGTCTTCAGGGACAAGGATTCGCTTCCTGAGGATCTTGTCTTTCATGTGAGTTATCTCGGTGGTGACATGATCGATCTGTCGATCAACTTCTCCAGGCCCGGCAACAGGGTGCTAGGGCAGTACTACAACTTCCTGAGGCTTGGGAGAGAGGGCTACCGACGGATACATCAAACCAGTCAGGATGTCGCCAAGCAATTGAGCAGCTCGATCGGCGAACTGCCGCCCTTCGATCTGATCACGGACGGCAGCGATATTCCTGTCTTCTGCTGGACTATGAATGCGGAGTATGCCAAGACGGCCAAGTTCTCTCTTTATGACATTGCGGCAAAGCTTCGAGAGAGAGGCTGGCTTGTCCCGGCCTATCCAATGCCTGCCAATAGAAGCGATCTCGTCGTTCAGCGTGTCGTTGTCAAGGAAGATCTCAGCATGGACACGGCGAACATGTTGCTGGAAGACATCAAGCGGGCGATCGAGTTCTTCGAGTCCAAGCCGGAGAACACACCAAGCACCGATGATGGAGGTTTCCATCACTGATCCAGTTCCGAAGGCATTCGAGCCTGAGTGATGTTCGGGCTCGGTCTATTGCGGCCCATGCCATTGAAAGACGAGCAGGGACATGTCGTCCTCGAATCGGTCCTGCCCGGAGAACGAGGACAGCAGCTTCCTCATGGCTTGAGTCGGCGATTGGCCCTGATTCGACATTCTCACCAGTGAGATCGCGTCCTTCAGACCGTTGATGCCCATGTCATGTCCACTGGCATCTTGAAGTTCGATCGCGGCATCTGAGTAGATCCAACATTCGTTTCCAGATTGCATTTGAATGTAGTCGCTGGAAGCCTCCGCCTCCACACCAATTCCCACGAGTGAAGCGGTGGAGTCAAGTGTCTTCGGGGATCCGTGTCCGGTGATCACGAATGGCGGTGGATGGCCTGCATTGACATAGTCGAGTCTTCCGGTTTCTGGATCGAGAACGCCGTAGAACATCGTGCAGAATCGATTCCCGTGATCAGCCATGGGAAAGCGACGACTAAGCGCATGAAACACTGAGAGCGGATCCTCGAAATGGCAATCTGGAAGTGATTGTGATCGGATGGCGGATTGGATGGCGCTTCCATGGAGGGCAGCTCCGATTCCATGTCCCATCACATCGACCAGATAGAAGGCGAGTCGGCCGTCTGGCAGATGAAGATGTCCCATGACATCTCCACCCAGCTCGGAGCAGGCTTCATACAGCCAGTCCGATGTGACTGGACCTTCAGTGATGGCATCCGGTATCAGTGAACGCGCGTACTTGGCCGCTTCGGCGAGTTCGCTCGTCTGCCGTTGCTGTGTCCGGATCAACATCGATTTGGCGTCGATCAATTCCTTCTGGGTGCGAATCACATCGACCATGTTCAGTTCATGCTTCGCCATGTTGGCCAGCAGCAACATGGCCTTCAGATCGATGTTCGAAGTCTCTCTTGGTGAATTGTCGGCGATGCAGAGTGTGCCGACGTTGTAGCCGCCCGGACCCGAGAGGGGGAATCCTGCATAGAATCGAATCTTGGGATCTTCCGTGACCAGTGGATTGTCGGCGAAACGATCGTCTTCCAGCGTATCTGGAATGATCAGTGGATCATCCTGATTGATGGCGTGACCGCAGAACGAGATGTCTCTTCCCGTTTCATCGGTCGTGAGGCCGCATTTGGATTTGAACCACTGTCTGTCCGAGTCGATCAACGCGATGTACGCAATCGGTACATGGCAGATCTGCTGGGCGAGTTCCGTGATCCGATCGAAGCGTTCCTCCGAAGGCGTGTCCAGTATCTGCAGCGCCCGGAGCGCCGCAAGTCTTTCGGATTCATTTTTTGGTTTGGGAGCTGCCAGCATTTTATGTTCTAACTCTATTTGGCTAGGAGGATTGCGATTCTGGCCCTGAGACATTGAGCCTGTCACATAAATTCAAGATCAAGCCAATTATATGTCGTCGGTGGATGGCCGCGTTTTCTGATCAGCAGCAACATCCAAATTGAATAGAATGAAACCGTGTTAGCAGTCATCACGGCTCCAGGGGAAGGAAACTATGTACATTCTTGAGATTGTCCTCTGGTTCATCGTCGCGATTTGCATCTGCATGGTTGCAGCCAAGTTCATGGCTATGCTGGCGGATTCATTCTTCCGAGCAAATGACGAGAAGTATCGGGAGGCCCGTTCATCAGGAGGGCCGCCGCCCTGGTGGCCTTTGTGGTGGTGGGAAATGTGGCAGGATATAGCGTTGTTGGTCTTTGCCGGGATTCTCATTCTGGTTGTGTGGTACCTCATCTGATCCGAATCGGCCCTTCCTTCATGAGTGTCGATCTTCTCTCCTTTCGGGCCTACAATCTATGACCATGACCAGAAACGTCACCTATCTCAAGTGGTTGATCCTGATGGGCATCGTCGAGGGTATCTCGACCCTGTGGCTGCTGTTCGGGGCAATGCCACTCAAGTACTGGTTCGATTTGCCTCAGCATGTGACCATTGCGGGCAACATCCATGGCTTTCTCTTTCTCGGTCTGGTTGCCATGTTCATAGTCGGTAAATGGGTGGTTCCACTCTCCGGCTGGATGGTCTTCTTTGGGATCATCGGTGCCATCTTCCCCTTTGGTCCATTCATCGTGGATCTCAAGCTGTACAAGTACATTCAGGAAAGCCGCTGAAATCAGCAGCTCTGGCCGTAGTACTTCAGGATGCCGAGAACATCCAGAGTGTCCACGATGCCATCATCGTTGGAGTCGCCGATCCCTGATTGGCCCCAGTTGCCCAGAAGCAGCAGTACATCCGCGACATCCACCTGCCCGTTTCCATCTATGTCATGCCGACAAGATTCGGTCGGCTCTGCCTCATTGAAGATGGGGTCTGTGAACGGATAGGCAACGAACGCAAGGAGCTGTGCTCGTTCCGTCGAATCCATGGCCAGATAGTTGTTTCGCGATTCAAGTGCCTCGCCACCATGCCACAGAATGGCTTCGGACAGGTTGCGGGCTCGACCATCGTGAAGAAAGTTGGGTGTGGCACCACCGGATTCGGGCTCTTCGCAGTTTTCCGGAAGTCCAAGCGCATGGCTCACGTAGGAAAGGGCCCAAAGCGGTGGTGTTCTCCATTCCGTTCCACTGGCCTGATAGTGGGGCCGATTGTCGGCGAGCTCAGGCCCCATGTCATGAAGCAGAAGATCGGTGAATGGCTCTATCAAACGGTTCTGGAATCCCTCGATGGGATGCTGAATGCCGGTCAGTAGCGTTGGGCGATGGCAGAGGTGGCAGCCTGCCTGCTTGAAGAGATGCATGCCGGCGGTGGCCATTGGATCGTCATAGTTGCGGCGTGGAGGCAACGTCAACCCCCGAACATAGGATTCCACCAGATCCAGTTCTTGTGATGCGAGTTCCGGCAGCCCATCACCTGGATCGCAATCCTCGGACAGTTCCCCGCAATCATGCCAGGGGGCAAGTGGTGTGGTTATGCCCAGGTCCCGGCGAAAAGCCTCCGAGGTCTGTTGGCGAATGCTGGGTTGATTGGCTTTCCATCCGAATCGTCCAAGCACCGTCGTCTGTGATTGCTGATCCCAAACCCAGTTCGCCCTCCCGGAAATGCCGTCGTCGTTCGAGTCCACTGGATCCTCCATCTCGAGGATGGTGGCGTTGCTGACCGCTTCGAGCATCCCAAGACCCGGCAGTATCGGCGCAATACGGGGCGAGAATTCGGCCATGCCCTGATAGCCGGGTGTTGAGAACTCATCGGGAATATTGCTGCCAAGCGATCCGTAGCTCATATCCATGAAACGGTAGGTCGGCTTTCTCAGTGAATACGGTGTTCCGTCATCGAAGTGCCCTGCGATCTCCTCGTATTCGACCTGCAGTCGTCCCTCGGGTTCGATGTCGCCCTCGGTGGCGACGTCGAGCTGGCTCCCGTAGTAGGGATGGGGGACCGGCTCGCCGAAGTCGCCCTGGCCAGGAATGCTTGTCTGGGCAACGAGTGATACGAGATCAGAACCTTCAAATGGAGTGGCGCCTCTTCCGTCCATGTTGTGACACTGGATGCAGGAGGCGGCGGCGTACCTAGGTCCGATCACTCCGTTCTTGAACGCCGGGCTCTCGACGATGGTCTGGCCGATGGGGCCGGCACAGCAGGTGAAGTGTGTCGTGAAGTTCAGAAGATCAGAATTCTCGAAGTCGGTCTCGAAGATGACCTTTCCATCCATGAACGCCTTCAGTTCGTTCAGTGAGAGTGTGGACGCGTGCTGGGCGAAGCCGAATCTAGGACTGTACACGTGCGATTCACCAGCGACACCCACAGGCGATATTCGAGGATCGGAGACATGCGGTCCGAATGTGCCTTGTCCGACCCGGTAGTAGAAGAATTCGGAGTAGTACTGGAGCCCCGGTGTAGGAAGCTCGATGAAGGTCAGGTCGAAGTCGATGATGGTGCCAGGTGTGACATCCTCCACCTCGTAGGTGAAATGGTTCTGTCCGCCATTCATGATCTGATTGACCAGTGTTTCCGGTCGATGGCATCCCATTGAGAACGGGTCGTTCCATGTGAAGTATCGGAAGTCGACACGATTCACGGGAAGATCCTCGTCGACATGAAGCGATACCTCGACTCGATTGCCCCAGTCTGTCATGGTCATTTCATAGGACTTTCCAAGACCATAGTCCTCGACGTAGTTGTCGAATCGCCATTCATTTGGATGCCTGTGCCTGAATCTGCCGACGCGTCGACTGACGATCGGCCAGTCGGGTTCGACGTGCGGTTCCCCAATGATGCAATCCAGCAAGGCCGTATCCTGACGTTGGGCATCGATCTGCTGTGTGAACCAGTACGACATGGACTGTCCAGCATCGGCTTCTGGAATCAAGGCGGACCATCTGCCCGGCTCATCCTCCGTCAGTTCCAGCGATTTGATTGAGTCTTCGTCGATTCGGTAGTTCAGGAGGACGCCTGTGGTATCTCCGAGATAGGTTCCGTTGGCACCCGACTCGAATCTAATTCGGACTTCTGAGTCATTCACATCGAATTCATGTCGGAATCCTCTGGGCGGCGGCGGCGTGACATCGTCTCGTTCGAAGGAGATGCAGTCTGGTTCAAGAACGAGATGGTGTTCCGGAAACGCGTATTGAGTGGGATTCTGAATGACCAGATTGAATTTCAGTTCATCTCCTGGTGACATGTTCCCCAGCAGATGGCTGAAGTGTCCGGGTGATTCCATGGTCATCATCCATCCGCCACCCGGAGGTGTTGGGTAGACGAGAACCAAATTGACATCCGGTTCGGTAGTCACCTCAAGCCTGGTTCCGTCATTGGTGATGCAGACGGTCCCCTCGTAGTCTGGGGTGGCGGCCATGGCCGCAGTGCTTGTCAGCAGGCTTGTCGTTAAGAAGCGATGTTTCATGGGATCTCTCCAGTCGAACGCGGCTATCCCTCGTCCATGATTCGTGCAGGCTTCATGAACAAGCGGCATTCACGACTGAAACTAAGTTGTGATTCAGGTCTTTGGTTGACTTAATTCGGTATTTCTTCCGATTCGAAAATCCAATGAACATGCTCGTTTACTCGATGGGAACGACCATTTGCATCATGGCTTTCGATTCGAGGATGGGGACTTGATGCGCGGGGATTCAAATCGATCATGGAATGTCGTGGATCTGGACGATACGATGCTCGTCCGAGTTACCAAAGGTCCATCTTCAGGGGTATTGAAATGTCTATTCGATCTTTAGCGTATCTGTGCGTTCTGCTCATGATGGCGTCTTCCGCAAAGGGATATTCACAGGAAGAGGCCGATTCGCCGAGTAGTGCCAAGACGGCCAATATCTCCCCGGATGCAAGATTGATCATCGATCAATACATCTCCGCGACCGGTGGAAGAGAAGCCTGGCAGAATCTTGAGAGTGTTCAGGGCAACGGCACGGTCTCGATTCCGGCTGCTTCCATTTCAGGAACGGCGGAGTTCTGCATTACGCCTGGCACGTATAGGAACACGTTCAACATGAGTGGTGGGAAGGTGCAGGATGCCACCATCATCACAGGCCGTAATGGGGATGTCGCCTGGCAGTTGACCGGGGAGTCCGACAAGTATCAGGGTAAGATTCTGGAGGGCGTCGAACGTCTGAAATCACTTCGGAAATACCAGTTCAATCAGATGCTGGATCTCGATGCCAACTTCTTGAGTGTCGAACTGGCCGCTCTCGAGGAAGTGAACGGGAAGCCGGCCTACAAGCTCGACATGGTTCCTCGCGAAAGTCCGGATTCCACCGAGACACGTTACTTCGATCAGGCCAGTCACCTCATCGTGCGTACCGTCATCGAGGGTGGCGGGCCGATTCAGGAATCCTTCTACGACGACTACGTTCAGGTGGGTCCGGTCAAGATGCATACCAAGACCAAGCGAATGGCCAGTGGAGTGGTCTTGATGGAGATCAACATGACGAATCTTCTGGTCAACAAGCCCTTTCCCGACAGCTACAAGCAGATGCCGTATGAGATCCGTGTCCTGCTTGGGGAGGAAACCGTCTCCCCGCCAGGCGGCAAGAAGACCCCGGATGGGAAATGAACAGTTCTCCTATTGCCTGTCTTCATGGTTGGTGCTGTGAAGCCTCGCATTTCAATCCTCAGATTGAATATTTTTCGCCCCAACGTCGGATCATCTCGCTTCCCTGGCAGTCGAGTCTGCTGGAACATGACGGTCCGGTGGATCTGGCGGTCGCGGCAAAGCGCATTGAATCGGCATGCCTTGCAGAGAAGTTCGATCAGCCACCGATTCTCGTCGGTCACAGCATGGGGGGGATGCTGGCGGCCATGATCGCCCGAGATCTTGGAGTGCCAGTCAAGGCGATCGTCGTGATCGATGCCACATGGCCGCTCGATCAGGTCTCATCAGACTTCTTCGAGTCGTTCATTCCAGGTCTCGAAGCCGATTTCCAGACTTCGATCCGCGACTTCTTCACAACAAGGCTTCTGTCTCCATCGGATGATCCTGTCATCAATGCGAGGATCATCGATCAGGTCGTCCAGTCTGATCCTGATGTCGCCTTGGCGGTCTTTCGCGATCTTCAGACACCGGGTCGATTACCTGCCGTTGAGGATATCCCGGTTCCGATCATGGGGATCAGTTCATCTCTGCGATTCCTCGATCGGGACAATCTGCTACATCATGCGCCGGATGCGTGGTACGGACAGATCGCGGGGTCGGGGCATTTCATCATGCAACAGGCGCCGGCCCAGCTCAACCCGATGCTCGCATGTTTCTTTGATCATGTCGACTAAGGCACTGGACATGCAATCCAAATAAAAAACCCCTCCCCCGAATGGGGGAGGGGTTCGATTCAAAGCGTGTCTCGGATCAGCAGTCTGTTCCGAAGTAGCTCAGGACTTCAAGGACGTCGTCGACATTGCAGACGCCGTCGCCGTTGATGTCACCGTCGCCATTGGTGCTGCCATAGCTGCCGAGAATCAGCAGGATGTCATCGACATTGATTGTGCCGTTGCCATCAGCATCGCCAGGGCAGCCATTGTCGCATTCGTCCGGGATACCGTTTCCATTGGCATCCTCACTGGTGCCGTTGGCGATATCACAGGCGTCCGCGACGAAGTTGCCATTGCAGTCTTCCATGGAGCTGTAGCCGAAGTAAGTCTCGACTTCCTCCTGGAACACGACGTCGCCAGAGTCGCGGCCCTGTACCAGAGCGGCGAATCCAACTTCTGAGTCCTGCCCGAGAACGGTCAGTCTCGCAAGAAGCACACCCTGCTCCTGAACGCAGTCATTGTTGGTGTACATCATTGCTTCGCCAGCCGGATCGGTTGGAAGATGGAACCAGATGCCATTGTCCGTGGCACCCAGGTCGTCACCATTCTCGAAGTTGGTCCAGTCGATTCCGATGTTCTGGAGATTGTTCTCCGGATACGGATTACCGGTACTGTCGATGCAGCCGATGGTGACCCGGCTGTCCCATTCGAGATCAGCGTCGAACTCGTAGAAGTTCGGGTTGATGTCGCCTGAGGTCGGGCCGCCATTGGGGTTCTGATAGAAGTCACCCGAGCAGGTGATCATCTTGTTCTGCTCAGGCGTGCCGGCTACCGCATCCACGCGATGGCCTTCTGGTACCGACATGTACACATCGACGGTGTAGCTGAACTCGTTGCCCGAGATCAGGTTCTTGCCGATGATGGCATGATTGATCGCGAAATCGCCATCGCCGCCACCACAGTTGACATCGGCACAGGCCGTGTTGTCACCCTGGTAGTCGCCACCAGCGTTGCCGCAATCAGCAGCCGTGACTTCGGTGCATGAGTTGCCGACACAGCAGGCGCCGACTGGATCGCTGCCACCACAGTCGACGTCGGCACAGGCCGTGTCGTCACCCTGATAGTCACCACCGCCTGAGTTGCAGTCATCGGCGGTGCCGACGAAGCAGTTGTTGCCGACACAGCAGGCACCCGTTGGTTCAACAGGCTCACATGGATTGTTGCTGCAGTTGGTTCCATTGCCGAGGTAGTCCCCGCCAAGGCTTCCGCAGTCAGCCTGAGTCTGAAGCGAGCAGCTCGTATCGACGCAGCAGGCGCCGACCGGATCGCCGCCGAACTCACCATCAATCGTGAGCGTTCCGGCACCAGTGGCTCCCTGCCATCCGCCGAGACGGATGAAGTAGGTTCGGCCGCTGGTCACCTCGTAGCTGATCTCCGAATAGTAGTCCTGACAGCCGTCGGTGCCGGAGGCATCGCCGTTGCAGGCCACCTGAACGGTGGTGTTGCAGTCGGCACCGTCATAGAGAACCATCGACGTATCGAATGATGATGCATCGCAGGTGCTGAAGGTTGCCTGGCCGTCGCCCGGGGCGACCCATACGAACCAGTGGTCCGCACTTCCCTGCCAATCGAGGTAGGTGCCCGAGCACTGGGAGTCGTCTGGTTCACCGAATCCACTATCGGTGTTGCCAGTGGTATCGAAAGGATTGGTGCCAACGACCGCCGTGACGGCGTCACAGCTCGTGTCGCCTTCTCCACCCGAGCCACCACATGGGTTGCTGTTGCAGCTGGTGCCGTTGCCCTGATAGACACCGCCATCAAGGTCGCAACCTGCCTGGGTGCTGTCGACGCAGTCGTTCCCGAAGCAGCAGGCGCCGAATGGGACACTGCATGGATCGCTGTCGCAGCTGCTGTCGTCGCCCTGATAGTAGCCGCCGCCATTGGCGCAATCGGACAGGGTGGTGTTGTCGGCACAATCACTGCCGAAGCAGCAGGCGCCGGTAGGATCACCCGAGCCCTGGCATGGTTCGCTGTTCGGGTCGCAGTCGCCACCATCGCAGTCAAATTCTGGACAGTTGAAGTAGATGGGAGTTCCGTTGTAGGAATAGCTGCCGTCGTCGCAGTAGCCATCGCCAACCCAGTTGGCAGGGGCGCAGTTTCCGAAGCAGTCCTCGATCTCACCTGGCTGGCAGCCGCCGGGAGGTTCGGCGCCAAGACAGGCGATCTCGCGTGCATCGAGAAAGCCTGCAATATCGATGCGTGTTCCGTAGTTCTCGCAGGAACCGCTGCAGTGGGTGACAACGCCGACGATTTCACCATTGGCGATCAATGATGAGCCGGAGTTTCCGAAGGTGACGTCGATGTCATATGAGATCGCAGATCCGTCAACCGAGATGATTGGACCGTTGTGTCCTTGCTGGGTCTGAGATCGATTCGGCTGTCCGTCATCGATTCCGTAGCCGTTCATGCTCATGTTTCCGGATGTCGGAACCGTAGAAGCCAGTGGGATGAAGGTGTTGTAGACATCGTATGGGATCTGACCATTGGCATTGGTGCCGATCTTCAGTGCGCCATAGTCGGCGCCAACGCCCACGAACAGCCCGGACTCTGCAAGCACGGGGAACTGATCGCTTGGATCAGGGTTGTTGGTCGAGCCGTCCGAATTGGAATCCGGAACGTTGAATTGAACAACGGAGTTGCTCTGCCCGAGGCAGTGTCCTGCAGTGACCATGCAGCTCTCTTCGTTGTAGAGAGTGGCGCTGCAGCCCACTGGCATGAGACGAGCAAAGTTGTTGTCTGTTGATGGAGCCCGATCATCCGGTCCGCAGATGCCGCAGTTGCCTTCGCCGCGATCGGCTCGGCCGGTCTCATAGGCATACTGCTGTACGGGGATTTCATTATCGACTGAGAACGGAGCAGCCACCAGCTCGATCTTCACGGCATCGCCGTTGAAGTAGGCTGTGGTGTTGCCCCAGACCGCGAGCATGTCCGCGTCCAGTTCCTGAACGCCACCATCGAGAAGCG
>MDTD01041448.1_pt1 | contig 11134 bp, 14 predicted proteins | sample 811221 | NCBI WGS metagenome assembly MDTD01 (sample SAMN05326646, study PRJNA326480) | marine metagenome | isolation source: seawater | place: Pacific Ocean: South West | collected 2011
GCTCTTTATACAGATGCGAGACAACAGGTTAAGTTTGACCGTCTACTAAGTTTAAAGAAAAGTTTCTTACCTGCCTTGCTTAATACAAGCAAGGACCCAGTTTTTAAATAAGGAAATAAAATGACTGAAGAAGTTAAAGAAGTGCAAAAGCCTGGTCCTAAGTGGTCTCTTGGCAAAACGTTCCCTACTTATGAGGAAGCTACTAATCAAGTAGAAGTTCTTAAAAAAAGTTTTACGGAGAACAAACAAGAAAATATGCAAACTAAAATTCGCCGCAAAGCGAATGGTATGTTTCTTGTAAAGTATCGTAAAGACCCAGCGTTTGCAAAGGAGACTAAAAATGGGAGTGGTAACAAAAAAAATAAAGGAAATACAAAAAAAGGAAAAGCTGACGCTTGAACAAGTGTTTAAGAAGTATCCTCACTTAGCTGCTCTTCAGCATGAAGAGATTTTGGCTGAACAAGAAGCCAAAAGAAAACTCGAAGAAAGCCAGAAAAAGAAAAAGTTACTCTTGAGTTGAGTTTAGAAATATTTCGAACTCGCTTTCATCTATCCCCATCATAGCTCTGATACTTTTTCTTATTTTATTCTTATTTTGTTCGGCTGTATTAGCCCATACCCAAGCTGCTGTATTTTGTAAGCTCTTTACTTTGCTATTTGTTTCAAGTATATTTTCTTGAATTTTTTGCCTGAGTTCTTCTGTAAGCTCGGGCGTTTTTATATCTAATATAATAGCGATATTCAATATGCCCATCCAATCGTTTTCATTCATAGCTTTGGTCGCGGTATCAAATAAATCAACCATGCTTTCATCTTTTGTCCTGTCAGGGTGAGTTTTCATTACGATTTTTTTATATATCTTATAAAGCTCTGGGTCTCTCTCGTTGCTTTCTTCTATAGCCTCTTCGACTTCTTCTTCTATAAAGTCCAAGGGGTTTTTCATTTTGTCTTTCTCTATTTCTTCGGCATTTTTGCGAGACATAAAACTTATTTCTTTTGAAAAGTCCTCTTTAAATAATTGTTCGTAAATATCAAATAGCTCTTCTGACTCTTTCAGCAAATGGTTTGAAAGCTTCATTTCCATTTTTATTTTCTTATTTAAGATTTCTTCGCTCATACTTATTAAGTATTCTTCTGTTTGTTATATATTTAAAGATAGAGGCACAAACACTTCAAAAGGAAATAAAAAAAATGAAAGATATATTTTGGCTATCAAAAGAACAAGAAAACAACATCTTTGATGATGCCCAGGGCTCTAGCTCTTCTTCTTCCAAGAACAAACTGGAAGTGTTAAATAATAAAATTTACTTTTACTGCAATGTAAATCATAACAACAACCTTCACTTAAACAAAGAACTTAAGACACTTGAGTCAAAACTTTTAACCTCGCAAGAGTTACTAGAAACAGAGCTTCCTGCACCTATTCACCTACACATCAGTTCTTATGGAGGGTCAGTCTTTGCAGGATTTTCTTCTATCGATTATATCCTTAAGTCTAAGGTGCCTGTAATAACGATTATTGATGGATGCGCTGCTTCTGCTGCCACAATGATGAGTATCTGCGGAGCAACACGACTTATGCACGAACACGCATTTATGCTTATCCATCAGCTTTCTTCTGTATCTTGGGGAAAATATGAAGAACTTAAAGACTCTATGCAAAACAATGACTTGCTTATGGAAACTATCAAGAACCTTTACATTGAAAGAACAAAGATTCCTAAAAAAGAACTTGAAGAAATGCTAAAAAGAGATTTATGGTGGGACGCTAAGACCTGCTTAAAGTACGGATTAATTGACGATATTATATGAAAACTGTTTACATGTTCGATGTCGATGGAACCTTAACTCCACACCGTCAAAGAATAAAACCTTATTTTAAAAAGTTTTTTTTGGAGTGGAGTAAGGATAAGATTTATTATCTTATAACTGGGAGCGATTTAAAAAAAATACAATCCCAACTTCCTGAAAAAATTTTACACAACGCTAGAGGTGTGTTTACTTGCATGGGGAATGTTCTTTATATTAAAGAAGAAAAGATATATGAAAACAAGTTCAAACCTTCAAGCCGTCTACTAAATCATTTAAATAGATTTCTTAATAAAACTGGATACGTGCTAAGAACTGGAAACCACATCGAACATAGACCAGGAATGATAAACTTTTCTATTGTTGGAAGAAATGCAACATATACACAGCGTGAAGGATATTATACTTACGACTGTAGAGTAAAAGAAAGAGAAACTATTGCCAACTTTATCAATGAAAACTTTAAAGATGAACTGGAAGCATCAATAGGAGGCAAAATAAGCATAGATATATATCCTGCTGGTAGCGATAAAGGACAAGCTTTCCAGTGGATACATCACAAACAAGGACATGCAGGAGTTAGATATGTATTTTATGGTGATCAAGCAAAGCCAGAAGGAAACGATTGGGGAGTTGTGCAAGAAATGAGAAAATTAAACGTAGAGCATTCATATAGATGTGTTAAGGGATATAAAGAGACTCTTTCGTTTCTAAAAAAATAAACAATTATCTTATTTGTATATCTAAAAGATGATCCTGATCTGTTTTCTCGATACTGGTCTTCTCTGTGCCATCAACTTCTAGAGAAACTCCATCTGGTACATGATATGGAGTATGTTTGTAAATGTAGTTTATAAGCTCCGTATGTGTAGGTCCAAAAGATAAGTGGTGGAACCTTCTATGGACAGAGTGAATCATTCCAACCAATTTTCCTCTTTCGTTAAATAAAGGAGAACCAGAAGAGCCTCCAATTACAGGCACTGTGTATAGCGAAAACCCCCACTTGTGCCCAGAGTATCTTCCTTCTAACACAGGAACTGTTTTAATATTAAACATCCCTACAGGAGCCGCAACATTGTAAATTAAGTCACCCCAGATAGGAGCATCGTTTCTTTCAATCTTTACAGGTGCTTTTTTTAAACTGTCTGAATATAGAATACATGTATCTAGCTTAGAGTTGAAATTTATTGTTTTTGTATCGTGTTTAACTCCATTAATATCAATAATGTAAGTTGTTTGTTTGACCTTTGCCTCGCCACCTAGATCATTTAAAATGACACCTGGATCGCAGCTATGCCCAGTCGTTAAGATATAAGACCCATGTTCATAAACCCTAACCACAGATCCACTTGATGTAGCTCCAAGTTGAAACTTCATGCAAGTTTTATTGACGCATTTTACCACATCATATTTTGCTACTACCTTTACAAAAGAATCCATCGGTAGCTTATGTTTTAAGTTAAAATGTCCATTTAATGTCCCGCCACAAGATACTAGAAACATTAAAGAAAACAACAATATAAAAGACTGAACAAACTTCATAGTCAATTTTCTCCTTGTAAAAATAACTAGAACTGTTTTTGTTTTCTATTTATTTTACAAGGAATATCCATGAAAAAAACATATGTCTTTGATACGAGCGCTATTTTAGCTGACTATAAATGTATCTATGAATATAAGAAAAATGATATTGTTATTCCTTTCAAAGTCTTAGAAGAAATCGACGCTCAAAAGAAACGTCAAGACGGCGTAGGTTTTAATGCTAGGATGATTATTCGCGAGCTTGATTTACTCAGAGAAAAAGGAAATATTTATCGAGGAGTGAGAATAGAAAAAGGTAAAGGTCTGCTTTCTATTAGAGGTTATGATAAAAACCTCCTACCAGATGAATACAAGTTATCTAATGCCGATAATGAAATCATAGGCACCGCAATAACTGAACGGAAAAGAAACTTTGATAAGAAAGTCATCATGGTGACAAAAGACATCCACATGAGAGTTAAGTGTGACACCCTAGAGCTTCCATGTGAAGATTATGATAAAGATAAAATACACGATAACGATGAATCATATTCCGGCATAACTGAACATGAAGTAGATGATTTACTAGTAGATTATATTTACGAAGGACGTGAAATATTTTTAGATCAAAAAGAAATAAAAGCACACCCCAATCAGTGCATACTCTTTAAGTCAACTCAAAATCCTAAAAAATCAGCCTTGGCAAGATTTTTAAGTTATGATGAACCTGTAAAGAAAGTTGCTCAAAACAAAAGAGGAATATGGGGAGTAAAGCCTAAAAATAAAGAACAGGTATTTGCCTCTAATCTTTTAATGGATGAAAGTATTCCTATCGTATCCTTAGTAGGACCAGCAGGTTCGGGCAAAACACTTTTGGCAATTGCGGCTGGTTTAGAACAGACTTTAGGAACAGGTCTTTACAATAAGCTAGTTATATCTCGCCCAGTCCAGCCAGTAGGTAAAGATATTGGCTACTTACCTGGCAGCGTAGAAGAAAAGATGAATCCCTGGCTCGCGCCGATTAGAGATAACTTGGAATTTTTAATGTCCTATTCTTATTCGAAAAGAGACAACTATGAGACACTAGATACCTATATTGAATCTGGCGTAATTGAAGTAGAAGCTTTAACATACATCAGAGGTCGTTCCATAGCTAACGCTTATATTATTATTGATGAATCTCAAAACTTAACAGCGCATGAATTAAAGACTATAATAACTCGTGTAGGAGAAAATACAAAAATTATCTTAACAGGAGACGTTGAACAGATAGATAATCTCTATGTTGATCAACAATCAAATGGTCTATCCTATGCGATAGAAAAGTTTAAAGAACACGACTTAGCAGCGCATCTTACTCTTGTAAAAGGTGAAAGAAGCAAGGTTGCTACGTTAGCATCAAAAATATTATAGGAGAAAAAAATGGAAACTGAGAATCCACTAGAAGAAGTTGTTGAGCCTGACAATGATTTAAAAAACATGCTTGTTGAATATGTGGGAGAAAAAAACGACCCAGAAGACCAACTTGTCACAGTAGAGATGATTGTAGGTACTTTGGCTGATGAATTCCCAGAGCTTGTGCTAGCTGTTGCGGAGGAAAATTGGGAACGTGGTTATCACCAAGCCTTAGATGATGTAGAACTTGGAGAGAAGCTTTTTAAAGAAGAGTTAGAAAAAAGAAAAAATGAAGAATAAGATAAAAGATATTATCATTAGTTCATACAACAAAGCCCTTAGAGAAAGAAAAGAATTTTATTTAAATGGTGCATTGATACAAATAATCAATCCATTGAATAAATCTATAGATCTTGAGCGAATAGTACATTTTCTACAAAGCAAAATACCAGATCAAATACTAAACTTAATCGATGTTTACTACATTGGTGATTTTGATGTATTTAAAAAAAGAAATACAAATGCCGCTTATATGGATGGAGCAATATATCTAAGTAACAATCAGGATGGTGAAAGAGATCTTTTAGATGATATTATTCACGAACTAGGTCACGCTTTAATAGAAAAAGATCATATTAATATTTTTGGAGATGGGTTAGTTAAGCAAGAATTTTTATCTAAAAAACAAACACTAAAAAGGATTTTAAGATCGAAAGGTTATGATATACCAAAATCATTCAATACGGTGGGCTTTTCACAAGATGTGGACGACTTTTTGTACAAAGAAGTAGGATATAAAACATTAGCAAATCTAATAAATGGCTTGTTTGTTAGCCCTTATGCTACAACATCCTTGGAAGAATATTTTTCTACAGGGCTAGAAGATTATTATCTTGGTAAATCCTTGTTATTAAAAAGTATTTCTCCTCAACTATATAATAAAATGGAGCTTTATGATGAACTGGACTGAACAGACAGATATTAATATAACAAAAGAAGACAACAGGCTGAATGTAACTTTGACTGTTAACCACATTCATGGTAAAAGAAATTTTCAAGAAAAAACATATGAAACAGATTTTATTGTTTCTTATTTAAAAGAAAACAATATTAAGTTTAGTGAAATATTACAAGAAACAGTAGTTTATAACTATCAAACAAAAAACAGGTGTACTGGAACTTGGATTTTTTCTTTACCAAAAACAACTAAAGTAAAAAAAACAACACAAGCCCTTGAAAATAAAGAAAATGTGCTTAAAGTGAGTAGTAAGAAAACCACTAAAAAGTAATATTATGCCACATATATCATTTTCTGAGCTTGTTACATGGAACGAGTGTCCCCACAAGCACAAGCTTAAGTATGTCGAAAAAGTTCATAAGTTCTTCGGCAACGAGTTTACTGCATTTGGAACTTCTATTCACAATGTTTGTGAAGATGTTCTTCTTGACGAGACCGTTGATATGAAGAGGATCTTCTTAGAATCTATGGACAAAGAAGCAAAGTCCTTAAAACGTAAAGGTGTTCAGATTGATGAAAAGTTTTGGGGTGATCTGAAACAACAAGGAGTTCAGCTTACTAATCATATTCTACCAGCGGTTAAGAATTACTTTGGCTCCTATGAAGTTGTTTCTACCGAAGAAAAGATTCTAGAACCATCTCTGGTAGATGATGACTATGATTTTAAAGGATTTATTGACTTAGTTGTTAAAACTGACGATGGAAAATATCATATTATTGATTGGAAATCTTGTTCATGGGGCTGGGACTTAAAGAAAAAAACTGATCCTATGGTAACTTATCAGTTAACTCTTTACAAATACTATTTTGCTCTAAAGCACGATATTGACCCAAAGATGATTGAGACACACTTTGCATTGTTAAAGCGCACGGCAAAAGACAATAACGTTGAAATTTTTCGTGTAACTTCAGGTCCAAGAAAAACGAGAAATGTCTTAACATTACTTGAAAAAGCAATCTACAATATAAAAGCTAAAACCCGCTTTAAAAATCGTTTATCGTGTCAAAACGGCAAATGCGAGTTTTACAACACAGAACACTGCAAACGATAAGAGGTATACTTTGACTGAAAAAATGAAGATTATAACTATTTCCGATAGCCCGATGGCTCCATCAGGTGTTGGAACACAAACAAACTATATGATACAAAGTTTATTAAAGACTGGTAAATATCAATTTATTTCTATAGCTGGAGCCATTAAACATACGAATTACAATCCTATCAAAACAGAAGAGTGGGGAGACGACTGGGTTGTCCTTCCAGTAGATGGTTATGGAACTCAAGAGCAAATTAGATCTATGGTCCGAAATGAAAAACCAGATGCTCTTTGGTTCATGACTGATCCCCGATTTTTCGGGTGGTTGTGGGAAATAGAAGATGAAATAAGACCTCTTTGTCCTATGATTTATTATCATGTGTGGGACAATTACCCATACCCAAGATACAATGAGCCTCTTTATTCTTCTACTGATGTGATTGCTACAATTTCAAAAGTGACAGACAATGTAGTTAGAAACGTCGCTCCTGAAGTAGAGTGTATTCACATTCCTCATGCAGTGCCTGATGAAATTTTTATGCCCTTGGAAGAAGATGTTATTAATGCCTTGCGAAAAGATAATCTTGGTGATGAGAAAGATAAATTTATTGTTTTTTGGAACAATCGCAATGCTAGAAGAAAACAATCTGGTACTTTGATTTATTGGTGGAAGAAGTTCTTGGACAAAGTTGGATATGATAAAGCGAAACTTATCATGCATACAGATGTTCATGATCCATATGGTCAGAATCTACAATCTATTATTGAATCTTTAGGCTTGACCAATGGCGAAGTTGTATTTTCACAAAACAAAATTGGATTGCAAGACATGGCATCTTTTTATAATATGGCAGATTTGACTGTCAACATTGCCGACGCCGAAGGATTTGGACTTGGAACACTTGAATCTCTTTCATGTGGAACGCCCATTATTGTTACAATGACAGGAGGTCTTCAAGAACAAGTTACAGATGGAGAGAACTGGTTTGGCGTTGGGATTGAACCTTCTTCTAAAGCTGTTATTGGTTCTCAAGAAATACCATATATCTATGAAGATAGAATCAATGAGGATGATTTTGTAAACGCACTTGAGAAAATTTATAATATGACTCCAACAGAACGTAAAGAGCTAGGTGCAAAAGGCAGACAACACGTATTAAATAACTACAGCTTTGAACTTTACGGTCAACGTTGGGATGATCTTTTTCAGAAGGTCCAAAAGGACTATGGTTCCTGGGATACAAGAAAAAACTATAAAAACTGGCACTTGAAGGAGGTCAAATAATGAGAAAGAAGATTATTGTTACAGGTCCAGCTTTGTCTCAATCAGGCTACGGCGAACATACTAGATTTTTACTTAGAGCTTTAAAGAGCAGAGAGGATGTTTTTGATATCTACCTTCACAATGTAAATTGGGGTAAAACAAACTGGCTTTTTCATGACGATGACGAACGTCGATGGTTTGATTTTATTCTTCAAAAGACTGTTTTTCATACTCAAAAAGGTGGCAAATTTGATATTTCTGCTCAAGTAACAATTCCGAATGAATGGAAACCTCTAGCTCCAATCAATATCGGAGTTACTGCTGGTATTGAGACGACAAAGGTATCCCCTCAATGGATTGAAAAGTCATGGTTAGTAAATAAAATTATTACTATATCTGAACACTCAAAGCAGGTGTATGAAAGCACTTCATATCAAGCGTCGAACAATCAAACAGGAGAACAATTTATTGCTTCTTGCAAAGCACCTATCGACATTGTGCATTATCCCGTCAAGCAACCTGAATTACTTGATTTAGATATTGATTTTGAATATGATTTCAATTTTTTGACTGTAGCACAATGGGGTCCAAGAAAAAATCTTGACAATACTGTTAAATGGTTTTTGGATGAGTTTAAGAATAAAGAAGTTGGATTGATTATTAAGACAAGCGTCGCAAAGAATTGTCTTCTTGACAGAAGAATGACATTTAATAATCTTAGGCGATTAATCGATAATGATGAAAATAGAAAATGCAAAGTCTATCTTTTACATGGATATATGTCAGATCAAGAAATCAACTCACTTTACAATCATTCAAAAGTGAAGTGTCTTTTAAGTGCCACTCATGGCGAAGGCTTTGGTCTTCCTATCTTTGAAGCTGCTTATAATGGCTTGCCAATCATTGCGCCATCTTGGTCTGGGCATGTGGATTTTCTTTATATGCCGAAGAAAGACAAGAACGGCAAGATTAAAAACAAGGCAATGTTCTCAAAAGTAGATTATAACTTGTCTCCTATTCCAGAACCAGTAGTTTGGGATGGGGTTCTTCAAGCAGACTCTATGTGGTGTGAACCTAAAGAAGCTTCCTTTAAACTTAAGATGAAAGACATGGTTGATAACTGGAAGAGGCATAGCAAAAGAGCAAAAGATCTTCAAGCTTATGTTTTGGAAAACTTTAATGAAGAAAAACAGTACAAGGCGTTCACAGATAGTATTCTATCTCTAATCGAATCACCCCAAGAAGATGAGCTTGTTGAGTTTGATTAAGGAGACTTATGAATATAGTTTACATCTCTGACTTTTTTGTGGAACAAGTAGCCGGTGGAGGAGAACTCGTTGACGATTGTCTAATGAAGCATCTTTCTTCACGCGGCTTTTCCATTTTAAAGGTCAATTCACAAAATACAACACAAGATTTTTTAGAAAAAAATAAAGATTCGTTCTTTATTGTCTCTAACTTCGTTGGATTAAGTCAACAAAGCAAAGATTTTCTTCAAAATTGCCGCTACATTATCTACGAACACGATCACAAGTACATAATAGAGCGAAATCCTTCGCATTATCCAGACTTTGTTGTGCCTCCAAGCCGATTATGCAACCTTTCTTTCTACAGAAATGCTCAAGCAGTGGTTTGTCAGTCAAAACTACACGCAGAAGTCTTACGAAAGAACATAAAATCTAACAATATTGTCTCTGCTGGTTGTACTTTATGGTCAAAAGAGCATCTAGAGGTCTTAAGAAAGCATCTTAATACTCCAAAAACCGACAAAGCCGCTGTCTTAGACTCAACTAACCAAGTAAAAGGCACATTCCAGGCTATTGAGCATTGCAAACGCAAGAATATTGACTATGAACTTATTAAATCACCTGATTATGACGAGTTTATTGGTCAACTTGCTTCAAAAAACTCATTAGTTTTCTTTTCACAGGTATTAGAGAGTTTTTGTAGGCTCGTCGTAGAAGCCCGTATTCTCGATTGTAAGCTCATTACGAACAAAATGAATGGTTGTACCTCGGAAGATTGGTTTAAAGCCTCTAAGGGGGCAAAACTCCTTGAATACGTGGAAAATAAACAAGAAGAAGTGGTTGATCTGTTCGTTTCACTTGTAAAAGGTGAGAAAAACACCGAAGTTATGCAAGAAACTGCTGATATTACAGTGATTTTGAACTCTTACAGGCGTCCATATAACCTAAAAATGCAAATAGAGGCTCTAAAAGCCCAAACAATCAAGCCAAAAGAGATTTGGTTGTGGGTAAATGCCCATGAAGACAATAAAGATTACGATTATTCCGACTTAGGGCTTGATAAAATCTTTAATAACGACTTTAACTGGAAATTCTACGGTAGATTTGCCGGAGCACTGCTTTCAGACACCAAATACGTCGCTATTTTTGATGATGATACCATTCCAGGCACAAAATGGTTCGAAAACTGCTTAAATACGATGAAAACACACGAAGGTATCCTTGGTTCGGCTGGAATCTTGCTAAATGACAAAATTTATGTAAAACACGACCGTTGTGGTTGGCCAACAAGGAATGAAGAGGCTATAGAGGTAGATTTAGTGGGTCATGCGTGGTTTTTTAAGCGAGATTGGCTACAATACCTCTGGAAAGAGAAGCCACCGACCTGGGATAACGCAGAAGACATACAATTTGCCTATTCTGCCCAAAAATACGGTAATATTAAGACATATTGCCCTCCACACCCTAAAAATGACATGGAAATGCACGGATCTATCATGGGAAATGAACTTGGCATCGATAATAAGGCAACTTCGACCAATTCTGCCGTTTCTCATCAACAATTCTTTTCTGAAAGGGACTTTTGTGTGCAATATGCCCTAAAAAATGGGTGGAAAACAGTACGAGGAGTCACGTTATGATGCTAATTTGCTTTGGAACACGCCCTGAATACATCAAAATTAAGCCTATTTTGGAGGTTTTTAAGGGTAAAATACCCCATAAAATCCTGTTTACAGGGCAACATACAGACCTTTTAGAGCATATAAAAGACAATGTTCACCGCTTATATATTAAAGATGGACCTAATAGATTAGATTCTATTGTGACTTCTACCTTAAATAAC
>MDTD01066803.1_pt1 | contig 11134 bp, 8 predicted proteins | sample 811221 | NCBI WGS metagenome assembly MDTD01 (sample SAMN05326646, study PRJNA326480) | marine metagenome | isolation source: seawater | place: Pacific Ocean: South West | collected 2011
AAAAAGATGGATCAGAGATTGGATGATATGGAAAAACAATCTTTAATAAGAGGTCAAAAAATTGCCTTTGCTGAAAGGTTTTTTTGGATGATTTGTACAGGGGCAGTAGGCTTGGCCTTTGTGTTTCTACGCTGATGATACTTTCACCGCCTATTCAAGCCCTTGGTGGCCTAATTGTCTTCTATATCGGCTTAAAACTATTTTCTGGGGGTATGAAATCACTAGGTAATATAGAACACCTGCAATGGTTTTTAGGAAACCCTGTCTATATGTTCATAGGTGGGATAGCAATGACCCTAGCTTGGCAGTCTAGTTCTCTTAGCACTACTGCAATCATAGCTTTAGTTGCTTCTGGTGCTTTACCTTTACCTGCTGCAATAGCTGCGGTTTTGGGTGCGAACATTGGAACCACAGGAACAATCTGGTTAGCAGGATTTTTTGTTAGCGATGGTATGCCAAAAGGCGACACGCTTAGAATAGCTGTTGTTCATACAGGGGCCAACTTATTAATGGCGGTAGCCCTGTTACCTTTTTGCGGTCAGATAGCTAAATTTGTTGATAAGTTGTAGAATTGGAAGAGAAGATGGCTGAATGTACTTGCGGAGCAATTCATACAGGAGAATGTGCCTGTAAAGATAAAAACTTTACGGAAAAACAATCTTTGTTTCTTGAACTTCTTATGACACCAGAAGTACGGGGAGACATTAGAAAAGCTATGAGACAAGCAGGATATGCTGACACAACTAGTATTAATTCTGTAGTAGGTCCACTTCAAAAAGAAATAAATGAAAAAGCATCAATGTTATTAGCCATGAATGCTCCTAAAGCGGCTTGGGGTATGGTAGATGTATTAGACCATCCAGAAGCTATGGGGGCCAGAAATTCTATAGCTGCAGCTTCTCAGATACTTGATCGTACTGGGTTGGTTAAAAAAGAACAAATTGAAGTAAACAATACAGGCGGTGCGATGTTTATACTCCCACCGAAAAATGATAGTGACAATCTGGCTGAATAAGAAAAGAGTTAACAAAACAGCTAAAATACCTTATGCATATAAGGCATCAGAGAATGATCCTTTAGTATTAATTCCTGATGAAGAAAAAGCAGTTTTAGTTGAAGAAGCCTTAGATTATTTAGAACAGGGGCATTCTTCTAGAAAGGCTGCTTCTTGGTTAGCTTCAAAAACAGGTGATAAGATAAGTCACCAAGGTATTATACATATCTGGCGTGATCGTAGAGGTAAAGACTCAGATAATCCTTCTAAGGTTTTAGCAGAAAGAGATAAAGTTAATCGTAAGCGTAGACCTAAGACCCCTGAAGATAAGAAGGTAGCTGTAGCCAAACGTAAGCAAACAGACGCAAAGCGTAGGCTTACAATGGCTAAAAAGAAATTAGAAGAGTTAACTCCTAAAAACGAAACTGTAACTGAAAACTTAGATTTTTCAGTAATTAAGTCTAAACAACAAGAACAAGAGGTAGTATTTTCTCCTAATGCAGGACCCCAAACAGAGTTCCTTGCAGCATCTGAAAGGGAAGTACTATATGGGGGCAGTGCAGGTGGTGGTAAGAGTTACGGCTTACTTGCTGATCCTATGCGTTATTTTGATAATGCTAATTTTAATGGTCTTATCCTTCGTAGAACCAATGATGAACTAAGGGAGTTAATTTTTAAATCTCAGGGATTATACCCTAGAGCATTTAAAGGGGCTAGATGGCAGGAAAAGAAGTCTCAGTGGACATTCCCCAGTGGGGCTAAATTGTGGCTTACTTATCTAGAAAGGGATCAAGACGTACTACGTTATCAAGGTCAGTCATTTAGTTATATAGCTGTAGATGAGTTGACCCAGTATCCTAGTCCCTTTGCGTGGAATTATTTAAGATCAAGACTTCGTACCACGGACCCTACTTTACCTATTTACATGAGGGCTACAACAAACCCCGGAGGAATAGGGCATGGATGGGTTAAAAGGTGTTTTATTGATCCTGCCCCTGCAGGTAATAAGTTCATAGCAAAAGATGTAGAAACAGGAGAAGATTTAGTATATCCAGAGAGCCATGAAAAAGCAGGGCAACCTCTTTTTTACAGGCGGTTTATACCTGCTAAACTTTCTGATAATCCGTACCTAATGGAAGGTGGGCAATATGAGGCTAACCTATTATCACTTCCAGAAATGCAACGTAGACAATTACTTGAGGGAGATTGGGGGGTAGCAGATGGGGCAGCTTTCCCAGAATTTAGACAAAAAGATCACGTTATTGAGCCTTATGATATTCCGAATGATTGGACCCGATTCAGGTCATGCGATTATGGTTATTCTAGTTTTAGTTCAGTACATTGGTTTGCTATTGACCCTAGCTACGACACTTTAATTTGTTATCGGGAGTTGTATGTATCTAAACATACAGGTAGGGACTTAGCTAGGGCAGTATTGGAAGCAGAACTTGGTGAAAAAATACAGTATGGAATATTAGATAGTTCTTGTTGGCATCAACGTGGGCAGATTGGCCCCTCTATAGCAGAGGAAATGATATCTCAGGGTTGTAGATGGCGACCTAGTGATAGAACAAATGGCTCTAGGGTTGCAGGAAAGAACAGAGTGCATGAGTTACTAAAGGTAGATGAGGTAACAGGACTAGCAGGAATACAATTTTTTAATACTTGTAGGCAAGTTATAGCAGATTTACCTATAATTCCTTCTGATCCCAAAGGTGGGGATGATATTGATTCTAGAACTTCGCAACAAAGACATACTTACGACTCAATTCGGTACGCAGCAATGAGTAGGCCAAAGGCATTTTCGCCTTTTGATATGGGTCACGGTGTACCTCAACAAAGTTGGCAACCTGCTGACCCAGTATTCGGATATTAAATATGGCATTAATGGATAAACCTCTACCTGAAGACGCAATAGATAGCGATTTGGCTATGTCTGTGGACGAAAATGGTAACCCAGAAGAGCAAAACATAGAACTTTCTGGTACTGTATCGTACATTAAAAACCAATATGAACGGGCAAAAGATGCTAGACTGTCTGATGAAGAGCGTTGGTTAGATTCCTATCGCAATTATAGAGGAATTTACAGTTCAGAAGTACAATTTACAGAAACTGAAAAATCTAAAGCCTTTATTAAAGTAACTAAAACTAAAGTTTTGGCTGCATACGCCCAAGTAGTAGATGTACTGTTTGCAGGATCAAAGTTCCCTATTGGAATAGAAGCTAGAAAGTACCCAAATAACGTAGAAGACACTGTATCTTTTAATCCAAATAGAGTTACATCTGAAAAAGTTAAAGAACAGGCCAATGTAGACTTTAAAGTTCCCTATAATATAGCTAGGCCGGACATTGCCAAAGACTTAGGCGTGTATGCTGACAAACTTGGCCCAATAGAAGACGAATTAGAGGTAGATACCACTAACATACAAGGTTCTCTAGTGTTTGAACCTGCTAAAGTTGCTGCACAACGCATGGAAAAGTTGATGCACGACCAGTTAGACGAAAGTGAAGCCCCAAAACACTTACGCTCAGTAGCCTTTGAGACTTGCTTGTTTGGAACTGGCGTTATGAAGGGTCCATTTGCTCAATCTAAAGAATATCCTAGATGGAATATAGACGGTGAATACAATCCTATGATGGAAACTATTCCTAAAATGGAATATGTATCTATCTGGGATTTTTACCCAGACCCAGACGCTAGGAATATGTCAGAAGCTGAGTTTACTATACAGAGACATAGACTTAACCGTACACAATTACGAAATCTAAAAAAACGCCCACATTTCAGAGAAGAGTCTATCGAATTAGCTATTAACAACGGTGCAGATTATTATCGTAACTACTGGGAAGACGCACTAGAAGAGGATGGAACCTCAGAACACATAGATAGATTTGAAGTTTTAGAATATTGGGGAGTTCTTGATAGTGAGTTAGCTGAAGAAGCTGATTTAGAAATTCCAAAAGAACTAGAAGATCAGGATCAAGTTCAAGTAAATATATGGGTTTGCAATGGACAAATATTGCGCCTAGTTCTTAATCCTTTTACTCCTAGTCGTATACCTTATCTTGCAGTACCATACGAATTAAACCCTTATTCATTCTTTGGTATAGGTGTAGCGGAAAATATGACCGATACACAACTTTTGATGAATGGTTTTATGCGAATGGCTGTAGATAATGGTGCTTTGTCTGGAAACCTACTCATAGAGGTAGATGAGACTAATTTAGTACCCGGCCAAGACCTACAAGTATATCCGGGCAAAGTCTTTCGTAGACAAAGTGGCGCACCCGGACAGGCTATCTTTGGTACTAAATTTCCAAATGTATCCCAAGAACTATTAATGATGTTCGATAAGAGTAGACAACTAGCCGATGAAGCTACAGGTATACCTTCTTATAGTCATGGGTCTGGAGCCGTAGGCGGTGTGGGGCGTACAGCGTCAGGTATGTCTATGTTGATGGGTGCAGCCGCACAGAACATCAAGGCAGTGGTACGCAACATAGATGATTATTTACTAGGTCCACTAGGTAAATCTCTTTTTGCTTTTAATATGCAGTTTAGATTTGATCCAGAGTTTGTGGGAGACTTAGAGGTAAAGGCTAGAGGTACAGAAAGTTTAATGAGAAATGAGGTTCGTAGTCAAAGGTTACTACAATTTATGCAAATGACTGCTAACCCCCAGATGGCTCCATTTGTAAAATATGATTTTATTTTAAGAGAATTAGCTTCTTCTATGGACCTTGATGAAGAGAAAATACTTAATGATCCAAGGGAAGCTGCCATACAACAAAAAATGATGGCTGAAATTCAAGCTATGATGCCTCAACCTCCACAAGCACCTACGGCCCCAGTTCCTGAAGGGGCAGCAACTCCACAAGCCCCTACTCCTGATACACAAGGATTTACAGGCGGTGGTGGTGGAGCAAATGGCGGTAATGCACCACAACCAGATCAACCCCCACCAACAGCCAATGAGGTAATTCAATGAGATATTGTAGACCATGTAAAACTAAAACAAAATGTAAAAAGTCAAAAAAGTGTCTAAAGAAAAAATAATAGATAAAGTATTTTATAGGACTTTATTACCTTTAGTAAATGATAAGGTTATACTAGATATTCTTTTGTCTTATGCAGACTATAGAATAGAAACACTCCGTACTCTTCTAGAAACTAATAAAGACCCCAATCGTATTCTTGAAATTCAGGGTGCTATTTTAGAATTAAGAAGACTGTATACCTTACGAGATGAAACCCTTAAAGGCGCAGAATAATGGGTGTATATGAAACATTATTTGGTTTTGACCAAGATAATTTAGAGGCTTCAGAAGTCACCAAAAAGCCAAGACAAAAGCGTATGGACAGAACTAAGTACTATCAACGTCTTAAAGATGAAGGTGCGCTCTATACAGTAGAAGATGTAGCTAATACTGTTGTCGATTTTACTCCTATTATTGGAGACATTAAAGGTGGATACGAAACAGTTCAATTTATTAAAGATGAATTATCTAAAGAGAATCCTAACTACTACTTAGTTGGGGCCTTTGGGGGGTTAGGGGCCGTAGGTACTATTATTGGACTAGTTCCGGGTATAGGGGATGCAGCACAGAAGGCTATTATGTCGGGTGCTAGAATGGCTGCAGATAGAGCCAATAAAGTTGTAGAGGCTCTCCCAGAGTACGATCCTACTGTGGTAGGCTCTAATCTTGGTAATATTTTTGCAAATAAAGCAACTAAAGAGCAATTGGACCCTGTTCGTCAGACAGGAAGTTCAAAAGGGTTTTATAAAAATAAAGCCCCTAATTACGTTCCTGACATTGAGGTACAATCTACTGATCAGGGATTACTTATGCCTGAGAAACCTCTATCAATTGAGGACCTAAAAGGGTCACTACTTATGCCTCTTGTGGCTGATAGAACAGATGCAGGTAAAGTTCTTACGGGGATTAGAGGTGGAGTAAGAGATTATGATTTTGAGGTCCCTATAGAACTTCAAGGTGGCAGAGGCTTTATGAGATATCCTGATACAGGGGCGTTTGCTTCCGTAGAAAATGAGATGCAAAAGAGAGCTAATGCTACTAAAAGATTAGGTAAAGACGGTACTCCTATAAAAGGGGTATATATGACTATGAGTCCTGAAGGATCAGACTTCAGTACTATGATGAGCGACACTGTTATTGAAATGATGAAGCAGTCTCCTATCAAAAAGAAAGATATGAAAGAGTTAAGTGAATGGGTAAAAACAAACATAGACCCTGATTTTATTGGTTTTGATAATTTAGATGCCGCTAAAGACTATTTAAAAAATAATATGATAGGGTCAAAAAGATTACTTATTTGGCGAGAGATGGATAAAGTCCCTTATGTAGAAAAAGGGTTTCCAACAATGGGAGATGCTAGAGTAGCTATTTCTGAGAAAGCCCTTAGAGAAACTGCCATGCTCAAAGGTTCGTCTGTAGCCAACTTTGATACTTCAGGAAATTTAATTTCTGGTCCAGTAAGAATACATGACACTTATAGCGGTCAAATAGGGCCTACAGGTGCTGCAGGTTACGAAGGAGAACTTCCTGATATTCCTTATGAAATATTAATGAGGAAATTTATTGATCAACGTAGGGCAAATAATCAAGGAAAACCCCGTGATTTTAGGTCTTTGCAAATGTCTCAGTTTGGCGAAGAAGTTGATGATCAAATGATAGAAGAGGTTAATACCTATCTTGATATAATAGAAGACGCTGAGAGAGATAGGTACGTTAGAAATTTACCTGAAAGAAGAGAACAAACTACAACCTATAGTATTGGTGAACAAATGAATGAGGCCTTTGATGAAGTGCCTGTAGCAACAAACAGAGATGAGTTATTAGCAGATGCAGAACTAAATGCTCAAGAAGTTTTAGGCATATCAGAAGATATGAAAAAAACATGGAGAAGCGGCAAGGAAAAAAATAAACAAGTACGTACCCCACAACTTCAACAGGGTATAAATGCTATGCTAGAAAATGAAATTACTTATGAAGAATATTTAGAGTTAGCCGATGCGTTTAGACCTATACAACCTTTAACAGAAGTACCAGAACTTCCTACTACTACAGACGTAGTTTCTTCCCTTAAACCTGAACAGGTAAACAAAGGAATTTTAGGGGTAACTAAGAATATAGAAGATGGTACTAGAGTTGCTTCTAGATTAGATATTAGTGCGTATGAAGATTTTAATACATGGGTTGTGTCGCTTCACGATGGATTTAATGATTCCCTTTCAGGACGATCCATTGGTCATGGGCAGGTAGCAGTACTGACAAATGTAAATTTTAAAACAAATCCTAGAGCCGCCGCTAATATAGCTAAAGGAAAAGGCAAAGCTACTATAGCCCGTATTTTTGGGGATTATAAAAATGCCTCTCCTGAAGAGGTAGCAAAGATGGCTGAAGAAATTATGGCTGATCCTAATAGTGGATGGGTACAAGTTGGTATGAATCCATTTAGACATTCTTTCTTCTATGATAAAGCAGATGGAATGCCCGTTACAGAGGCTACTGAGGTGATCCAAATAGGACCTTTAGTATTAGCCAAAGATGTAAAAAAGGTTGCTAGAGATGATCCAGAATTTAGCTTTTTAATGGATAAAAAAGACCCAACCAGTGTTAAAAATTATAGTCAAGGTGGACTTGCTTTAGCTGTAGGATATTAATATGGACCCAATATTAGAACATCATTATCATAATATAGCCCACGGTAAAGCTGTTAAAAATGAGGATGGCACTCTTAGTACAGTAAAAACAATTATAGTAGAAATAGACGGTGTGCAGACTATTATTCCTACAGTTTGGGATGGTAAGATTGTAGATACTAAAACTGCGATAGATAATGCTATAGCCTCTGGTGTAAATTGGGATACAGCCTATGGCGATAATGCGATTAAAACTCTTGAGCAAGAGGATAAAGAACGCCACGAAAAAATGACAGATGAAACTTCTCCTGAAGAAGCCAAGAAAATATTAGCAGAATATTATTCTGAGTTATACGAAGAGGATAATACTTCTGTAGGAGATGTTGTAAAAAGTTTTGGAAAAGCGGCTGCTTCAGTAGGATTACTGGGGGCTGAAAAATTAGGATTAGATACTAGTAGAATAATTAATTGGTATAAAGGTGGAGATAGCTACAGTGATGGCGGTCTAGTTTTATCAGATGCAGATAAGAATTGGTTAGTAAATTTACCGCCTTCTTATGATTACAATGATGATGAAGAAGAAATAGAAGAAATATCCTCTGTACAAATATATAATTCTTTGAGACCAAGGACTAGACCAGAGGAACCTGTAATATCTACTACGACAGGTATGGTGGGAGTAGATGAAGAAGGTAACCTTATTCAGTATGGGATTGACGATTACTACTCCTATAGTACAGGGGGATTTTTAACGAAAGGTGATGGCATGAAGGGACGTTCAGAAGAAGATAAAAAAATTGCTGATGAAGTAGAACAAGTAGATGTTTCAGAAGCAGACAGAAATAATGACGGTTTTGTTTCTCCTTCAGAAAGAGAAGTCCAATTAGCTTTGCAAGAAAATGAAGTTGTAGATGAAGAACAACTTGAAAACCTCTCAGTTATGCAAGATAGAGAAGAAGAACCTGTAGAGGCAGCTTGTGGTGGAATGATGGGGTATGATCCAATGATGGCAGGATATGATGAAGTGTCCGGCAATGATATTCCTTTAGGTTCTACTGCAGAAAATGTACGTGATGATATCCCTGCTAATTTAAGTACGGATGAATATGTTCTTCCTGCCCACGTAGTAAAATGGCATGGCTTAAAGCATATCATGGATATGCAAAAAGAAGCAGAAATGGGCCTTATGTCTATGGAAATGAATGGGCTTATCCATGAAGTATATAACGAAGAAGAACCCTATAGCGAAGGCTCTGAGGACCCCGAAATTTCGACCACGGATAATTCCGAACAAGAAGAAGCCGAAACGCAGGGAGAAACATCAGAAGAAATTCCATTTGAAGAAATGGATATAGAGGTTGCGCCAGTGATGGTAGACAACCATTTAACGGGCGAGGTAGAAGAATCCTACCCAATGTCTCAACAACTCCCTGCAATTATGAAAAAACAAAAAATAGTTTTTGCAGTTTAACAAGATGGATACCCGATTATCGGACCCATAAGGAGCAATAATGCAAAAAAAGCAAAAGTATAACCGTATGCCTGAAGAAGAAAATAACATGACTTATTCTCAGGAAATGTCTCAACAATTACAACCAACTGAAGTATTGGATGCTGAAGAAGAAAGTTACAAGAAGCGTTATCAAGACATTCAACGGCACATTCAAACGGTACGCAATCAAAAGGATCAAGAGATTGCCAAAATACAAGATCAACTTAATGCAGCTACTAGAAAACAGATTAAGTTTCCTAAAACTGATCAAGAAGTCGAACAATGGAGTAAACGATATCCTGATGTTGCTAAAATTGTGGATACAATTGCTCAAAAACGTGCTAATGAAGCCCTGCGTATTGGGGAACAACGTCTTAAAAAAGTTGAACAGTTTGAAAAACAAGTTCACAGGAAATCGGCTGAACAACAATTAGCCCAACGCCACCCTGATTATGGTCAAATAAAGAAAGACCCTAAGTTCCATGAATGGGTAGCTTTGCAACATAGTACAATTCAAGACAGTGTTTACAAGAATAATTCAGACGCTGCTTGGGCTGCTAGTACGATTGATCTATACAAGGCACAGACAGGTAAGGCAAGACGCTCTAAGGGGGCTGCACAGGCCGTAGGACGTACCTCTAGTACTGCACCAAGTTCAGGGCAGGGAATAACTTTTTCTGAAAGCCTTGTTGATGCTATGTCTGATCGTGAATATGCGGCAAATGAGGAAGCTATTGAGGAAGCAATCCGTAGTGGTAAGTTTTCTTATGATATGACAGGAGCCGCAAGATAAGTGATTTTTAGGATTGACTTTAAATACACTTAACTATATCCTACGGATGCGACCTTGGGGGAGCATTATAGTAATATACCACTTGTATAATACTTTACCCTATGATATAATGTATTAGTAATATGAACATTAGGACATTACTATAAAGTAATATACCCTAAATTCCCAGATAAATAAACAAAGTTTACCAGAGTGCAGGAACCATACATAGTATGATACCCCTAGTTATCTGACACTAAGTTCTAGTCTTATCTGATATAGCTACCTAAACTAATGAACAGTATAGGTATACATAAAAGCCATTTCATATAGGAGAATAACAATGGCATTCGCAAAAGCATCGGGGTATACTAACCTCAACTCAGGAAACTTTAGTCCTGTAATTTATTCAAAAAAGGTCCAAAAAGCCTTTAGAACAGCCTCTGTAGTAGATGCTGTAACTAACACTGATTACAGTGGGGAAATTGCTAACTTTGGTGACTCTGTTAAAATAATTAAAGAGCCTGATATCACTATCACGACATATGAGCGTGGTACGCAACTTAATACGCAGGACCTCACAGACCAAGACTTTACTATGGTTGTTAATCAAGCAAATTACTTTCAGTTTGCAATTGACGACATAGAAGAGGCTCATAGCCACGTTTCCTTTGGTGACCTTGCCAGTGATCGTGCAGGGTACAAACTACGTGATACATTTGACGCAGAAGTACTAGGTCATATGGGTGGTTTTACAGGCGGTGCAAGACGTACTGCATTGGAAAGCGGAAGCACTAAAGCTGATAGTAATGCAGGTAATGACGAACTATTAGCAGCTAATAAATTAGATATCACTGACTTTGGTGGATCAGATATTGGTAGTGCATCAGAAATTACCTCTATTCCAATTGCTGCAGGTGGCGGCGCAGGTGGTATCACTTCACCTCTTGCAATCCTTAACCGTATTGCCCGTCAGATGGATCAGGCTTCAGTAGACACTGACTCAAGATGGTGCGTAGTGGACCCTGTTTTTGCAGAAGTATTAATGGACGAGGACTCAAAATTAATTAATTCTGATTTTGGTGGTGGAGATGAACTACGTAACGGACGTATGCCCGGACAACTACGTGGGTTCACAATCTACAAGTCTAATAACTTGCCTGTTCTAGGAACAGGTGCAGGTACTTCTGCAGCCGCCGGTTCAGAAACT
>MDTD01111129.1_pt1 | contig 11133 bp, 10 predicted proteins | sample 811221 | NCBI WGS metagenome assembly MDTD01 (sample SAMN05326646, study PRJNA326480) | marine metagenome | isolation source: seawater | place: Pacific Ocean: South West | collected 2011
AGGTACATTTTGGATGACATGTTCAATGAGTGTTTTATCCAGCATCGGAAGAATTGGTTTGGGAATATCAAAAGTCCATGGTTGCAAGCGGGAACCAATTCCGCCTGCGAGAACCACTACTTGCATATATGATGCTGAGATTCTTATTTATTGAATCCTCTCCCGTAATGATGGACCATAGAGTTCAAAGACGGAGTTCCTTTGGCACGTTTGATTGCAATGAATATTCATGAGTATCAAGCGAAAGCCATGTTCAAACAGGCAGGAGTGCCAGTGCTAAGAGGTGTTCATTGCACGAGCGTCAAAGAAGCATTGGATGCCTATGCAGAACTCGATAGCAAAATAGTCGCAGTCAAAAGTCAAATCCACGCAGGCGGTCGTGGTAAAGGGACTCTATACACGCCAGACAATCGAGATTTTGTAATGGAAGGCGGCGTAAAAATTGCCTTTTCATCGGAAGAAGTTGAGAACTATGCCTCAAATATTTTGGGGAATGTACTTGTTACTATTCAAACTGGAGAAGAGGGAAAACTTGTACAAAATTTGTATGTTGAATCAGGTTGTGATATTGCGCACGAATATTATCTCGCTCTGCTAGTCGACAGGGAGAAAAAAGCAGTCTTGGTTATGGCATCTACTGAAGGAGGGATGGATATAGAAGAAGTAGCCGAACATAATCCTGAAGCCATTCACAAGATTTGGGCAGACCCAGGTGTTGGCTTATTGAGATATCAGAAAGTAAATTTGGGTAAGAGTTTGGGCTTTCAAGGAACTGCCCTGAAATCATTTGTGAAGTGTTTGACTCATTTGTTTGAGATGTTTTGCAAGGAAGATTGTAGTATGGTTGAGATTAATCCACTGGTCTTAACCAAGAATGATGAGATTATCGCTCTTGATGGTAAAGTTGGCTTTGATGGAAATGCTCATTTCCGTCATCGAGAACTATGGGATGAAATGAGAGATCTTTCAGAAGAAGATGAGGCAGAAATCAAAGCAGCGGAATCTGATTTGTCTTATGTTAATCTCGATGGAAATATTGGATGTTTGGTCAATGGTGCAGGACTTGCAATGGCAACAATGGATGTGATCAAACTTTACGGGGGCGAACCTGCAAATTTCTTGGATGTTGGTGGTGGTGCTAATGAAGAGCAAGTAAAAACTGCATTTAGTATCATATTACAAGACCCAAATGTCGAAGGAATCCTGGTCAATATTTTTGGTGGAATCATGAGGTGCGACATTATCGCCCGTGGTGTCATCGCAGCAACTCAAGCATTATCATTATCAGTTCCACTTGTCGTAAGGTTGGCAGGTACCAATGTCGATGAAGGCAAAGCCATACTCGCAGAAAGTACGTTGAATATCCATCCAGCAGATACATTAGCAGAAGGTGCTCAAAAAATAGTTTCTTTGATACGAGGTGAACAATAATGGCAATATGGATTCAAGAAGATGCTAAAGTAATCGTTCAAGGGATAACTGGGAAACAAGGTCTTTTTCATGCGACAAAAATGGTAGAATATGGAACCGATATAGTCGGAGGTTGTACTCCCGGAAAGGGTGGTCAATCGATTGATTTAGGACAAAAAAGTGTCCCAGTCTATGATTCAATGCTTGAAGCCATTCGCGAAACTGGTGCAGATGCGACCGTCATTTATGTTCCACCTCCTTTTGCAGGTGAAGCAATCATGGAGGCAGCAGATGCCTTTGACCAGGTAAGTAACGGCGGCGTAGTGGTTTGTATTACAGAAGGAATTCCAATTCTTGACATGGTGAAAGCCGTTTCATATGTGAACGCAAGAAAAGGGGTCCGACTAATTGGGCCTAACTGTCCGGGAATCATCACACCGGGTGAAACAGGGGGTGCCAAAATTGGTATTATGCCGGGTCATATTCATGCAAAAGGCCGAATAGGTATTGTTTCAAAATCAGGGACTTTGACCTATGAAGCGGTAGCACAAACCATGAGCATCGGTGAAGGTCAGAGCACTTGTGTTGGAATTGGAGGTGACCCCGTCAATGGAACCGGTTTCATTGATTGTCTTGAGGCCTTTGAAAGTGATCCTCAAACGGAAGCTATCGTTATGATTGGGGAAATCGGCGGTACCGCTGAAGAGGATGCAGCTGCATGGGCAAAGGAAAATGTCACAAAACCAATTGTTGGTTTTGTTGCGGGTTCTACTGCGCCACCCGGAAAGAGAATGGGTCACGCAGGAGCCATTATATCTGGAGGTAAAGGGACTGCTGCAGAAAAATTTGCGGCATTTGAAGCAGCAGGAATCGCATGTGCGAGAGACCCCTCAGAAATCGGTGCTGTGTTACTGAAGTCATTGAAATCTGCAGGATTAAGATAATCCTTTTGATGAAAAAATATTACAGAAAAAAATCATCGTGGAGGTCCACGTTTTGGACCACCCGGTGGTCCACGCTTTGGCCCCCCTGGTCCACCTCCTGGTGGACCTTTCTTAGGTCCAGACGGCCCTCCTCTTGGTGGTCCTCCTGATGGTCCGCCACCTGGCGGTCCTTTCTTTGGACCTGGTGGTCCTCCTGATGGTCCCCCGCCCGGTGGTCCTTTCTTTGGACCTGGCGGCCCTCTTGATGGTCCCCCGCCCGGCGGTCCTCTCTTTGGCCCAGATGGTCCTCCTTTCGGTGGTCCACGACTTGGTCCACCGGGTGGTCCTCCTCCTGGCGGTCCTCTTGTAGGGGCACTTGGAATTGACTCTTCTACGTATTCTTCTTCAAAAAGAGCACCACAATGTGGGCACTCAGAATCAGATTCTTTTACGAGTCCATCACAAACTTCGCAGGCAAACATCTCTTCATCGCTAACGATTTCTCCTGTTGAATCACCTGAAACCAATTCCACGGATCCATCTCTGGATTTGAATAGATTGAGCATAATTTCAACATCCATTCCTTTCAAAGCAACTTCGGTTGTTACTGCTCTTTCAAACCCTTGAGCGAGATCTTCTGGTGTGTCGAGAACTCTTCCATCATCGACATAAGTGACATTGATCGTGGCTAATGAATCTTCAAGTTTTACTTGAGGTGTTTCTACTGCAACGCCTCTCTTTCTTGCAACCCTTCTGACTGCAACTTCAGTCATACGGCGTAGAAGGTTTTGATCGATTTCTTGCTTTGTACCATCACCTATCTTTTCAGCAAGGAATTCTGCCGCAGGTGAACCTGAAGGGTCACCTCTAAGGTGCTCTGGTAAGTCTTGGTTGATCGTTGAGAGAACAGAGACTGCGGATTCTTGATTCATCTCTAGCCATTGCGCTCTACGTTCATTTTTGAGGTCCCTCTCAGCTTGAGCGAGGCGATTCACCATCGCATCTGTTGGTGAATTTGTGGGATTTTGAGCAACTGATAAGCCCACAGCTGGATTTTGGTTGTTTGCATTTGATTGAGGAATGGCACCACTTGAGATTGTTCCGCTTGTTTGGACATTCGGCATGTCACTTTGTTGTCTTGCACCGAGGTTATTTGCCAGGTTTTGTACTGGACCATTGGCATTTCCAAGTGCGGATGGTGTTACGTTCCCCATCATGTTGGGTGGAATTGCTGGATTGTTCTGAATGTTGGAGGCGATCTGAGAGACGACATTTGGAGACACCATCCCCATGTTTTGTGGATTACCTTGGGGTTGATTTTGTAGAGCACTTCCAGAAACAACTCCGAAACTACGACCAGGGCCTGCGGGCCCTCCTCCAAGGCCTTGGTTTTGCATGCCAGGGATGTTGCTTGCACGGGACATTTCTTGACGAGCACCGCATTCTGAACAGAATATGCTGTCAGCAGGAATTGCTTGACCACATGAGGTGCACTGGATGTTCATAGCGGTATGTGGCACGCTTTCCATATGATAAAGTCTTGCGAAATTTGCAACTATTTTGTAATAAAAAGTTTCATCCGTATCCCATTAACAGACCTAACCATCAGCATGCGGGTTTCAGTAGTTGGAGGGGGTCTTGCAGGCATCGCTGCATCAATCGCTTTATGTGATTCAGGTCATGAAGTTCACCTTTTCGAGGCCAGAAAACAACTTGGCGGAAGAGTAGCAAGTGTAAAGCATCCAAGACTAGGCCTCCAAATCGATAATTGTCAACATGCTGCCTTTAGGGTATATGATTGCTTTCTTCAATTACTGTCTCGACTGGATTGTCGAGATATCATTCGATTACAAGAAAAGACAATACTTCCTTTTGCATCACCGGAAAAAAAGGTTTTTTCAGCACTAAAAACCGGTAAATTATCTCCTCCAAACCACATGATAGGTTCGATGATGTCTTTTCCATTCTTATCGATGAGAGATAAATTAGCCATGAGGAAGGTGTTGAAATCTTTTCAGAAATTTTCGGATGAAGACCAATGGGATATGGATCATATTTCATTCAAAGATTGGCTTGTTGAACAAGGCCAAACAGAGCGAACAATTTCACGTTTTTTTGGATTTTTTACTTTAGCTGCACTGAATCTTGAAATTGAAGAATCCAGTGCTGCTCAAGGAATTATGCTCTTTCGTAGAGGCTTATTCGGACAAAAAGAAGCGTTCAATGTAGGTGTTTTTTCTCAAGACATTGGAGCTGCTATGAATCAAAAAATTATTCCAAAACTAAGAGAGATAGGCGTTAATGTGCATCTTTCCTCTAATGTTAAGTCCGTAGAGGAAAATCATCTCACTGTTGGTGAGGAAAAATTTGAGCATGATGCGGTGATTTTGGCAACACCTCAACATTTGACAAAAAAACTGTTGACTGAAAAAGAGAACGAAGTAATTTCACAATTAGAGAAGTTAGAATACCGAGCACTCATTGGCATACACGCATTCTATAGAGGAAATAGAATACCAAAAGATTTCACTTTTGCAAGCATGGTTGATGAACCAGTGATTCAAATTCTGTTTAACCGCTCCTCTGAATTATCTCAACCCCTTGCGGGAGGATTACAATGGCTTAGTGTTCCAGTATCCTGTGCAGATTCATATCTTGATTGGAAGGATGAACAATTCATTTCAGAATTAAACAGAGTTCTTGATGCGCTTTGGCCTGACCAAAGTGGCTGTGAATTGGTGGACTCTCTAGTAGTGAAAATACCAAAGGCTACATTTGCACCATTGCCGGGTAGTTACCAAAACAGACCGAAGCCAAAAGTTTCGGAGAAAGTTTTCCTTGCAGGAGATTTTGTTCAAACCGGTTGGCCCTCAACAATGGAAGGTGCCGTTAGATCGGGATTGATGGCAGCAGCCTCACTCGAAAATAAAAAATGGAATAATCAATCTACTTGGCCAGATTGGCCGAAACCTCCCCAGATAGGAGATGAAGGATGGGGGGTTTATTGATGGGTGAAAAGTTTGCATGGGGAGATCACCGTCTTGAACCAATTCATTTAGCTGGTTGGGGATTAAATCAAAATCTGAAAGATGCCGAAGTTTACTGTTCTCAGATTGCAGACGCACATTATGAAAACTTCCTCATTGCAAACAAATTTACGCCACCAAAAATCAAGCAACATATCCAAAATATCTACGCCTTTTGTAGATACGGCGACGATCTTGGTGATGAAGCACCTTTTGACAGCCAAGGCCGATTAAAATTACTCGACGCATGGGAAAAAGACTTGGAAGAAGCGCATCAAGGAGATTGGTCAGGAAAACCTCAGCATCCAATCTTGATTGCCGTACAACACACAGCAAAAACATACAACATACCATTGGAACCATTTTGGAAACTCATCCAAGCTTTCAAGATGGATCAGACAAAAAACAGATATCACTCATGGGATGAATTATTACATTATTGCAAGCATTCTGCTGATCCTGTTGGCCATCTTTTCTTGTATGTTTACGGACATGACGATGAAGGTTTACGTGCACTTTCAGACAAAACATGCACAGCATTACAATTAGCAAATCATTGGCAAGATATTTCCAGAGACTGGAAACAAAACCGTTCGTATATGCCCGAAGAAACCATGGAAAGATTTGGAGTCGGTTGGGAACGATATGGTCCAGATTATGTTGATGAAAATTGGAAATCCATGCTTGCACATGAGGTTGAACGAGCACAGAATTTGTTTGATGAAGGTAAAAAACTCTGGAAGTTAGTAGATGCTCACTTAGCAGTTGACTTAATGATGTTTACCAAAGGTGGCGAGGCGATTCTCCAAGCTATTCGAAATCAAAAATTCGATACATGGAAGAAAAGACCTAAGGTATCAAAATTAAAGCAAGTACGGCTTTACTTGAAAGCAAAGGCTGAATGGAAACGCGCTTCAAGGGTCTAATTTTGGGATGGTCAATCAACGGTCAGACTCATAAAAGAAAAGAATCTAGGCTGACCGATTCAAGTGTTGGAGCGTAGGAAACCGTTGGATTTGATGTTCCCTCTTGAGGGAAGTGCTCATCAACAACAATCCAATCTTGATGTCCCACGAAAATCCGCTTTAGATCACCTTAGAGAGGCTGTCGTGCTCACAAAAGACGCTGTAAAAGCAGTGAGCCTTACTGCCATGGAAGCACTAAAAGAGGGTGCATCGATGATTGGTATTCTAACCGAGAAGGACGAATTAGTAGATCCATTTTCCCACCTTGAAGCCCCTATTTGGCCAAGAGATCCACCCGTTGAACTCATTCGCCTAGCCTATGCATATTGTGAAGAATTGACAATGAGAGAAGCAGGTAATTTCTATCATTCGTTCAAGTATCTACCAGATGAGCAAAGACAGGCCATGTGTGCGGTGTATGCCTTCTGTCGACGTGCTGATGATATTGCAGATGGTGATTGGGAAGATCGTTTTCCAGGGGCAAATGGAGAATTGGACCAAGAAGCAATGTTGTATCGGGAAAAACTCGAAGAACTACAAAATAAAGACACAGTACTCGACCATGAGCATTATTTGGAAAAAATCACACAATTGTTTTTCTTCAGAAAAAAACTGTCAACATGCTACAGCGAAGTGAGCAGTACTGACCCTGTATTTTTGGCCCTGAAGGACGCTGTCAGGAGGTATTCGATTCCCAGGCAAGTGTTTGACGATTTAATCACAGGAATGGAAGATGATTTATTCAACAATCGCTATCATGATTTTGACGATTTGTATCTTTACTGTTATCGCGTCGCAAGTGTTGTGGGATTGATGTGCATCGAAATTTATGGCTATGAAGACCCTAAGGCCCGAAAGTTCGCTGAGTCTTGGGGTATTTTCATGCAATTAACGAATGTTCTAAGGGACATTGCTGAAGATGTACAACGCGACCGCATTTACTTACCACTAGGGGAACTAGAAAAGAACGGGATTCTCCCTGAAAACTTGGATGAAAATGTCATACTAAATCCTTCATGGGAACCCTATGTGCATCATTACGCAAAACGAGCAAGGACCTATTTGAAAGAGGCCAAACAACTTCTTCCTCTTCTTCCGAGAAGATCTAGGTATTCCCCCGCCGCAATGATTGCCTTTTATGATAAAATCTTAAGAAAAATCGAAAGACAACAAGGCGATGTTTTCACAAAGCGTGTCAAATTGAACAAAGTACAGAAATTATCTTTGGCGGCAGCAGTTTATTTGCGTCACCGATTTTTACCCGGATTTCTGAATCCTGTCTGGAGTGGTTTGGCAAGGTTTGGCATCCTACCCGACGTCTGAGATTCATTTTTCACTTCGATACAAATCGTCCCATTTTGCCCATTTTTTTACCCATTCTTCCATGAATTGATCAATATTTAGGTTCATGGCCGTCATGACTTCTTTGGTAGGTATAGCTCCCTTTTTTCGGACACCAGTCCGAATAAGAGCGGAAGAACATTTTTTGTTTCTTTGCCAAATTTCTTGGTGAAAGTAAAAAAAGTACTCATCCATGCCAACTAACTTTGTCTTTACTTTCGATTTTCGCCAAGGTTTTACTCGATGCATGTAGCGAATAGATGATCCAGCAACAACAAAAGCAGATTTTGTTTTTCTTACCCACTTATACAGCCCCATTCTGATCGCTAGGTCATACCTCGCCAAGTCAAAAAAAACAAAATGTCTACCATTATTTATTTCAAGATAAACATCGATATCTCCGATTCCAGGTCTAAATGACCATGTCTGAGTTTCCAGAGGTTGAAATGGTTTTTTTTTGGCAAAAATGCCCCTGAAGAAGAGGCTAGCGAGCCTGAGATATGGATACAACCGGAGCCCTCAAACAGTTCGAGTGAATGCTTGAATTCCGGTAATGTATCTGCCTAAAATGAGGTTGTGAATATCGTGGGTTCCCTCGTAAGTTTTAACCGATTCTAAATTAGCCATATGTCTCATTACCGGATATTCATCAAGAATACCATTTGCACCATGAATGTCTCTTGCACTTCTGGCAATTTCGAGAGCGATATCTACGTTGTTCATTTTTGCGAGAGAAATTTGTTCAGGGAACCATGTTCAATCATCCTTCTTTTTCCCAAGATGATAAGCAAGCAATTGACCCTTGGTGATTTCTCGCAACATCCAAGACAATTTGTTCTGAACCAGTTGATAGGAAGCAATTGGATGGTCAAATTGAATTCTTGAAAGAGCATAGGCCTTTGCGCTGTGAAAGCAGGCCATTGCAGAACCAAGCGCGCCCCATGAAATTCCATATCGGGCATTATTCAAGCATGAAAAAGGACCACGCAAGCCCTTTACATTCGGCAAGATTCTATCTTTTGGAATTTTACAGTCTTGGAAGACTAATTCACTTGTAACGCTTGCCTTGAGGGAGTGTTTTCCCTTCATTTCAGGGGCAGAAAATCCGGGGTCGTCTTTCTCAACAATGAAGCCCTTGATGACACCGTCAAGTTTTGCCCATACGATTGCAACATCAGCAATCGAGCCATTTGTAATCCACATTTTTGCTCCATTGAGCAGGAAATGATCGCCCATGTCCTCTGCACGTGTAATCATATCTCCTGGATTTGAACCATAATCTGGCTCTGTAAGTCCAAAGCATCCAATCCATTCGCCGGACGTCATTTTTGGAAGATAGTATTGCTTTTGTTCCTCGGAACCGAAATCCCAGATGGGGTACATTGCTAACGACCCTTGCACCGATGCGAAACTCCTGAGGCCACTGTCACCTCTTTCAAGTTCTTGACAAATCAATCCATAGGCAACGTATGATAATCCTGGGCAATCATATCCCTTGAGTGGTGCACCTAAAACACCCATTTCACCCAGTGCTACTCTCCATTCATCTGGAAAGACACCCTCTTCACAAGCATGCTCGATTTTCGGTAATACTTCTTCGTCAACCCAGTCTCTGACCATATCTCTGACCATGATTTCTTCTTCGGTGAGCAGACTCTCGATGTCATAGAAGTCCAACGCTTCAAAGGGTTCCATGGTTGATTGCGTGAGGAGGATACTCATCAAGGTTGGGTTTTCTTTTTCTCTAATGTTCTGTTACGCCAGTTGAGATACTTCCTCTGAAGCCAAGGACTGTTCCAATAAATCAATCCCAAAAATACTCCTGGAACGGCTATAGCCACGACCAACATAAGAACAGTAGTCAAAATACCATCATTTAATTCATCAACAAGCGGTTCAAATGAGACAATGCTTCCTCTTGAGGTTACGAAAAATCCAGTTCTCGTATCCATTTCCCAAACCGAGATGATATTCTCTCTGCTTAATGTGACATTCTCGGAGATGACATCGGCATTAACCATAAGAGTAAATGTGTCTGTCGTGACAGGGTCGTATCTCAATAAACCAATAGGAATCAGCGTGAATAAAGAAGTTGAATCAATACCTCTTTGGTTTGTGTGAAATTCTCCACCCAATTCTTTGAGCTCCCAAATTTTCACCATTGCCGAATTTTCCGGAGTATCAGGATCAAGTCGCAGATTGCCGATACGTGCTCCCGAACCGATGTAAACACATTCGTTGAGTGTACCATCATCACACGCAGCACCCAGCCATGTATCGCTGGTTGTTCCAGAGACCCAGCTTATGTTCGACCACCTGTCGATAATTCCAATGCCATCTGAAAGGGTAGAAAATGAGCAAATATTGTGCGCTCTATGACAAGCAATGTCTGAAATTTGGCTTTCTTTTGTCCCTTCAAGTTTTTGAAACCCACTTCCGTTTGTGTACATCCAGATATTTCCATCTTCACTGCCAATGTATGCGTGTGAACCACTTGCTACCCAAGCAACGCTCGTCAGGTCTGAATCATCAAGCATATTGGTGCCTGTTACGATTTGTACATCATGAGTTGATTTCACGTATCGAAGGACGGTTGCTTTATCTCCTACGATGTATGCTGTTTGTGATCGTGGGTGCCATGCAGCATCTTGCAAAGTTTCGTCAGAATCTTTCTCTAAGTATACATCTTCATCAGGATTCATTGCTTGCGTTGAATCGATAAGATGCAGATATCCATCTGCGCCGTAAACCAATACATACTGTCCATCAGGAGATAATGCACCTCCAGTAAGTCCAAGGTCTGCTGAGTCTAGACTTCTTGATTCTAAGATTTCAATGGAGGTTGGGATGGCGGATGCAAGAGGTAGCGTTACCACCAGCAATATGCAGAGCCAAACCGCTTTCTTGCGCATGTTATTGCCAACCTCCTCGGAAATAAAACACCATCCCATCCATTGTTGTCGGTGGGCTTATGACTGAACGTTTTTTGGCAGTGACATGGAGACCTTTGAAGTAAAACGTGGATTGGTAAAATCTATTGGAGGAAATGCGGGATTAGCTAAGTTGGCAACTTCCTATTTTGAGATGGTTGAAGCAAGTGCAGAAGGTCATTTTACCGGAAACTTTGCCATTATGAAGAAGGTTACTGGTCATTACAATGAAGATGGAAAATTGATCGTTGATGTAGACCAAATGAAAGGAAAAGAACTTGGAGATTTCCTTGCAACAGATGACGGAAAATCATTGGCCATGGAATCAAGAAAGCGTTGGTCAGGTTTTTTGGATGAAGCCACAGGCTACAATGCAAAGCAGAGAGGCGATAAAGCCAAGGAAGCCGGTAAGAAGATTTCAAAATCAAAATCAATGATATCAATGGCTCGAAAACTTATGGAAATGAGCGATAAGTATGATGATGAAATGCGAGCCAATGCTGAATCACAAATCGAAGAAATTGAGAAAAAGCTTGCC
>MDTD01171225.1_pt1 | contig 11133 bp, 7 predicted proteins | sample 811221 | NCBI WGS metagenome assembly MDTD01 (sample SAMN05326646, study PRJNA326480) | marine metagenome | isolation source: seawater | place: Pacific Ocean: South West | collected 2011
AATAAAGTCCTTGAAAAATATAAACCCTCTACCGACTTCGATGACTTAAAAGATGTTGACATGGTTATTGAAGCCGTTTTTGAAGAATTAGAAGTTAAACAGGAAGTTTTTAAAACCCTTGATAAAATTGTAAAACCTGGTGCAGTTATGGCCTCCAATACAAGTTACCTAAACATTGATAAAATTGCAGCCGTTACTTCAAGGCCTGAAGATGTTTTAGGACTTCACTTCTTTTCCCCGGCAAATATTATGAAACTTTTGGAAATCGTGATTCCAACAAAAGTTAAGGCAGATGTTGTGAATACTGGGCTAACTCTTGCTAAAAAGATGAGAAAAGTTCCCGTGAGGGCCGGTAATTGTGATGGTTTTATAGGCAATAGAATTTTAAGTAAATATGGTAAGGTCGTCGCTTATATGATGGAAGATGGTGCTTCCCCCTACGAAATAGATAAGGCCATTTTTAAATTTGGTCTTCCTATGGGAATTTTTCAAATGTTTGATTTAGCAGGACTTGATATTGGTTGGGCCAATAGGAAAAGACAAGCCGCCACTAGAGACCCCCGTGAACGTTACGTCCATATCTTAGATCTACTTTGTGAAAAAGGTCATTATGGACAAAAAACGGGGAGAGGTTTTTATATTTATCAAGAAGGATCAAGAAGAGGGGAAGAAGATCCTGAAGTCTTAACACTTATTGATGAAGAGAGGAAAAGAAAGGGAATTACAACTCGTTCCTTTAGTGAAGAAGAAATTATGAATCGTTATATTGCGGCCATGGTGAATGAATCCTGCAATGTGCTCCATGAAGGGATGGCCTCAAGGCCATCTGATATCGACATCACACTTCTTTATGGTTACGGGTTTCCGCGGTATAGAGGAGGACCTATGAAATACGCTGACCAGGTAGGTCTTCCAAAAATTCTTGATGATATAAAAAAGTACTACGAAGAGGATTCTTTCTTTTGGAACCCTTCCCCCCTTCTTGTAGAGCTTGTTGAAAAAGGGCAAACCTTTGAATCTCTTAATAAATAAAATCAAGAAACAGACAGGGCCTAAGATTGGCCCTCAATTTTAAAGTGAATTTGATTGTCATTTAACTGATCAATAAGGGCCATTCCCATACCACTTGCAGGGGTTAAGACTCCAAACAAGGGAGTCGTCTCTTCCGGTTTTTTAAGAAGACACAAGCTTGCCTCGCCCAACATAATAGAGGTTGAACCATACCCTGGATCTTTAAAGCCTTCAACGCTTACATAAAAGTCAGAGTTCCAATCTTTTGGCGTTATCCTAAATTTAAATGACCCTTTTTCTCTTTGTTCAAAACTTGGGCCATCTCCTTGCTTCGGAAGAAACACCTTATGAACAAGTTTTCTAGTGAGAGAAAACTTAAGCCCTAAAACAAATAGACCTCCGAAAAGGAGAAACTTTCGGGCCTTCTTTTTTGATGAATAAACAGAGACTTCTTCATATTTAAAGTCTTCCCCATAAGGGAAATTTAAAAGAGCATTAGTACGCCTTACAACTCGCGTATTAATTCCGGCCATCATGAAAGGGCCAATCCAGCGCTCTCTTTTTTCATCATAAAGAATTGTTTTTAAATCTCGGTGATGTGGTCCTTTAGGTGTTCCTTCTGGATAAAGTGCATAAGGTCCAAAAGAATCTTTCGCTAAAAGTTTATTGTTATCGGAGAAATCAAAGTTTCCGACTATGGCAGCTGCCGTTCCACCGCTCAATGTCCCCTTAGATTTTTCAACATAGAGGACAATATCAGAAAAAGGTTTAAGTTCCCTTTTTTTACATTCTTTTTGAAGGAGCCAAACCCCCAGATCTGAAGGGATTGAATCAAAACCACATGCAGGAACAATTTTTAATTTTTTCTCTTGAGCAGTATGATGAAATTTTTGAACCACTTTACGTATCCAAGGCACTTCGCCACAAAGGTCTGTATAATGGGTACCTTCTGTAACGCAAGCTTCAATAATATTATAACCATGGGCCAAGTAAGGACCTACGCAATTACACAAAACGACCGTTTGACTGACCATTTTATTTAGGGATTTAAGATCGTTCGTATCAGCAATTACAATACCAATTGAGTGGGTTTTTATTTGTTCTTTTAAATTTTCTAATTTACCTTTTAACTTCTCTAGTTTTTCTTTATTACGACCGGCCAATCCAAGACGTAGGCCGCTCTTTTTGCTCAGGTACTCACAAACTAACTCTCCCGTAAATCCGGTGGCACCATAGACTATGATATCAAAACTACGACCATTTCTATCATTTTCCATTATTAAACATACCTCCACAAATCTTTAAAAAGCTAATCAAAGTACACCTAACCGACTGCAATTATCAATTAATTTTTAACAAAGCTGATTTAAGTATATAACTTAACTCTTTTTTACCGAAAAGTTTTAGTGTGGAAAAGAAATATAGTAGTTAAATTAAAAAATATTGCGGTTATTAAGAAAAAATGGGTAATTTTTTAAACACTTTTAAAATTAAAAAAAAGCTGTTTTTAATTGCAGTTCAAGTCCTTATTATTTTCATTTTTCTTTTTTATTTAAGCTCTCTAAGGGCAGAAGGTCAAACTAACAAAGCAACTAATAAGGCTGTCAATGGCTTTTTAGATTTGAGTTCAACTAGTGAATATATGAATAGTGATGTGGAAATAAAGGGTGGATGGCTCTTTTTTAATAGTATCTTCTTAAATCCTCAGGATATTTCTGATAATCAAATCCCACAAGTTTCTGGTGTTGTTGATTTTCCGGGCATAGTTACAAATTTTCCTTTAAATAACGGTTCCAATAAAAAGTTTGGTCCCTTTGGTTATGGTTCATTTCTTTTAAAAGTTAGTGGTGTGAAAAAAGGTTTTCCATTTGGATTTGAAGTAAATGATATGTCCTCTAACTTTGACCTCACAATCATTCAGGGTAAAAAAATATTCAAAATGGGTGGTTATGGTAAATTGGGGAAAAGCAAACAAGAAAGTGTTTCTCAATTTGGCAGGCTTTTCGGAGACTTTATCACCAATGGCGAAGATTTTTATATTCTTATAAGGGCCAGCAACTATCATTATAGAGATTTGGGAATGATTGGCTATTTTAAAATTGGTCCAAAAAAATTAATCCAATCAAATTTTATAGAAAATAAATTAAGGAATTTTTTCACCTTAGGAATTTTACTTATTGTCGCTATCATTCATCTAGGCATCTTTTTCCAAAGAAGGGATGACAAGGGAAGTCTTTGGTTTAGTTTCTTTTGCTTTATCATGTTATTTAGATTTCTCTCCATAAAATCTTACCTCGATGTACTATTTCCTTATCCAAGTAATTTTTCTTTTTACTTTAATAGAAAAATTGAGTTTATGACCTTTTACTTCGGTGGTCCAATATTTTTAGAATTTTTAAGATATCTTTTTAAAGATTATATTCCAAAAAGTTTAATGAAAGTTCTTTGGTGTCTCTCACTATTTTTTGGTCTTATTGTTTTATTTACCCCCCCACCTTTATTCTATAAGACCCTTCAAACCTATCAAATTATAACAGTCTTCACACTTCTTTACATGATGACTCAAATGATAAGAGCAGCTATAAAAAATGTCCCCCACAGTCGTATTTGTCTTTTAGGTCTCACCGTTTTCTTTTTTGGAATTATATGGGATATGCTTCTCTACCAGGGTTTTTTACCATTTATCGAACTCGCCTTCTTTACCAGCATTGCATTTGTTTTTATTCAAAGCCATATAATTTCCATAAAGTTTTCTGAAGCCTATAAATTTGCAGAAGAGCTAAATAAAAAACTGGAAGAAAAAGTCGCTAGCAGGACAATGGTAATTTCAAACCTTTTCAACTCATTAAAGAGTGCTGTTTTTGCCATTGACAAAGATTTAAAAGTCATACCTCCGTGCTCAGAGTACTCAAAAAGTCTTTTCAAAAGAGATATCGCCCACCAGAACTTTTTCGAGTTAATTTTTCCACAGTATGTTAAAAGTGATAGAAGAGTCAACGATTTAACAAATCATATAAGGTCCGTATTTGGGGATGATGAACTTAATTACTCCTTCCTAGAAGCAAATTTCCCCCAAAGCATCGTACTAAATGACCCTGAGAGACCGGAGGGAAAGAGCTTAAAGCTTTCATACAGCCCTTTTTACAATGAAGAAAACTTAGTGGAAAAGATTATGGTTATCATCGAAGATGTTACTGAATACGAAACATATTACAAAGAAGCAAAATTGGATCAAGTTAATTACTGGTTTATGAAAGAAATTGTTCAACAAAAGAGCCATAATGATATTTTTGAAACTCTCGAAGATTCCTTAAAGGAGGGTTTTAAAACCATTGATGATTTTTTATCTCCACAATCAGATGAATACCCAGTAGGTTACTTTTTAGACAAATATAAAAAGGGTATTGATCATATTTTATCAAAAGTCGAAGATTTATCGATGCTTTCAAATATGATTCATATAAAAACTGCCGACTTTGATTATGAATCAATTAAAGCCGACAGTGACTTCAAAAAAAATGAGGGGAAAATAGTCGGAGGAAGAAGTTACTTTCAAGGGGAAGTTACAAATAAAATGATTGATATTGTAGACTACCTTCTTTCATATATTTCTTGTGCAAAAAACTTTGAAGATAAAAAACTCAATATAATAAACAAGAAAGAAGTAGAAGAAAAAATAGAGGATTTAAAAGGATACTTAAAAAATATTTTTGAAAAAACATTTTTGGTTCAGGATCTAAAAACTATAGATAAAGATCAATTGGCCAGGATTGCGACGCTTGCTAAACTTTACCCAAACTTTGATCATTTAATGACAATAATTGGCTTTAAAGCAAAAATGATATCACTTTATTACGTTGCCTTAGGTGAAGTTCCTTCTAGCAAAAAGTACTCTGATTTTTCGGCCCACTTAAAACAACTTCCCATTAAAAATAAACTTACTGGAATGACAATAAATCAACATTTAATAATTCCTAGTAAATCAATTTTGAGTTAGAATCATTAGAAATAAAATCCGAATAATCGATTTAATTGAATCAGGAATAAAAAATGAGACATGGCAATAAAAAACTTCTCTCAATGACTTTTATGAAAATGATATCTATTTCACTTCTTTTTATAGGAAGCGTTGCTTTAGCTCTTCCCAAGGCAGTCGTCTATAGAACACCAACCTGTGGGTGCTGTATAAAGTGGGTTGACCACCTGAAAGAAAATGGTTTTGAAGTTGAGGTGATTAATAAAAGAAACCTTAACCCCATTAAGCAAGTCCTTGGAGTTCCAAGCCACCTAAAATCTTGCCACACAGCAAAAATAGGGCGTTATACGATCGAAGGACATGTTCCCGCCAAAGATATCTTAAGACTCCTTAAAAAAGGCTTGGATATAAAAGGACTTGCAGTCGAAGGAATGCCTCTTGGCTCACCTGGGATGGAGTATAAAAATAAATTAGATCCGTATGATGTCGTTTCTTTTAAAAAAGATGGTACTACGGGTGTATTTAATAGTTACCACAAAGAAAAGAGCAAAAAATAGAGGAATCATTAATATGATTTCCTACACACTCTATCAGAGGATGGACTAGGTCTTTTTACTTCAACTTCATCATCCATACATTCTGTGAGCCTACGACATGTTCCTTTAAATTTGTACTCAAAATCCGGATCGCAAAAAACATTTTCCACAATGGGTTGACATACTCTATCTCTCATTAAGGTTGGTTTTTTTACCTCTTGTTCTGATGGACCACATAGTGTGTGTGGCTCGCAGTATTCTCCATTTAGCCACTCATCTTCTCTGCACAAATAATTAGGCCTCAATGGGAGGAGTCTAGATTTATTGGGGTTACAAACAATCATTTTTTCTTCAAATTCAGAAATAAGGCCTCCAACATTTGGACTGAAAATAGGTTCTTCACTTACACAATGAATCGTGCTTGCAAAGCTTCCCTTCTCAATAAAAGCAATCCCCTCTCGACAACGGAAAGTATCTGATTGTGCAGGATATCCACCAGAATCAAAAAGTCGATTTTCAGAAAATGAAATTTTACTATGACCCATTTTACAAGTATAAGCTTTATTTCCGCTTCCCATTTCTTTAATCATGACTGCAGATGGGAGCTCTATACAAATTTGTTCACCGCTAATAGGATCAGTTGAATAGAACTCTCCTTCTTTACAATTTTTTGATAAATTTTTACTTTTTCCTTTCTTAATTTGCGAAAAAGCCCCTAACTGTGTGAAGGATTTTAAAAGTGCCAATGAGTTTATAATGGCCTTTTTATCAAAAAGAATTATCGCCCTATTTCTAGAAGTTTTCTCTTCAATAGGAGAAAGAATTAAACTTAATAAAATTAAATAAAAAAGCGTCCCTTTCATATTAACAAGATTTTAACTCACTTTTATTTTTTTAAAAAAACTTCTCTAAAAAAACATAAAATAGTTCGAGGAGTAAATAGATTTATTTTATAATTTCTTAGAAAATCTAAATAAATTAAATTATTTTTTTGTAGGGAGAAATTAAATGGTTCATTAAAGCAGCTTCAGTTAATTTGTCTTTGGAAGGCATCTGTTGAAGTAATTGTGAAAGTTCGTAAAAACTTTTTGATTCCTTACCCCTATGACTTACTTTCAACAAAAATGAAATTAATTTAGAACGATTCATAAGGTGAAAAATAATTTTATCAAACTCTCGATAAAGCCTGGCTTTTTTGGGTGCATTAGAAATCTTTTCGGGAGTTAAATCTTTCAGATTCCGAACAAGAAAAACATACTCTAAAAGGTTTGTCATAATTCTCTCTAAATCACCAATTTTTTCATCTATTATCGTTCTAAAGTTTTGTGGTAGGACGAATTTAATTTCTGGAAATATTCCAAACTCATATAAATACTTGGTAACATCAGCATACTCAAAAAGTATTTCAATAAGAGACGAAATTTTTTCAACAGCCCAAATTTGAGCCTTACTTCCCTCAATATTATCTGCAAAAATTATTTGATTATCCAAATCTTCTAAAAATAAATTTAATGAAATTAGTTCCTTAAAGTTTTTAATTTTTATTCTTCTTATAAGCTCTTGGATAACACCTTTAATTTCCATAATTGAAAAATGGGCAGAATCAAAGACAAGAAAATCCTCCAATGTAAAAATAGAGGTTCTAACGGCTTCCCCTAATTGAAATGTAAATTCACTTTTTTCTTCTAAAGGAAGAATCTCATGTATTACATCGAGCTTTAGCTGGGACTTTTTACTCTTTAGTGTCTCTTCTTCCTCTTCAGTTCTATCCTGAACAATAAGCATTAAGTTTTCGACAATATCTTCATTATTATAAAGAGGCACATAATCAATTTTTAATACCTTCCCCTTTGGGTTATCCTTATTTGGCTGGATAACTTTTTTAGGTAAATACTCAACAGAAATTTCAAAGTTTAATGAGTCGCTTCCAAAAATTAATGTCCAATAGGATGCAAGAATATCTTTTTCCTTGCTGCCATCTTTTAAATGAAAAAATAATAGGTTTAAGGCATTTTTTCCTTCTATGCTTTGCTGGAATATTTCCTCTGAAAAGTTCGATGTAGGAGGTAATATAAGACCTTTACTATCTACAACAAAAATGGCCAAATTAATATGAGTGAGCATTCCATGAATTCTTCGAAATGAAAGTTCTAATTCAGATGTTTGTTGCTTAACTTTTTCTTCTAGTTGTTCGTTAAAAAGTTTGATTTCTTTATTTAGTTCAGAAACCTCAGCTACTTTTTTCTCCAATGATTCTTTTGCCTTTGAAGATTGCGAAAGGGCCAAATCTCTTTCCTGTTGTTTTAAAGTAATTCTTTTTTTAGAAATAATCAATCCACTAATCATTCCATTAATAGTTCTTTCTAATGACTTTAACTCAATTTGATTCCGTTCATTTAGCCCTGAATTAATTGGTCTTAAATCTTCAAAATTAATTTGACTAGCTTTATCCTCAAGATTCTTAAGAGGTTTTCTAAGATATTTTTGAAAAACAATAACGAAAAGTATAAATAGAATTATAATCTTAATAAAAGCCGTAATAATAATAAGAACAAACCCTATATAAACCCTTTCCAAAACCGCACTAGAACTAGAGTAAAGAGTTACGGTTCCTATCTTTTTAGGTACATAAGATTTTTTCTCTTTATCAAACGTAAACCCTTGAGTTAAATAGAATTTTAAAGAAAGATCATCTTCCTTAAAGTTTTTTTTATTGTTGAAAATCTCACCTTTTTTAAAAATAACTGCTCTTTTATCTCTTACCTTTACACCTTTAATATAACTTAATTTTAATATTCCATCCGCCAGATTTTGTAACTGTATATAATCCATGTTCCATAATGAGTTTTCCATTCCCTTTTTAAATGAAAACTGAATATCTCTTAAATCTATTTTAATATCCCTTTTTGAAGCCATGTATGTTTGATACATTTGAAAGCTCGTTATAAATAATGTAATTAAAAAATAGATGGAAAAAGTTACTTTCAATAACTTCAAAACGATAGAGTCTTTAAGATTAAAAAATAAACCTTTCAGCATGTATAACTTATCGTCAAATAAGCATCTAAAAGTACTATTTTGTGATGAAAATAGTTGAATTTAAAAAAAAAATCAAATAAAACAAATTAGCTAGGTTAATATATAAAAACCTAATCAATTCAGAAAAAAATTTTGATTAATTATCTCCATAATAATGGACTTATCCGTTTTAAAAAGTAAAACTAGAATCATGAAAAAAGAGCTTCAAATAACTACTTTAGTCGGATTATTACTTTTGCTTTCTTCATGTAAAAGTGAGAAATTTGATAAAAAGATATGCACAAATCTTCTTTTTCAAAAATATAAAAATACACTCACGTTAAATAAAATTAAATCATTTAAGAAGAACTGCAAAAACATACAAATTGACTATAGTATGAAAATTTGCCAAAAGGCATTTGGTCAATTTTTTTTAGGAGTCAAAGAAAATACTTTGAAAAAAAGGTTTGGTGCCCAAATAATGAATTGTTTCACTAAAAGCCAAATAAAAAAAGTTAAAGGGAAAAATTAAAGGCCCATTCTTCTTGCAGCAAGATCCATCATAATTTCTTCAGACCCTCCTCCTATGGCCATAACCCTTACTTCCCTATATATTCTTTCAGTTTTACATTCACGAATATAACTAATTCCACCCATTATTTGCATCGCCTCTCTGGCAACTAACTCCAGCATTTTTGTAGCTTGAACTTTTAAAAGGGATATATCGGCAGCTTCAGAGGAACCATTTTGAATATTCCAAGCACAAATTTCAAGATAAGCAGCGGTTGAATTAATCCTTCTATACATCTCTGCAAATTTGTGTTGAATGACCTGATGCTGGGAAAGGTTCTTACCAAATGTTTTTCTTAGTTTGGCCCATGAAGCAGCCTCTTCAAAAGCAGCAAGTGCATAACCGACAGCAGCTGCAGCCATACCAATTCTTTCATTATTAAAATTATTAACAATAATTTTGAAACCTTGATTTTCTTTTCCAATAATTTGATCAGCTGGAACTTTAACATTATCAAAATAGATGGTAGCAGTATCTGAACATAACCATCCCTGTTTCGGTCCAACCGATGTTCTTGAGACCCCCTTCGCATCAGCTGGAATTAAAATTAAAGATACTCCTCCAATACCATCGCCACCAGTTCTAACTGCCGTTGTAAACCAATTGGCCTTAAGACCTCCTGTTATAAAGGTTTTGGAACCATTTATAACAAAATGGTCTCCTTCTCTCTTAGCAGTCGTCTTAATATTGCTCACATCGGAGCCTCCAGAAGGCTCTGTAATTGCTAGACTTATATGATGAGTTCCCTTAATTACATCAGGAGCAACTCTCTTTTTCATTTCATCAGAACCAAAATTAAGAATTGGAGGAAGAGCAATAGAGTGAACAGTAAAGGCTGCACCAAAACCACCGGCACCTGGCCTTGCTAATTCTTCAGCTGTAATAAGAGTGTGAAAGATATCAATTCCTTCACTTACCCCTCCGTATTCCTCGGGGTAACCCAATTGAAAGAGACCTATTTCTCCAGCTTTTTTATAATATTCAAGAGGTATATCACCGTCTTTTTCCCATTGATCAATATTGGGAATAATTTCTTTATCTAGAAAAGGTCTTAAAATTTTGTTTTTCCAATCTTTATGGGTTTCATTATAAAAAGGAGAATTAAGCCTGATTCCATCAAATGTTAATTCCATACCATCTCCTAAAAGCTTAATGAATTAATTTAGTTCTTAATACCTAATCCTTAGGTAAAGTACCCATAAGCTTAGAAATTATACCAAGCATAACCTCGTCCGCCCCACCACCAATAGAAGCAAGACGACAATCACGGTAAATACGTGAGACGTAATTATTCCAGGTAAAACCCATACCTCCCCAATACTGAAGGCAGGCATCTGAGACTTCCCTTATAAGCCTGCCACCTTTTAACTTTGCCATAGATGCCATCATAGTAACGTCGGTACCATTAACATAATCGGTGCAGGCCCTATAAATTAGCGACCTCAAAGACTCAATTTCTGTTTTCAATTCCGCCAAGCGAAAATGAAGATTTTGATTGGACAATAAAGGTTTCCCGAAAACCACTCTTTGGGAGGTATATTCGATCGTCTTTTCAATACACATTTCCATTGGAACAAGAAGACTGGCGGCCGCAAATAATCTTTCCTCCTGAAATTGAAGCATTTGAAGAGTAAACCCTTCTCCTTCCTTTCCAATTCTATAACGACAGGGAACTCGCACATTATCGAAAAAGACAGGTGCGGTATCCGAACTCCTAAGCCCCAATTTTTCTATACGACCACCGACACTAACACCGGGAGTTTTCGAAGGAATAATAATGAGTGATTTATTTTTATGATGATGACCTTCACTTGTATTCACAAGAGTGCAAAAATAATCGGCCTGAGTGGAATTTGTAATCCACATTTTTTGACCGTTTATAACATAATCATCTCCATCCTTTTTAGCATAAGTTTTAAGACCTGCAACATCAGAACCAGCTCCAGGTTCACTGACAGCAATGGAAGAAACATACTCCCCACTTATTGACGGTTTTAAAAACTGTTCTTTAAGTTCTTTAC
>MDTD01037513.1_pt1 | contig 11131 bp, 10 predicted proteins | sample 811221 | NCBI WGS metagenome assembly MDTD01 (sample SAMN05326646, study PRJNA326480) | marine metagenome | isolation source: seawater | place: Pacific Ocean: South West | collected 2011
CTCGGCTCACTCGGCTCACTCGGCTCACTCGGCTCACTCGGCTCACTCGGCTCACTCGGTGAGAAATTCTTCCAGACGCCGACGGAAATGAGCTTCGACCACAGATTTGTAGCCTTCGGGCGCTTCCTGCAGTTCACTGCGGCACTGTCCATACACCTTCCGCCCGGTCTCGTACAACTCAACCAGATTGAGGAAGCCCAGGTATACGGCTTCGGTGTCAGACTCCATGCCGAAGCTGTCTGCATCCTCCGGATTGTAGATCCGAGCTTTCAGCTGCTCGAGTTCGTCTTCCAGGCGGATAAGACTTTGCTTGAACTTGACCCGAGCGTTCTCGTGCATGAGCACTAGTTCGAGCTGGTCTTCGGAAACGCTGGAGCCGTCGGTCAGGCGAACCCGGGGAAAAGAAACATAATGGGCTCGAAGAGCCAGGGTGGTTTCAAGAAGTTTGCCAATAGAGGCAACTCGGGTCGCAAAGTCCGAAACGCCACCTCCGGCCAGTTCGGCGGAAGAGGCGATGTGAACGAAATTCTTAAAAGGCCCGAGGATGGTGTCGGGATGGTTCAGGTTTACGGTATTCATAAAGGTCCTTCTCGCATCTGTTTCAATGTGTCCGTATCAAATGCCGGGGAGGCGTCGGTGAAAGACGCAACTCCCCGGCTCAATCGCTTTGTTTCTTCAAAAGAGCCTACGGCTTCTGGGACTTAACCACCCAGTCAGTCAGGGCTTCTCCCTCCGGGACACCCCAACCGGTAGGATGATCCCAGTTGTTGCCGGCCTTGAAACCTGGTCCCCAATTATTACCGTTGTCACCACGGGTAATATCATAGAAGAGCTTCCCGTAATCGGCGGAACGACCCATCTCATAGATGAGCTTATTTGGGTTCCCGATTCTCTTTCCAGCCGCCTCGTCCACCAGAATCCACAGAGCAGCCCACTCAGGCGCTCCCACGGAGGTGCCGCCATAGACCACCCACTTGCCTTCGAAACGGAAGGAGTAGCCGGTCATCGGGTCGGCATTCAAGGCGACGTCGGCGGTGTTGCGATAAGTGGACGCAGGTACTCCCGGTCCATGCTGCCAGCTCGGACGTTTCCAGAGACCAGATTCACCACCACCGGAACCTTTCCAGGCGTATTCGAGAATCCGATTGCCCTGTCCGTCAAACAGAGTCGTGCCACCAACAGCAGTGATATGCGGATCGGAAGAAGGATAGTCGACATCGAGGGGAGGCACCACCAGATTACCGTCCTCATCCTTCTGAGGAGGAACACGGCAGTCATAGGCGCCATAGTCACCACTGGCGACAAAGATTGCAATCCCCTGGGCGGCAGCCTGCTTGAAGATGGTATGCTCCAGCTTCATCTGGCGCTTACCGGTAAAGCTTTCACAGAGCCCCCAGCTCACCGACATGACATCGGCGTCGTTATCCGTCACCACCTGATTGAAAGTCATGGTGAAATTGACGAACTTGGCGTCCACGGACATGTACATGAGGATGTCCGCGCCAGGAGCCTGGGAGCTGGCAGCTTGCAGGTCGAGGGTGGTCTCGGAGTTGATGTCCGTGGCCTTGCCGTTGATGTAGATGTTCTTGAGCTGGCCGGTGCGGACGATGCCGTACTGCTTCCAGTAATCCCGCATGTCATCGGGATCATAGGTGTAGGCTGTGGCAATTGCCAGGGTTTTGCCCTTGCCGGTGTAGCGACTCTTGGCGTTTGGATTGTTTGCGTTCGGGAAATCGTACACCGAAGCAACATCCTGGGGCGAGAGTCCGCGCGGCAGTGTGGGCGCGTTGGGCTTCAAATCAGCCGTTTGCTCCAGAGCGTTGCTCTTGAACTCGGCGTATGTATTGAGACCCATGATTCCCTGGATGATAGAGTCGAGCCTTGCCGGAATGCTCGGGTCGGATGCATTGCTGACGTAGTGAACCAGACCTCTGTCGTCGCGGACGGAGTATCTGTTCATCTCCACGTCGAATGCATCTTCGATCTGAGCCACCGTTCCTTCCACGTAGATGAGCGTGCGGTTATCCGAAACGCTGAGGACTGTCATCTGACTGTCCTTCAAGAATTCGATCACCAGATCGACATCATCGGTGGTGGGCGAAAAGTAGGAGCGGATGTCTTGCGGCGTCAGATACTTGCCATAGTTAGACGAGGCAGGATCGTTGACCTCCTCGATGTATTTATCGAGGGCAGCTTCATCTCGAAGGTTTAGTCCGACGACAAAACGAAGTTTGTCTTCATCTCCGGCCGGTCCTTCAAGCTTGGAGACTCCGACGATGGGAGCAGTACTCTCCGGGAGTACGTGCATTTTCTCAAAGCCGAAATCAAAAATACTGTTGGGCATCAGTATCCCCAACAGAAAAATCAAAGCCACGAATCCGGCACCAATTGCCGAAATCGATATGAGCGTTTTTCTAAAATTCATTTGGGATTCTCCCTAGAAACACTCGGTGAGCGGCATTAATAGACAGGGAAAACCGAACGGGATCGGCCTTTAAAATTCCAGGCCGACCCCTTGCAAAATTCGGTTACGAAAACATTCACCCTCAAAGAAAGTTGTTGGGTGCGTTAACAAGCGGATCTTGATAGCTCGGCTCGTCGAAACGATCCGAATCGATGGGATCCGGTTTCAGATCAGACAGGGGATTGCTGTTAGTCTCCCAGGTGCCGTCATCTTTGAGAGTCTTGTCGGAGCTAACCGATCCATTGCGGTTCAACTCCTGCTCTCTGACCAGGTTTCCATCCTCGAAGTACTCGACTTTGGTGACCCGGTTATTTGAATAACGCTCCAGGTAGATACGTCGCTTCAATGTGACTCCGTCGTCTTCAAACTCCTCCACCGTCTCCAGCTGATAAGACTGGTAGTAGTAATAGGTGCTGGTCGGATTCCAGTACCCATCCCAGTGCTGCTTGTACAGCGCTTTGCCGGTGGGGTCGAATACGGTGATATCGCGATTGTTGCTGTCGACTTCCCGGGTCTGAACATGCACACCCTTGTCGTCGAAGTACTCGACCACGACCTCCCGAGCGTTGGCCCATTCTGCCTTCGCCCAGAGAGTCTTGCCGTCCCTGCGGAAATAGGTCGTGCTGGTGGTGCCGTCCTCCCGCTCGATGGAGACGCTGTGCAAGCGCTTCCCATCCATTCGGTAGGTGGTTACCTTTTTCGAACTATCCTGCAGGAACTCTGTCTCAGATTCGAGCACACCGTTAATGCGATAGCTCTCCCTGGAAACAGGTTCACCCTTGGCGTCAAACTTAGTCACAGACTTGAGTTTGTCCACCACAGCGTGAAACTCCTTCATCTCCTTGACTGTACCGTCAGGACGATAAAACTCTTCCCTGGAACTGCCGTCGCGGTAGTCGATCCGCATGGATACTTTGGTGCCGTCGGGCAGGTGTCTGTGAATCCGTTGAAATTCATCGGAGGTATCCGGTTTGAACTCAACGGTATCTACCGTCACCGGCGGTGCAGGTTCGGTCTGGGCGGGAGGCTGCTTCCCGGAGGAAGGGTCAGACCCATCCTCCGGTCCGCAACCTGCCAGACCGAGTACCGCCAGGAGAACGACCAACAGACGCAGCCGGGGAAGAAAACCATTGGCTTTCGAAATGCTGTTCATTGGTTTATTCCTGATTGAAAGTTATTGTTCCGAGCGACCTCAATCCCGGGGAAGGCGTGGGCAGGGTCCCTGGTTCATACGCTCCAGCATCTCCACCCGCTCCGAAACCGGAGGGTGAGTCAGTTGCAAGCGCTTCCACCAGCGAACAATGCGCTGCCAGGTGGTCTCTGCTTTCTCCTCGGCGATCTGATCGAACAGTGGGTCGATGGTCATGATCGGACGGATAGCCCGGTAGAGCTCTTTCTCACGACCCTTGGGACGATTTTTCTCCACGTAGGCCACCAGCTTCTGGAGGGCCATGGACAGATGACAGGGTTCACCGGTCATCATGGCACCGCTGCCGTCAGCCAGGGATTCCCGGGAACGCACCACGAACATCTGGATGATGCGGGTGAGATAGCCGGTAATGCGGAAGATGACGAACATTATCACCCACTCGAGCACGCCGGTGAAAAATCCTTTGCGCTCAGGGTTCATGCCCACGGTCTTCTTGAACCAGCCCAGGGTACCCATGACCATACGCACGCCCGCATCGGTGATCATGAAGAAGATCATCGAGAGGACGGAGAGGAACGAGTTGACCGCCACGTCGTAGTTTTTGACGTGGGCAAGCTCATGGGCGAAAATCGCTTCAATCTCCTCGTCGGTCATTCCTGCCTTGAAGAGCCCTTCGGTGGCAGCAACAACCGCCTTGCGATGAATGGGACCTGTGGCGAAGGCGTTGGGCAGAGGGTTGGCGGATACGTAGACCGGCGGCTTGAACATCAGCCCGCTCTTGGCGTAGACCCGGTCAACGATCTCAATCAGCCGCCTGTGTTCAGGATTGTTTGGGTCAGCCGGGGTTGACTTTGTCATGGTCAGGGCGACTTTGGCACTGAACCACCACATGACCACCGGCAGAAGCATCCAGAGCAAACCGAAACTCAGTTTGAACTCATAGGAAAAACCGAATCCCCAGAGGGAAAGAAAGATGAGAAAACCCATGGCGGCGTATCCAGCCAGGGTCTTAAGCCAGCTAACAAAAATGTGTCGCTTGATCGCCGGAAACTTTGGGTGGTCCGGCGGAATGACAGTATGGGACATAGCTACTTCCTTTTTTTATTAGTTGTGCAGGCGCGCGAAAACATGACCAGACACCAAATACAGTGCTCGATCCGCTCACCTGCCGTGAGAAGAAGCTGCAACAAAAATGCACTTATAAAACTAATTCAGAGCTAAATTTCTCGAATTAAAAATCGGAAAACAATAAGACTAGTAAAAGCTACAGAAGGTTATCATGAGATTCAATCGTAATAAGTATTAGAAGAATATCTGCTATCCAGGACTCAGTATGTAATTCCGCCTGCAAGAGAAGATGTCAGCAGATTCAAAAATCCGCAATCTGAATCTTGCCAACCGGTTAAAAAGCAAACCCTTGGAATCCAACAGGGTTACCAAGAACCACAAAGAGATTCTCTTTTCTCCAATAGCGCAGCTTTGCAAATGCACCGGTTCGGAGGAAAAACAGGCTTCTGACTATTTAGCTTCAACCAGCTTCTCGTACTGCTTTCTGTCTTTACCGGCCAGGTCAAATTGACCTTCGCGCTCATAGACTTTGGCCCTGTGGAAGTAGGCATTGGCTAGTTCAGGATTTTTTTCGAGCGCCTTACTGAAATCTTCAATCGCCTTTTTATCCCTGCCCAGGGCGAAATTCGCCAGCCCCCTCATAACATAGGCTTCCAGCTTTTCGGGCACCAGATTCAATAGGATGGTCAAGTCGGCTATGGCGCGACCGTAGTTGCTTTGCTGAAAGTATGCCTGGGCCCTGAGATAATAGGAATCGCTAATGTCGGGCTCCCTATCAATCGCTTGATTGAAATCAGACACCGCCTCCACATACTTACCGAGAGCCAGAAATGAAGTACCCCGGCCAAGGTAACCGAGTACGTAGTTTTCATCAAGATCAAGGGCGTGATTGAACTTAGCCACCGCTCCACGATGATTTCCACTTGCCACCAGCTCCACAGCTTCGTTGAAAATAGCTTCAGGACTGGTATCACTTTCTGCCTCACCCAACAGCTCCGGCTCTTCTTTGGGCGGCACCGCGGAAAGATCGATCGAGGCCAAACGCTCTCTCAAATCTTTCATGGTCCGCTGCCATTCCACCGCCGCATCGGTTCCATCCCAGAGGTCTCTCAGCTCCGAATTCTTGGAGATTTTCTCCACTACTCTAACAGCGAGCTTCACCGCCTGCTCGGATGCTCTGTACTTCTGAGCCTTTATCCACATGTCAATTTCGGACGGAAGCTTTTGAGAAGGCTTGCCATGGGACGCTGCCACGGTCTCAGCCGCCGCTATTCCTTGCTCGGCATCCTGCCCATCGATAAAAATATCAGCCTTGTCCACTCTTCCCAGAGTCTCATCGATTAGAGCCCCGGATGTAGCTCCGGTTATCGATTTCAGCCATGCCTGCGCTTGTTCATTGCCAAAACTACTGACGTCCCAGTCCATCTGATCTTCCTTAAAACACTTAGCGGGTGAGGTAAGCTCCTAGTTTATCACCGAGAATTCCTAAATCCGGAAATCAATAGAAAAGCAGCTCGGATAAAAACAAAACAGTTAAAATAAAAACTTCGCTACCTATTTTGCCCACTCCACTTCCCATGTCTCATAATTCTGAAAAATTTACCGGCTTAGCTCAAATATATGCCCGTCACAGACCAGGATATCCCGATAAAGCGATCAGTTTTATCCTGGAAAAATGCGAACTGGAGGAAAATTCACCGGTGGCGGATATCGGAGCCGGTACAGGAATTTTAGCGAGGGCGCTGAGCGAGGCGGGGTTGAAAGACATAATCGGGATTGAGCCGAACCTGGACATGAGAAGCCTGGCTAAAAATATTAATACCACCCCCGGCACCATTACCTACAAAGCAGGAACAGCAGAAGAGACAGGCTTACCCGATGATTCTAAGGACGCAATCCTATCCGCCCAGGCTTTCCACTGGTTTGAACCGGAAAAATCTCTCGTAGAGTTCCATAGAATCTTGAAAAAGAACGGTCATTGCGTGCTGCTCTGGAATGTCAGAGATGAAACCGACAGCTTCACCCGGGAATACGGAGAGATAATGTTCGACCACAGCACAAATACAAGCGACGAAGTGAAACGAGGCGTGTCAGGCAAAAAACTGCTTATGTCTCCTCTATTTCAATCCGTAGCCGTGATGGAATTTCAAAACAACCAGAAACTTGACAGGGAAGGACTTTTCGGCAGGGCGTTCTCAACCTCCTACGCTCCAAGAGAAGGCAAATTAAAAGCCAGCCTTGAAGAATCCCTGGAAGCTCTGTTTAAAACCCATGCCACCACCGGCCGTGTCAACCTCAAATACATAACCAGCGTCTACATAGCTTCAAAAATAGAACCGGCTTGAATCAATTCAAACCCCAGACCTGCCACCGCTCTCCCCCCTCAAAAACCTTCAACTGTTCCTGATGGACTTCATCCTCCTCAAGAGTAAATTGGGGCTCCATCAACTGACGAAGACTTTCAAACAGGAGAGGATAAGGAGGTCCACTCTCCTTTTCAGGAGCGATGTAAAAGAAACCGAATACCTTGCCCCCGGGGCGCAATAGGCTTCTCAGCTTCCGAACAAAGCGCTGACGCAACTTAGGATTGAAAGAACACAAAAAAGCACGCTCATATATAAGATCGAAAGGACCGCCATCAAACTCAAAGAAGTCCGCTTGCTCAAAAGAGACCTTCTCATCTTTGAACAGAACTTTAGCTCTTTTGATAGCCTCTTCACTAAAATCGATAGCTTCAACCTCATAGCCCTGGCTTGCTAGATATGCAGCCTCATAAGCCGATCCGCAACCGGGTACCAGAACACGAATGGATTTCCTAGAGGCGCATTCGGGGGAAAACTCCTCTAAAAACCTGGTCAATCGCCGGGGTGAAGCGCCGGCATCCCAGGGCATGGTCCCCGCTTTATATAGACCATCCCAAAAGTCCACAGGAGATCCGGGAGAAGGCACATTTTTCTCGGCAGCCATTTTTCTCTCCATCATATATAGAAGTATCCCGCCGTCGACCAATAAGTTTATATGGGGTCGAGAGCAATGAGTTGATCTACCCTTTGCAAATTTATGAAAAAAGATCAGGCAAAACAAAAAAATCCTCTAAATTCAACAATTTCTTTAGTCTTTCACTAAAATTCCTCTAAGCATCCTTAGATCACTCCTGATCCACCTCGGCGCCAACCCCCAAAACGCCAGCCAATTAATCTTTTACCGCCGCTTCCCGGTCAAAAGTTGCGATATCCTAATGAATTCCAAGAGGCTATACAAATCGTAGTAAAACTGATTCGTTACGCAAAAGGTTAGATGCCTTGATAAATAGGAGTGTCTGAGATGACTGGAATCTTTGACGATTTAAATGATTATGGACACGAGCAGGTTTCCTTCTTCCACGACGAAGAAACCGGTCTTAAAGCAATCATCGGTATTCACAGTACCGTTTTAGGACCTGCGCTCGGTGGTTGTCGCATGTGGAAATATGCCGATGACCAGGAGGCCCTGAGAGACGTACTCAGACTCTCCAGAGGTATGACATACAAAGCTGCCGTAGCAGGACTCAACCTCGGTGGCGGTAAAGCAGTCATCGTCGGCGATTCCAGAGCAGATAAAAGCGAAGGACTGCTCAAGTCTTTCGGACGTGCAGTTGATGCCGTCGGCGGAAGATACATCACCGCCGAAGATGTCGGCATGACAGTGAGCGACATCGACACAATCAGAACAGTCACCCACCATGCCGTCGGCGGAAGCAACGAAGGCGGAAGTGGAGATCCTTCTGTTATGACCGCTTTCGGAGTATTTCAAGGCATGAAAGCCGCCATGAAAGTATCCGGTCAGGGCGAGAAGCTGGAAGGCGTCAAAGTAGCCATCCAGGGTGTGGGCAATGTCGGCTACCACCTCTGCAGCTATCTTTCCGCTGCCGGTGCCAAGCTGATAATTACAGACATCTACCCCAACCAGGTGAAAAAAGTCGAGCAAGAATTCGGCGCCGAAGTGGTCGCCCCGGATCAAATCTACTCCGTGGACTGCGATATCTTCGCCCCCTGCGCCCTTGGTGCAATCGTCAACTCCAGAACAATTCCTCAGCTGAAGTGCTCTATCGTTGCCGGCTCCGCCAACAACCAGCTTGAAAAAGACGAAGACGGTTTCACCCTCTTCTCCAAAGGCATCACCTACGCTCCTGACTATGCCATCAACTCCGGCGGTCTGGTTAACGTAGCAGCCGAGCTGGATGGCTACAACCAGGAGAAAGTGCTCTCCAAAGTTTCGAAGATCTATCAGACCATCGAAAACATTCTTGAGCACTCCAAGAAAGAGCAGATTCCGCCTCACCAGGCAGCTGACGCCCTTGCCGAGAAAAGACTCAATGAAGCAAAAAAGCAAAGCTCCCATACGAGCTTTGGCTTTCGCAGCCAGTTCATGACCAACACCAAAATCATGGGTGAGCTGACCGCTGCATCTTTGAACTAAGCCCACCGCCTCAAAGGACGAAACGACTTGAGTTTCAACACCATTGATGGTGAGCTTAACTGCCCGCACTGCCAAAGCAGAATCGTATCCGGCGTAGGATTTCGATTGGGGCAATTAAACCAAAGACGATACAAGATGGGGGACGAGCTGGCCTGGGAAGGCGATAACAGCCGCCCCCCTTCCCGTCCCCGGGCGAAGTTGATCAAGACCCTGGGACACTTCAACTGCGACAACATCAAATGCTCCACCTGGCAAGACTGCTTCCCGGATATTCAAACAGCTTTGATTACAGTCGAAGACAATGTGATCAGCAATCTTGAGATCTACGAATGCCGGGGAGAAGAGGAAGAGTTCGCCATTCTAGAACCAGAGGAGCTTCGCCACAGCTAAGCGGCACACTTTACAGTTCGACGAAAAAAGCCCAAGCAGAGAGGGTCTGAGTATATAATCAGACCCTCTTTGTTCATACTTCCAGGAGATTGCCATGCCGTCCATCCGCTCCAAAGAATTCCTGATGATTCCTGGCCCCACACCTGTTCCCGATGAGATTCTAGAGATCCACGGACAACAACCCCTGGGTCATCGCAGTAAAGAGTTCGCCTCCTATGTCGATAGGGCGGTGGCTGGCCTCAAATGGCTTGCCGAGACGGAAGCAGAACCGCTGCTCCTGACCACTTCGGGAACCGGAGCCATGGACGCGGCCATTGCCAATACTATAAACAGAGGAGAGAAAGTTCTCAGCCTCATCTGCGGAGTATTCGGAGAGCGTTTTGCCAAAATAGCCGAAGCATACGGAGCGGAAGTTGAACGACACACCGTGGAAGCAGGCAAGGCTATCGATCCCAAAGAAGTAGAAAAACTTCTTGCCGCTGATAAAGCAAGCGAAATCAAGGCGGTTACTGTTACCCATAACGAGACATCGACCGGCGTAATCAATGACCTGGAAGCAATTTCCAAAATTGTCAAAAGCCATGGTGCTTTGCTGCTGGTCGATACAGTCACCAGCCTTGGTGCTGCACCTGTTCGCATGGACGCCTGGAATCTAGACGTGGTCGTGGCGGGAAGCCAGAAAGCATTGATGCTCCCCCCCGGTCTTGCCGTAATTTATCTAAGTGAAGCCGCATGGAAGAAATCAGAATCCTGCACCAATGGCAGATTTTACCTGGATCTTGCCCGGTACAAAAAGTCCCAGGAAAAATCCATGACGCCCTTTACGCCGAACGTATCCTTGATAATAGCCCTGGTCAAATCTCTTGAGATGATGCAAGAGACCGGGAAAGAAGAGATCTACAAACGTCACCAGGCTCTTAGAAAGACATTGCGGAAAGCATTGATAGAGCTGGGACTGAATCCGGTGGTCGAAGAGGAGCACGCCTCTCCCACCATCACCTCGATCTGGCCGCCTGAAGGAATTTCAGTAAGCGAGATCAGAGAGAGGCTGAAAGAAGATTACCGCATCGTTGTGGCGGACGGACAGGAACACCTAAAAGGTAAGATTTTCCGAATCGGTCATATGGGCTACGTCTTCGACCGGGACATCGGAATGACCATCAACGCCCTCACGAATATATTCCAGAGCTTGAAAGCGAAAAGCCCCGTTGGCCAAAAATCTGCCTCTTAATTCAATTTCCGGCTATACTTGAGTCTAGAAGCACCCTGAATCGACTCAAACATGAATTTAAGAAGGCAAAGACAGTCGCTATATCTGCTTACAGCCGCAATTCTAGCGGCTCTCACCCTGCCTGAGCCAGCCCAGGCATACTACTGGAATTCCTACGGAACCCGATTTTTCGGTACCAATTTGCTGTATTCAATCCCCTATCTCGCCTCACCGTTGCTGGGACTGAACAGGGGTCCTTATAATGCGAATCCGGTCTACTCGGTCAGTAGCTATCTAAGAAGAGGTGGACAGAGGGCTCTCACCGCTCCCCTGGTTTATCAACCTTACTATCTGCAGAACTACAAGGACGATGAACCAATTTATGATCCAA
>MDTD01054659.1_pt1 | contig 11131 bp, 10 predicted proteins | sample 811221 | NCBI WGS metagenome assembly MDTD01 (sample SAMN05326646, study PRJNA326480) | marine metagenome | isolation source: seawater | place: Pacific Ocean: South West | collected 2011
ATGGAGACGATGATGGAGACGGCGTCGCGGACGGTGTTGATAACTGTCCGGTGATAGCCAATGCCGATCAGGCGGACTTGGATGGGGACGGTGCGGGTGACGTCTGTGATGGAGACGATGATGGAGATGGCGTCGCGGACGGTGTTGATAACTGTCCGGTGATAGCCAATGCCGATCAGGCGGACCTGGATGGAGACGGTACGGGTGACGTCTGTGATGGAGACGATGATGGAGACGGCGTCGCGGACGGTGTTGATAACTGTCCGGTGATAGCCAATGCCGATCAGGCGGACCTAGATGGAGATGGGTCAGGCAATGTTTGCGACGAAGATGACGATGACGATACGGTTCCCGATGTAAATGACAATTGCCCATTGGTGGCCAACGCAGACCAGTTGGATGCTGATTCAAACGGTATCGGAGACGTCTGCGATACCGATGACGATAATGATGGAGTGATTGACGGCGTTGATAACTGCCCATTAGTAGCTAATTCTGACCAGGCTGATACAGATTCTGATGGGGTGGGTGACGTTTGTGATGACGACGACGACGGTGACGGTGTTGTTGATCAGACGGACAACTGCCCATTGATAAGCAACTCAGATCAGCTCAATTCTGACTCTGACAATACTGGCAACGCGTGTGATTCAGACGATGACGACGATGGAATCGACGACGGTGCAGATAATTGCCCCTTGGTTGTCAATCCTGACCAAACCGATACTGACTTAGATGGGATCGGCGACGTTTGTTCCGACGATTCTGACGGTGACGGTGTTACGCCCGATGAGGCGGATAATTGCCCCACCGTGCCAAATGCTGATCAGGCCGACACAGATCTAGACGGTGTTGGAGACGCTTGCGACAGCGATGATGATAACGATGGCGTGCAGGATACCGTCGACAACTGTCCTATGACCACCAATGTGGATCAGCTCGATACCGATGGCGACGCTATGGGCGACTTGTGTGATGGTGACGACGATGGCGATGGCATCTCAGATGGTTCTGATAATTGCCCACTCACGTTAAATGTCAGCCAATCTGACGGTGACTCGGATGGGCGAGGTGACGCCTGTGACGCCATGCCTGTGCCAGCAGTAAAAGTTGCAAATTTCTGGGCTCTTGTATTCCTTTTGAGCTTTATCGGGACACTGCCACTTCTACCTAGTGGCGTCTTTTTGTCAGCCCCACGACGCTTGAATCTCCGCTCGTGAGTCCTAGCTGACCTAGACGACACAGCGGGCCGGCTCTCGGTTCTGGGCGCCTCAGACGCATTTAAAGATTTAAAAAAAGCTGCATGAAGAGGGAAAAAATTATGAAGAATTTGATTTTAGTCGGTTTGCTGTTATTGGCTCCGTTAGCGTTGGCTGACGGACGTGACGATCTGGGGCTCGAGAAGCGCCAACCTGATACGGCTATGAACGTGACTTCGGTCAAGCTAGGCCAAGACGTCACGTCCGTGAGTGCTGAGGGGGATATGGAGGGTTACGGAAAAGTCTACGTGACCTATGACCTAAGTTATAACGCCTCGCGAGATGGCGGCACTGTGGACGGACAGGGCCGGGGATTTACCTCAGAGGGGCGTGCATCGGGCAGGTTCCAGGGATTCTGGGAGCTGGTTGATGATATGGTCATAATGCGCAACGTGGTTAATATCAATAATGGCCAAATAAACCTCGACGTCATTAAATTCAATCCGTTGACGAGAGAGTTAGTGGTGCAGGCTTACATCCTGAAGTAAGCCCGCGCTCGCATATAAAAGGCCCCGACACGGCGGGGCTTTTCATAATTACTTCCCAATAGATATCTTGAGTGGGACCTCAATCAGCTCTTGATCTGAGCCTTGATATTTTTCTCGGTGGCCTTGCCATAGGGAGGGAGAACGCCCCCCAGCTTGGCCACGTTGAATTTAAGCGTCTGACTGTAGACCGACTTCGCATGACTGAAGGTTTTGAAGCCCTCGATACCGTGATAAGAGCCCATACCAGAGGGGCCCACGCCACCGAAAGGCATGTCTTCCTGCATGATGTGGAAAATCACATCGTTGATGCATACGCCGCCAGAAGTGGTGCGGTGCAGAAAAGCTTCTTCTTCACCTTTGTCGGTGCCAAAGTAGTAGGCCGCAAGTGGCCGTGGATTGTCATTGATGAAGTCGATGGTCTCATCGAAATTTCTGTAGGTGCGTATTGGAAGCAGTGGGCCAAAGATTTCTTCCTCCATGCACAGGGCGTCGTTGTCAGGAGAGATAATTAGCGTCGGTGGAATTTTGCTCGTGCCATGACTGAAGTCTTCATTAGCGGGATTGAGCGGAATGATGCGACAACCTCTCTGCTCGGCATCTTCAAGGTAGCTGCTCAAGCGCCTGTGATGGCGCTCGTTGATCACTGCTGTGTACTGCTCGTTTTCACGCAGGCTGGGGTACATCTGACTGATTGTTTCGGTCGCCAAAGAGATAATTTCCTCGAGCTGTTCCTCCGGTACCAGGAGGTAGTCGGGTGCAAGACAGATTTGTCCTGCATTCAGAGTCTTGCCTAGCATGACGCGCTTCATAGCTTGCTCAATCGCGGCCGATCGGGATATGACCACCGGCGATTTGCCGCCCAGCTCCAGTGTTACGGGTACCAGATTGCGTGCCGCTGCGGTCAAAATGTGGCGCGCGATGTTGGTCGCGCCGGTGAAGATCATGTGATCGAAAGGCAGAGCTGAGAAAGCCTGACCGACTTCCGGGCCGCCAGAAAAGGTGGTGACTTCCGTCGGATCAAATGCTTCGGCAACAATCTCATCAATCACCTTAGATGTTTCTGGTGTGAATTCAGAAGGCTTGATCATCGCCCGGTTACCCGCAGCAAGGATCCCCGCCAGCGGCTGGAACACCATTGCCACCGGAAAGTTCCACGGCGCTACAATACCCACCACGCCTTTGGGTTGATATTTAATGTGCGAGCGCCCTCCCAGCAGACCAAGCGGAAAGGCTGAGGGTCGCTTCTCGTCCTTCATCCACTTTTTCAAGTGCTTGCGACAGTGCTTCATCGAGCTGATGGAAGCGGCAACGTCAGTCATGAGATTGATCTGGTCGGGTCGGCAGACAAAGTCTCTGTTGATCGCTTCACTAATACGATCCGCGTGTCTCACCAGTACGTCGATAGCGCGATTAAGCCGGTCAATGCGGGTTTCCGCCGATACATAGCCCTCCTGTAGATAGCTCTCTCGCTGCGCTTTCAAAGCGTCCTGCATTTTGATTTCGATGTCCGGGCTGATTGCGAGTTGTTGCGGAGCATTCATTGCTCTTCTCCACGCTAGATGAACGGGCCAACCAGTATACACAAGAGTCCCTCAGATGGTGATTCCCCCTTTTGCTTTTACCTCCTGCTCCAGCTGTAAAAGCCGTCGTAAAGTACTGATTCAAATAGGATCCAGCTGATCGCAGAGCCATCCAACGGCGCGAGCGGCCAGTGATTCCCCGTAACGATTCAGCAGCCATTCCTCAGCGCCGAACGCCAGTGTGGTGGCTTTGAATCCCAACTGAGGGAAAGGTTCGGGTTCCCAGCGGCGCAATTCCCCGAGGGCCCGTCGCTGCACCCAAGGCATCTCGCCTAGCTCAGAGGATTCCCCTGTCAAAAGACCGGCTAATGTTTCCCCGAAGAGAAAACTTGCGCCGACACCCTCGCCGATATACCCGCCTGCTGTCCCCATTTTAGAAAAACGATCGTAAATGACATGGGGATGCCAGTTTCTCGGGACGCCGACGCTTCCTCCCCAGTTGTGCGTAAAACCCACACTCTCCAGCTGGGGAAAGAGGTCCAGTGCGATTTGCTGACGATATTGCCCAATAAATGCCGTGTCACCCAGCGTATGTTTGGGGCGTCCACCGGGAAGATAGTTACCACGTGCGCCGATCACCAAGCGATGATCCGCTGTGCGCTGCAAATAGGTCGCGGCGCGGTTGAAGTCTGCGAAGGTCTCGTTGTCATGAAACCCGATTTCCGACCAACGGATATCACTGAGTGGTTCAGTGACTACCATGCCGGTCTGAACAGGGATCACTCTGCGATGTAGCGGGCTACCTGCCTCGGAGTAGCCCTCTGTCGCGATGACAATATGTTCCGCATTCACAGTACCGCGATCGCAATCAAAGAACCCTGGGGCGATGTTGCTTGCTCGGGTGTGCTCAAAGATGCGGACACCTAAGGACTTCACCACATGTGCCAGTCCTATCACGAGCTTAGCTGGTTGGACACGCGCGACGTGAGGCGTAAAAACCGCCCCTCCAGGATTCGCCACTTTCACGCGAGCAGTTAATTCCTCAGGCGTTAGCCAATGATAGTCGTCGTCGGTGAAACCCAAGCGTTGAAAATGTGCGAGTGTCTCTTGAGCACGAATAACCTGCGATGAGTGCCGCGCCGCCGCCAGCACACAGCCACCATGGTGGAAGTCGCACTCGATACCTTCTTCAATGAGGACTTGCTCGGCTCTGCTGACAAGTGTGTTCAGCTGAGCACGCGCGGCCGCGGGAAGCTTTCCGTTCGTGTCAGTGAAGGCGCTCAAACCCTCCAGTGTACCCATCAGCCAACCGCCGTTCCGGCCCGAGGCGCCGTGGCCAATATTTTGCGCTTCGATGAGTACCACGTCTGCATCAGGCAGCTTTTTCTTCAGAAAATAGGCGGTCCAGAGGCCGGTGTAGCCGCCGCCGACGATCGCGTAGTCTGCGGTGATGGCAGTTTCAAGCGGCGGTTCAGGCTCAGGTCGAGAAAGCCCATCCCACCAAAGCGACGGGCTGGCAAGGCGCTGTTTGTCAGTCAAAATGTCGATTGGAGTGTCTAACCAGCGCAAAAGATAGCATTAATAAGCTCAAAGTCTTTCGCTCAATCGTTGAGCCTCCGCTCCAGTTCCACATGAAAATGTCGCAATCGTTGCTCCTGCTCACCCCAGATCTGTCCCTTGAAGGCCTTGCTGCGCATGCCCTCTTGCACCGATGGCATCAGCTCGGCGTCTTGGCTAAGCACCAGACCCAAGCTAGGGTCCTCGCCGAATAAAAAAGTTTCGGTATCGGGCCGCACGTTGCCCGTAACATCCGTGCCTTCTGGTAGTCCCATCCATGCTGGCGGACAGAAGTTTGGGTCGTTGACCGGGAACATAAGTGTCATGGTGTCGTACCAGAACCGCTCGGGATCGGTGTCATGGGGAAGAAATCTCATTAAGAATATGGCTTCTGGATGGCAGCCTATTTGGACGTTGGGAAAGATGCCGGTGGCCCAGCTGTCGGAGAGCTGGCCGTCGGTAAATCGCTCGTAACCCAAGCCCAAGCGATCGGAGCGGGCTCGCTTGGCTTGTTGTATCGCTACGCGCACGTCAGCGGCTGTTCCCTCAAAGCCTGCAGGATCCACACCCGCTTCTTGCAGCATGTACTGCAGTCCTTCGTTGACCGTAGTTTGATCCGCCTGGCGAGGGCTAGGTTGTCCGAGCGGCACAATCATTCGGCTGGCGCCATTAGGGTAGCAGTCGTATTGCACATTAAGATCCCCCATGACGCCTCGCGTCTCAGGATGCACAGCGTGGAGGTGATAACTCTCGTAAAAAGCCTCCACGCCCACTTTCCAGTTGGAGCCCCACTCACTGCGGACGTGCCGTACCACCCGCATTTGGTCGATCTGGTAATTCGCCAGATAGCTATCTGGTAGGCCGATCGCCTCTTTGAGTGGCGGCGGGTTATCAGCCATACTGATAAAAATGATGCCCGCGTGCTCCTCGCATGCCACGGGAGTCAGGCCTGGCCGGTGACAAATCACGGCATCCTGGAAGGTCTCTTCATCGGTGATAGTGCGTAGCTCTCCGCTGTTGCGAAAGCTCCAACTGTGAAAGGGACATACGAATACTTTCTTATTGCCGCGTTCTTTAGTGAGCAATCGCGCGCCCCGATGCGGGCAGACGTTATAGAAAGCTTCCACTCCATCTTGTGTTTTGGTGAGGATGATCGACTCATTGCGAATTCGAAACAAAAAATAGTCGCCGAACTTTTGCAGATCAGCGCTAACGCCCGCGATCAGCCAGCTTTGCGTCCAGACCTTGTCCCATTCTTGTGCCATTAGCTCGGGACTGAAGTAACCATCTTTGCCGTAGATTTCAGCGCCATTGTCGACGTTGGGTTGCTTCGCCTCAAGACTTTCGGGCGGTGCATCGGGGTTAATGACGGCAAAAGGAATCATCTTGCTGTTCATCTTGTCTTTCTCCGGGGGATGCCGACTCTACAAGGAATCTTCACTCAGTGCGGGGTGCAGTCGAAATACAGGCAGTGTGATGTCTTCCGACCAAGCAGCAAAGTCGACGTTCACTGACAAACCGACCGCCAAGGCCTCCGGTTCGGTATCGACGATCTGGCTCATCATCCGCGGGCCTTCTGCAAGGTCGATTAGCGCAATAATGTACGGGGCTTCAAAGTCAGCAGAAACACCGCGACGAACGACGGTGTAGCTGGCAATGCTGCCTTGGCCACTGGCCTGTTGCCATACCAAGTTCTCGCTGTGGCACTGGTCGCAGTGTGTGCGCGGGTAAAAGAGGACATGACTACAGTCTCGACAATGCTGCAGGGCCAATTCGTTATTTTTGCAGGCATCATAGAACGGTTGCTCGGTCGGTGTGGGGCGTGGTGTCGGTTTTGCCATACCTAATCCTCCGCGCCCAGAATCAATGTGGCGTGGCTCGACATTATGCCACCCTGTGCATGACACAACGCCGTGCTGATGTCAGGCAGTTGACGCGCGCCTGCATCGCCGCGCATCTGCGTCATGGCTTCGGTCAAACCAAACATGGCCCCAGGGTTACCAGGGTGGCAGTAGGACAGCATGCCACCATGGGTGTTGAGAGGTTTGGCGCCGCCCGGTCGACTGATGCCACTGGTAAGCCAGTCGCCACCTTCACCCTTGGCGCAAAAACCGAGATCCTCAAGTTGAATCAGCAGGGCGGGAGTAAAGCAGTCGTAGAGTTGCAGAAGGCTGATATCGTCCGCAGTAAGTCCCGCTTCGGCGTAGGCGGCTCGACCAGAATGCACTGCTGCAGACGTGGTTAGGTCTGTGGCTTGGCTGATGTGTTCATAGGCGTGGCCTTCACCATATCCCAGCAATGTTATTGGTTTATGAGGTGCATCCGAAGCTCTGTCTTTACGGGTGATGACTACTGCTGCGCCGCCATCGGAGACTAACGAACAGTCTAAGACCTTGAGCGGGTCCGCAATCGCCCTCGAGGTCAGCACATCTTCAACACTGATCACATCGCGCATCTGTGCTTTGGGATGCTGACTGGCCCAAGCTCGGCAGGACACCGCGGCCTCCGCAAACTGTGCCTCGGTGGTGCCGTACTGATGCATGTGAGCTCTGGCAATCAGGCCGTAGTAGGCAGGTACGGTAGGTCCGTAGGGCTGTTCGTAATGCGGGTGCCCCGAGCTCGATTGCACCGCCATGGCTTGCTCTCTAGTCATGAAGCTTCGCAGGCTGTCGGCCATCGCGACCACGATGGAATCGGCCATCCCGGCCTCAATTGCCGCCGCCGCCATATTGACCGCCATGAAAGTTGTGCCACCGCCGGTATTGACCGTGACGCAGTGCCGGGGTTCCCACCCGAGATATTCGGCAACGGCCTCTGCGTGATACATAACCGGCTCGGCAAAGGCATTACAGGTAATCAGTCCGTCCACTTCTTCGAGCGTCAAGCCAGCATCGCGCACCGCTTCAAGCGTGACCTGAACGCAGAGTTCGCGAGGGCTTTTGTTCGGGACAATGCCGACGTCGCTCTCGGCCATGCCGATCAGCGCGTACTTACCTCCGAGTCCGGACTTTGTCATCTGCCCAAGCACTCCAGATTGAGCTGTGCGGTGATAACCCCTGGAGTGAGCACCTCATCACGGTCATTTTTGATGAAGACCTCCAGCCTTAACTCACCGCTGGCGTCGTCATAGGCCGTGACGGTGCCGCCGGCAGTGACTGTCTCGCCCACGAAGGCCGCAATGCGATTGGAATACTCAATGCCGATGATTATGCCCGACTCGCCCAGCCATTCATCGACGACCTGATGCAGCCAGTCGCCCATCAGCGGGCCCGCTACAACTAGCCCAGCGTAGCCTTCTACCTCTGTGGCATAGGCCATATCAAAGTGTATGCGGTGCCCGTTCCACAGCGAAGCGTTATAAAGCATCTGCTGGACTTCATCGCAATGGTGCTCGCGCTGAGGAATTGCCATGCCGACTGTCGGTGCCAAAGTCATCTCAAAATCCTCGTTGTTTTCTCGCTGACAACCATGTCGCCGTCATCGTCGCGCACTTCCATTACTACCTCGTAGAAGATCAGCGGACCGCTGCGCCCCACTTTTTCATAAATGTCGGTTAACGTTCGAGTCGCGGTCAACCAATCACCAGGTCGGATGGGCTTGTGGTAGCGGATATCAAGTCCGCCAGCCATCGCTTTTTCGAGCGGGAACTTCGGCAATAGTGAGTCGATTGATACTCCGTCGGGAGAGAGCTCATCCAGTGGTACGACATCCCAGAACAAATGCAGATGGAAAAGTGGCGGCGCCAAATCGCCATCGAGGTACTTGGGTTGCCGGTTATTTGTGGCAATCGCGTACTTACGGATATCGCGTCGCGTGACGATTTCGCGCCGCGGAGCACTCTGCTTGCCGATGCATGACAGGACCTCCTCGGATAGCAATCCGCTCATACTTGACGAGTCCGATCCTGCCAGTAGGGGTCGCGCAAATCCCGCTTGAGGATCTTGCCTGTGGGCGCCTTGGGTAGTGCCTCGACAAAGTCTACCGATTTGGGTTTTTGGTACGAGGCGAGGTGCTTGCTCGCCTCGGCGATAATGTCCGCCTCTGTTGCGGTTTGTCCGGGTTTCAATACGACGACGGCCTTAACGGCCTCGCCCCAGGTCTCGTCCGGGATGCCGAACACTGCTGATTCCAGCACGGCAGGGTGTTGATGGATTGCCGCCTCGACCTGTGTGCTATAAATGTTCTCGCCTCCTGAGATGATCATGTCCTTGGCGCGATCCACGATGAAGACGTATCCCTCTTCATCCCAAGTGGCGATGTCGCCTGTCCACATCCAGCCATCGCGCAGGGTTTTTTCGGTGAGGTCGGGTCGCCGCCAGTAACCGAGCATGTTGGCCTCTGAACGCACGATGATCTCTCCAGCCGAGCTCCCGTCTCTTGGTACGGGATTCCCATTTGGATTGACCACCGAAATTTCCGAAACGAATCCTTCACGGCCACACGAGCCGAGTCGCTCGGGGTGATCACCAGCTACCGCTCGTTGATGGTCCTCTTGAGACAGGAATGTCATCGTCATGCCCTCGGTCTGACCGTAGCCCTGGATCATCGTGCAAGGGAACGCATCGAGTGCAGCCTCAACGACGGAGCGGGGCATGGGTCCGCCGCCGTATTGAAAGTTGCGCAGGCTGCTGAGGTCGTAGTGCTTAAAGCCCTCGACTGCCATCATCCAATTAATCATGGTTGTGATGCCAAGGAACGCCGAAACGCGCTCCTGCTGAATCACTTCTAACGCCAGTTTTGCGTCAAAGTTGATGAGCACGACCGGACAGCCGTGAGCCATGTAGTTCATTGCCAGCGCTACCGGGATATGGAACATCTGCCCAGTCAGCATGTATACGTCGGTGGGTACGATACGCTCTGCAATAGATTGATTCAGCATTCCCATGTAGAGCGAATGGTGAGAATGTAGGGCACCTTTCGATTCACCTGTTGTGCCTCCGGTATACAAAATCAATACGGGGTCATTACCTATGACATCAGCCGAATTCGCGGGTTCCGCATCGCTCGCGGTCGCCATCAACTGCTCGTAGTTAGAGTCGGTCGATGCGGTAAACACCAGCGTCTTGGAGATGCTAGCTGAGCTAGCCAGAGCCTCGGTAAGCGCCGCGTATTCTTCTGAACTAATGAGCACCCTCGGTTCGCCATCTTTCAAAATTCGCGCCATCTCGGGTTCGCTCAGGCGCCAGTTTAAAGGCTGAGCGATCAACCCGCAGCGAGCGCAGGCGAAGAAAACTTCCATATATTGGATACAATTCTTCGAAAGAATGGCGACTCGATCACCTTTCTCGAGATTCAGCTCGCCACAAAAGCCGTTAGCCAGACGTCGGATCCGCTCATCGAGTGTAGCGAAGGTCATACGCCGGTCATTGGGAATATCAATCAGTGCCTCGCGCTCTGGGTGGAGCAGCGCGGTTTTGGAGGGAATGCGGCCAAGATTCATAGCAAATCTCTAGTAGGCGCTGTCGAGATCGATGTGGCGGCGGATGATTTTCCACTCTCCACCAACCCGGGCGACCTGATCACGATAGACGCCGGTCGTTAGCAACTTGGTTTCAGTGTTTTCCGTCGCGAACAAGGTTAAATAAGATGTAACCGCTAGGGTGTCGCCAGACGCCTCGAAGATCACATTTGTAATGTTGTGGCGGCGAACGTCCGTCTGGGTCGACTTGGCGCCGCGGTAGAGCTCCATGATGTTGTCGCGACTTTCGAACGGCCCGACCATGTCGCCCCCTGCGATCTGCATGCTCATGATCGCGTCGTCGGCGAAGCATGGCCCTAGCTCATCAAGGTGCCCTTCATCGTAGTAGTAGGCCATTCGGTTCAATACCTCTGTGATGGCGAGCCGGTCTTCTGCTGATGGCATGGCGTAGCTCCTCTGCTGACAAATTTTTCTGTTTATTCTCGCGATGCGACGCGGTGACTTGTTCCGAACAAGTCACCGAACTTTAGGCCATCAGGGCCGGAGGGATCAACTCACGCGACTCTCTTGGAAGCGCCAGGCTCGCGGTTGTCAGGTCGAGAGGTGCCGAGTCGCAGATGTCGGTTCTAAAGCGTCCCGAGTATATTTACCGCGAGGTGCGTATCTCGACGCGGCCCAGCTCGGCTTATTTCTGTATGGTGTAGCACCTCAATATCGGCTGTTAGGCCTCTTGGGACTCCTGGTCAGCATCGACGCTGACTGAGATCATGAGTTGCTGCGTCTCATCTATTGCATCAGCGCCCCCAGAAAACAGTTTTATTTTCGCTTCTTCATGGATCTCCTCCTCAACATCGTCGACACCTTTGACGATCCACATATTGTGATCAC
>MDTD01023039.1_pt1 | contig 11130 bp, 11 predicted proteins | sample 811221 | NCBI WGS metagenome assembly MDTD01 (sample SAMN05326646, study PRJNA326480) | marine metagenome | isolation source: seawater | place: Pacific Ocean: South West | collected 2011
ATTTGTGTGCCGCTTTGGATGGTGTCATAGAACATCACTGGTTGCCGTCATTGGTCTTTATTCTTGCGGCGGGAATTTCATTCGCAACGGGAACGTCGTTTGGAACAATGGGAACCTTAATGCCGCTTGCCTTGCCGCTCGCTATACAATCAGGTGCGCCCTACGAAATCATTCTCGCTGTCAGCGCAGCAGTTCTGAGTGGAGCAACGTGGGGCGACCACTGCTCTCCCATCTCAGATACGACAGTGCTTTCTAGCGCTGGCGCAGACTGCGATCACGCAGAGCATGTTCGAGCACAACAAGGAACGGCAGCAGGCGCTGCTCGACCTCCAGGCCGCCCACCCCGACAAGCGCGTGCTGCTGGTTGCGGAGAAGGGCACGATGGGCGTGGGTTCGTCGCGAATGTCCGGCGTGAACAACGTCGCCCTCTGGATCGGCAAGCAGGCCAGCGAGTACGTGCCGTTCATCAACTACGCCCCGATCGTCGGCGGCACGAACGGCATTTCCCCGATCTTTCTCACCACCGTCGGCGTCACCGGCGGAATCGGCCTCGACCTCAAGAACTGGGTCACCCAGTTCGACGCCGACGGCGAGCTCATCGTCGACGACGATGGTGAAGCGATTCTCGAACAGACCTACTCGGTCGATACCGGTTCGGTTTTCACGATCAACACCCGCACTCGGAAACTGATCGACGCCAATGGCAACGAGGTCATGGACATCTCGTCGGCGTTCACCCCGCAGAAGGTCGAGTTCATGAAGGCCGGAGGCTCCTACGCCGTCGTCTTCGGCAAGAAGCTGCAGACCTTCGCCGCCAACACGCTCGGCATCGACACCCCAGCGGTGTTCGCCCCGTCCGACGAGGTCTCCCACGAGGGCCAGGGTCTCACCGCGGTCGAGAAGATCTTCAACCGCAACGCCGTCGGCACGTCCGGCGCCACACTCCACGCCGGGTCGTACACCCGGGTCGAGGTCAACATCGTCGGCTCGCAGGACACCACCGGCCTGATGACCTCCCAGGAACTCGAGATGATGGCCTCGACGGTCATCTCGCCGATTGTCGATGCCGGCTATCAGTCGGGCTGCCACACGGCCTCGGTTTGGGACACCAAGGCGCAGGAGAACATCCCGCGCCTGATGAAGTTCATGAACGACTTCGGGCTGATCACCGCCCGTGATCCGGAGCACAACTACGCCCCGATGACCGACGTGATCCACAAGGTCCTCAACGACATCACCGTCGACGACTGGGCGATCATCATCGGCGGCGACTCCCACACCCGCATGTCGAAGGGTGTGGCGTTCGGCGCCGACTCCGGCACGGTCGCCCTCGCCCTCGCCACCGGCGAAGCATCGATGCCGATCCCCGAATCGGTCAAGGTCACCTTCAAAGGCGACATGCCCGCCCACATGGACTTCCGCGATGTCGTGCACGCCACCCAGGCGCAGATGCTGGAGGAGTTCGACGGCGAGAACGTCTTCCAGGGCCGGGTCATCGAGGTTCACATCGGCACACTCGCCTCCGACCAGGCGTTCACCTTCACCGACTGGACCGCCGAGATGAAGGCGAAGGCCTCGATCAACATCTCCGACAGCGAGACCCTCGTCGAGTCGCTCGTGATCGCCCGCGATCGCATCCAGGTGATGATCGACAAGGGCATGGATAACGCCAACGCCGTGCTCCGGGGCCTCGTCGATCGCGCCAACGCCCGGATCGCCGAGATCGAGAGCGGTGAGCGCCCGCCGCTGGCTCCCGACGCCGACGCCAAGTACTACGCCGAGTTCACCGTCGACCTTGATCAGATCGACGAGCCGATGATCGCCGATCCCGATGTGAACAACGACGACCCCTCGAAGCGCTACACCCACGACACCATTCGTGAGCTTTCGCACTACGGCGGGACCAAGAAGGTCGACCTGGGTTTCGTCGGCTCGTGCATGGTGCACAAGGGCGACATGAAGATCCTTGCCCAGATGCTGCGCAACCTCGAAGCACAACACGGCGAGGTGGAGTTCCAGGCGCCGCTCGTGGTCGCACCGCCGACGTACAACATCGTCGACGAACTCAAGGCCGAGGGCGACTGGGAGCTGCTCAGCCGCTACGCCGGATTCGAGTTCGACGACACCGACCCGAAGAGCGTCGCCCGAACCGGCTACGAGAACATCCTCTATCTCGAGCGTCCGGGCTGCAATCTCTGCATGGGTAACCAGGAGAAGGCCGAGCCGGGCGACACGGTGATGGCCACCTCCACCCGCCTCTTCCAGGGCCGTGTCGTGCGCGACTCCGATGAGAAGAAGGGCGAGTCGCTGCTCGCCTCGACGCCGGTCGTGGTGCTGTCGTCGGTGCTCGGGCGCACGCCCACCATTGAGGAGTACAAGGCTGCCGTCGACGGCATCGATCTGACCCGCTTCGAGCCGCCGACCGAAGAGCTGACCGCCACACCGGTCAGCATCGGCCGCTGATCGACACGTACACCGGGTTCGACCAATGCACGGCCTGACCCGCAGCAACGACAACTTCGACCGCTGGTTGGCAGGGCGTGGGATCAAGAACGGTCTCACGAGCCGCCGCCCATTCCGGACCTTGATGGCAGAGCTCGGTGACACCGAGGTGGTCGTCGAGGCGGCCAAGGGCAAGATCGGCAACGGGCTCGGCTACATCGTGATGACCGAGACCCGAGCCATCCTTGTCGGTCAGGCCGTCCGGGCGCTTGCATCCGAGTCGACGGTCGAGAGCCTCGACCTTGGCTCGATCAGTGCCGTGGTGCTCGACGAGGGCATGTTCCAGTCGACCCTCACGCTCACGACCAGCTCCGGCGATGTCACGGTCGACAACATGACCTCAGGCGCAGACCGCGTGGCCGACGCACTCCGAGCCGCAACCGCCGCCGAGACGACCGACATCCCGGTTGATGCCGACCCTGAGGCCACGAAACGCTGCCCGTACTGCGCCGAGGTGATCAAGGCGGCGGCGGTCAAGTGCCGCTTCTGCGGCGAGTTCCTCTGACCGACGGCAATGGGCGCCCCGTGCTCTTCCCGTGGAGAACCAAGGACCCGGTGCTCAGACCCGATGCACCGGCCGTAGTGATCTCCACGCTGCAGGCCGAGGGCTGGAACCCTGACCATCACGCCTACGAGATGGCCCGCAGCCAGACCATCGAGATGATGATCGACGCCCGGGCCTGGTTCTCGTTCCTGAACTACGCCGGTGGGCGCTGTGCCGACTTCGGCCGGAATGCATCGACGTGCTCGGGATCGGTCGTCAAATACGGCCCACCGATCAGATCGACGCAATACGGGACAGCAGCCATCACGGCGTCAAGACACTCGGCGATCGCCTTGGGCTGACCCGGGAGGTTGATCACCAGGGCTCCTTCACAGATGCCTGCGGTCTGGCGCGACAGGATCGCAGTGGGCACCGCCTTGAGCGATTCGGTGCGCATGGCCTCGCCGAAACCAGGCAACATCCTGGCGCACGCCGCCTCGGTGGCCTCCACGGTTACGTCGCGCTCTGCGGGACCGGTGCCCCCGGTGGTGAGCACCAGGCAGCATCCGTCGGCAGCTAACTGTCGGATTGCGGATTCGATCTCGTCCTGCTCATCGGCGATTACGACGGGGCGGGCCTCCCACGTTGAGGTGAGTACCCGGTCGAGGTAGTCGCGAATGCCGGGTCCGCCACGATCCTCGTACTCGCCGCGACTCGCTCGATCTGACACCGTGAGAATGCCGATGAGCGCCACCGGTTCGGTCTCAGCCAATGTCGAGCTCGCACGACAAGTCCCACTCCGGCAGCGGATCCTTGAACTTGGCCCACTTCTGCGGCCCCTTCTCGAACTCACGACCGGTGAGCACACAGTCGTCGAGCCGATGCCGGATCTCGTCTTCGTCCATATCGATGCCGATGAAGACAATCTCGGTCTGACGGTCCCCAACGATCGGATCCCAGCGTTCGTCGAACGCGATGCGATCCTCAGGCGTCTCGAACTCCCACTCGCTTTCAGGCACAGCGGCCATCCACTCGGCGAGCGGCTCAAGCATCACCGACAGACCAGCCTGGCTCCACATTGCCTGGACGTCGGGGCGGGTCGCCAACCAGAAAAAGCCCTTGCTACGCAGCACACCTGACCAGTCGCCCTCAAGTGCTTTCGCAAGGCGCTTTGGATGGAACGGCCAGCGATGGCGGTAAACGAACGACGTGATGCCGTACTCCTCGGTCTCGGGGGTCGGCTCATCGTTGAGCGCCTGCACCCAGCCCGGGTTGACTTCGCCGAGCTCTTCGTCGAAAAGACCGGTGTCAAGCACGGCGTCGAGCGGAAGATCACCCTTCTCGGCAACGACGAGCTGCGCCTCGGGATTGAGCTGACGCACGGTGGCGACGACCCGCTCAAGCTTGTGGGCATCGACGAGGTCGGGCTTGGAGATCACGAGCACGTTCGCAAACTCGATCTGGTCGACGAGGAGATCGGTGACCGAACGGTCGTCTTCGTCGTCTCGACCAACGCCCATTTCGTGGAGCTCCTCCAAAACCTCGAAGCGATCGAGGAAGGTCGCAGCGTCGACGACGCTCACCATGGTGTCGAGGCGGGCCATCGATGACAGCGAGTGGCCTTCGATGTCTTCGAACAAGAAGGTCGCAGCGACAGGCATCGGCTCACTGATGCCCGTCGACTCGATGAGGAGGTAGTCGAAACGATCTTCTTGAGCGAGTCGTGCGACTTCTTCGAGCAGGTCTTCGCGCAGGGTGCAGCAGATACAGCCATTTGACATTTCGACAAGCTTTTCCTCGGTGCGATCGAGCGCAGCACCGCTGGATACGAGGGAGGCGTCGATGTTGACCTCGCTCATGTCGTTGACGATCACGGCCACGCGCTTGCCTTCGCGGTTGGCGAGGACGTGGTTGAGGAGAGTGGTCTTGCCGGCGCCAAGGAAGCCGGACAGAACGGTCACAGGAAGACGTTCACGCATGAGATGACGCTAGCAAGGAATGAGAATCGTTCCTGGTTGTTTGTGGCTGCCTGCTCAGTCAGTAAGTGCTGATCCCTGTGCGACAAGGCTCCGGTCCCCGACTGGCGAGGATGTCGGCAGCCGCGCGGGCGCCGCCCAGATTGCCCGCTGCTGGACCCAACGTGAGCGCAGCAAGCGCACCAACCACGTAAAAACCGTCGCGCCACTGCAGTGTGTCGTCGAGCACTGGCCATCCGTCGATGTGGGGGGCGCCTGATGCGGCTAACTCGGCAAGCGCCGGAGCAACCCGAAGATCCGGAACCGAGCCTGTCGCAGCCCAGACCCGATCGACCTCACATTCGACGCCGGCAAAGCCGACGACTGGGCCGCGATCGGGATCGGGTCGCGCCGTGACCTCGCCGGCACCAACGACTCGGGCGACCCGGGATCGTCGGAGTTCGAGGTCGAGATCACTCGTCATTGAGCCACATTGCACCCGCTCGACTACCCGTCGACGCTCCGCTGGATCCATGGTCGCTCGGAACGGGGCAAGGTGGTCTTCCATCAGCCAACCTGCGTCGACGTCAAGATCAGCGACTCGACGAGGACCACGACTCACCACCGTTACGGCAGCCCCGCGCTGAGCGGCCCGCAGCGCGAGCTGACCCGCGCTCTGGCCCCCTCCGATAACGGCGATCCGCTCACCAACGCCGACGGCGCCCAGATCGACATCGCCACTGTGTTGGACTGCGCCGCCGAGCTGCACTCCCGCTGGTACCCGTCGTCTTCGAGTATTTCCCGCCCACACCACCTGTCGAGCACCGATGGTCGAGCCGTCGTCCAACTCGACCTTCCAGCTCGACGTGCTGCAGCGACCTCGGACAGCAACTGCGCCGACGACGGTGGCGGGCACGAGACGATCATTGAGCTCGGTCTGCTCAATCAGCTGAAGGCAGAAACGCCAGAAGGCAGCCGTCGTGGGCCGTTGCAACGGACCCACTGACCCACTGCGTAGCGCAGCCGCACACGCTGTCTCGAACGTCGGCCAATTGCCATGGGTGTTAACGAAGGCCATGTCGTCAGGCGCAGGATGATGGACGCCCGGGCTCCGCAGCACATCGATGCATTGGCGGGCGAACCCCGCCCGCCATGCAGTCATCCACTCGCCCGCCGACTCGACGACTGCGACACGCCGGAGATCCAACGGCCGCTCGAACAGCCACCTTGCCAAGACGGTCAGCGCCTGGGGCCCTGCACCGACGATGACGGTGTCAACGTCCGCAGGCGGCAGGCCTGCGTCATTCCCTAGGCTCCGAGCATGACTCATCCGAACGTCACCCCGGACCTGCTGGACGACCTCATCGGCCGTTGCAAACGGGTGCTTGCGGGAGTTGACACCGTTGCGCGCCGAGCAATCCTCGCGGACCTCGCCGCCATTCGCGACCACCTCACCGCCGCCGAGCAGCGAGACCTCGGCGAGTGGATCCGCGACCTACCGCCGGAAAGCGTCGGTGACTTTCTTGCGGATATGGAAGTCACCGCACGCCAAGCCGACACCGACTCCGACATTGGCTCGTTCATCTCAGCCCTTGCCGACTGGCAGACGACCGCTGACGCAAGTCGGAGCGGTTGGGATCAGGGGTGATGAAGCTCCGCACCTCGGAGAAGGTAGCTGATTGAGAACGGTTCTCGTTTCCTCACGGATCCAAATCGAGAATCATTCCCGTTCAGATACCCTCTCACCAAGAGGCCCTCACGAGGAGACCCCATGACCGAGACCGCCCTCATCTCTCAACTCCACGACGCCATGGTCATCGGCGCTGGAGCGGCCGGTGTCGGCGTCGCCGTGACACTGCATCACGCCGGCGTCAATGACTTCTATGTTCTCGACCGCGACACCGTTGGTGCATCGTTCGAACGGTGGCCCGCCGAAACCCGGTTCATCACGCCGTCGTTCCCGACGAACTCGATTGGCATGCTCGATCTCAACTCGGTTGCACTCGGCACGTCCCCTGCGATCACCCTGGGCGCCGAGCATCCAACCGGCGCCCAGTACGCCGAATACCTCTTCCGTCTGGCGAAGTTCTTCGAGTTGCCGATCTGCGCGAACACTGACGTCCAGTCGGTCCAGAAAGTCGACGATGAGTTCCACATTGAGGTGGCCGAGGGCACGGTCCGGGCAAAGCACCTGATCTGGGCTGCAGGTGAGTTTCAGTACCCGCGCCTCGATGGCGTCGCCGGCGCCCAGCACTGCGTTCATACAGCTACCGTCGAGCGCTACGACGACCTTGAGGGCAACCAATTCGTCATCATCGGCGGTTACGAGAGTGGAATCGACGCTGCGTACCACCTAGCCAAGCGAGGCAAGCACGTTCGGCTCTTCGACAGCGGCTGTCCGTGGCGCAGCGAGAGTTCAGACCCGAGCGTTGCGCTCTCCACCTTCTCCCAAGAGCGAATGAGCGATCGCGATTTCACTGAGTACGTCACGCTTGAGCCGTACACGAAGATCGCTGCGGTTCAGACATCCGACGACGGTTTCACGGTCAGCACGTTGGACGGGGTGCAGTTCGAAACCGACGTCGCGCCGCTGTTCGCCGGTGGGTTCCATGGCAGCCACCAGATGGTTGCCCACCTCTTCGAGACGCGAGAGGACGGATTTCCGCTCCTCAACGACGACGACGAGTCGACGATCACTCCGGGCCTTTTCCTGTGTGGTCCCGCCGTCCGACATGGCAACCAGTCGTTCTGCTTCATCTACAAATTCCGACAGCGTTTCGCGGTTGTCGCAAAGAAAGTCGCTACGGCGCTCAACCTCCCCGCCGAAGACCTTGAGGTGTACCGGATGTGGGGCATGTACCTCGACGACTTGAGCTGCTGTGGACAGGAGTGCGTGTGCTGACTGACGAACCGGCGACCCCCGCCGGGAGCCTTCGTCAAGCTCGGCTTGCGAAGGCCCGCCGGTTCGAGTGGCTCGGCCAGACGACCGCGAGCCTGTGCTGGATCGTGAGTGTTGTTGTCTACGGCATTTCGTCGAGTGGCGACTGGCTGCAACTCGCTGCTGCGAGTGCATGGCTGGCCTCCAACCTCTCCACGCTGTTGTCTCAGCGTGACTGATTCCCAGACGCAAAGCAGCGGCCCCAAAGGAGGCCGCTGTCGAGTGGTGGGCCGTACTGGATTCGAACCAGTGACCTCTGCCGTGTGAAGGCAGCGCTCTAGCCAACTGAGCTAACGGCCCAAGAGATCGAAACGATATCGGGATCCCCCCGTTGTTCCGATCTAGCCGGGCGCTTCCCCGCCATAGTGCTTGAGTTCGATCGTGTTGCCATCCGGGTCACGGACATACAGACCCCAGCCCTGCCCGCCGGCCCCCCAAATCCAGTTGGGCCCGGCCACCACGTCGAACTCACCAGACTCGGCAACCGCGTGAAGATCAATGTCGTCGGCAACTCGCATCGAGACATGGTCAACGTTCTGGCCGGACCGATCCCCCGCGAAGAGATCAATCACGGTGGACTCGTCGATCCGCAAGGACGGAAACCCGACCTCCCCGGCCCGCCACTCCGCTTCGCGCTCGCTGACAAGGCCAAGCTTGCCGCAGTACCAGGCCAGCGATCGCTCGACATCGTCGACCAGGAACACGACATGGTCGTGGCCGACGACACGGACATCGGCGCTCATGGACCGAATGGGGCGACTGGGTCGAAGCCGAGAAGATCCTCGACCCACGCCGTGAGTTCAACGGCTCGGATGTCGTCCAGTTGATGCCCGACAATCTGTAACCCGACCGGCATTCCGTCGGCCACAAAGCCAGCGTTGGTCGTCCCCGCTGGCCGGCGAGTGACATTGAGCGGATAGGTGTTGCCGACCCAACCGTCGCTCTCCTGACCGTTCACCAGCCCGCCTCGCTCACTGCGCGGCGTCTGCCCGACCGTGGTCGGGCTCAGCAGACAGTCGAAGCCCTCCATCGCCTCAGCCAAGGCAATCGATGAGCGCTGCGCTGTTTTGCGAGCCTCCTCGATCGACTCGGGACTGAGGAGGCCATCGGCCATAGTCAAGATCTCCTGCAGCCGAGGTGTGACCCCGGCGAACGCTGCTCCGTCGATGACGTCTCGATACCCCGGCACCATGCCGCCATAGAACAGCAAAAGGAAGGCCGAGAACACCTCCGGCACGATTGGCGCTGCCTCCACCACCTCGACCCCAGCCGACCGAATTCGATCAACTGCCTCGGTCGTGACCGCCAAGACCTCGGCGTCGAGTTCAGAACCCTCGATCGATGGGCACCACAGCACACGCGCTGGTGGCCGCGGGTCGTCACAGATAGACCGGAACGACGCTCCAGGGTGCGGAAGCGAGCGAAGATCGTTGGGGTCGGGCCCGACAACCACATCGAGGGCAAGCGCGACATCTCGGATGCGACGGGCCATCGGCCCGACCGTCGAGAGGTCGGCGGCGCCATGAGGGGCTGGTCCGTGCGGGATGCGGCCTTGGGAGGGCTTGAACCCCGACATGCCGCAGACCGACGACGGGATACGGATCGAGCCGCCACCATCAGACCCGGTGCCGAGCGGAACCAAGCCGCCGGCTACCGCAGCGGACGTGCCACCCGACGACCCGCCCGGTGAACGAGTGAGATCCCACGGACTCTTCGTGACTCCGAACACCGGGTTGTAGGTGTCGCCGATCCACCCCGACTCCGGCGTGTTCGTCTTCCCGATCACGACACAGCCTGCGGCGCGCAAGCGGGCGACCTCGGTGGCGTCTCGATCAAGAACTGCCGAATCCTTGAGGTGCTTGGCCCCGCGGGTCGTGCGGAAACCGGCCGCGTCCTCCAGATCTTTCACGCCGATCGGGATCCCAGCGAGCGGGCCGACGTCCTCCCCCGCTGCAAGTCGCTCATCGATCGCATCGGCTTGACGCTGCGCCGCCTCGGCATCGATCGCGACGAAGGCGTTGAGCTCGACGTTTCCGGCCTCGATCCGATCGAGGGCTGCGTCGGTCAACGAACGGGCCGAGCGTTCCCCGCTGCGAACGGAAGCAGCGAGCGCTTCGACGGTGGTCGATCGGAAATCCGGGACATCAGCCATGCCCGGACCCTAGGCAACTCGAGGCGATGCTGCGCAACGTCCGACAGGACACTGAGGCCGAGAACCAGACGGTACCGTCGGGGCGATGCCGCTGGTCGTGTGCCCCACCTGTGATGAGGACGAGAACCTCGACGGTCGCGACGTCGACGGCACGATCGAGATCACGTGCGGGAGTTGCGGAACGGTCTGGGCCCGCGACCTCACCCCCCGGTGCGACACGTGCGGACGCACCGACCTTCGAGACGCGCTCCAGGCGATCCTCGACAAGAGCCGAGGCACGCAACTCTCCATCCAGGGCATGAAGGTCGTCTGGCTCTGCCCCGACTGTGATGCCGAGAAATTGCGGCGCTGGCTCGACAGCAATGTGCCGCTGCCACCCGACGATCTCCCCGTCGATCCCCGCTAGCCGAGCAACCTGGCAACAAGACGCTCGAGCGCCGCCACCCGAGAACCCTTCACGAGGACGGCCGTTGCAGTGTCGAGTGCACCGAGTGCCGCCTCCGCTTCCTCGATATCGGCCACGTGGACGGCGCTCCCGCCGTACTCGGGTGCATCGACCGCAATGACCGAGATGCCGTGCTCGGCGGCGAGCGCCACCATGCGCTCGTGGTCGGTGCGGCTCGACTCGCCGAGTTCGGCCATGACACCGAGCACGGCCACCTTGCGGCCGGCCGTCACGGCGGCAAGCGCCTCGATCGCGCCCGCAACCGACAGCGGATTGGCGTTGTAGGTGTCGTCGATGATCCGGGCACCGGATGGCGCTGTCTTCATCGCCATCCGCATCGGCGACCGGTCGGGTTCTTCGAGGCCGGCGGCAAGACGCTCGAGCGAGATGCCCAATGGCAATGCCGCTGCTGCCGCAGCGAGCGCGTTCGGGATGAGATGGTCGCCTTGCACTCCCAACCGGACGTTGACGTCGCCCCAGGGCGATGCCAACCGGAACGACGGGATCAGATCCTCGGCGATGGTGACCGCTTCGGCCCGCACCTCGCCGGCGTCGCCGAAGGTGACCACCGAGGCTTCTGTGCGATCGGCCATCGATGCGACGTAGGGGTTGTCGGCGTTCAGCACGGCGAAGCCCTCGACGGGGAGCGACTCC
>MDTD01047520.1_pt1 | contig 11130 bp, 10 predicted proteins | sample 811221 | NCBI WGS metagenome assembly MDTD01 (sample SAMN05326646, study PRJNA326480) | marine metagenome | isolation source: seawater | place: Pacific Ocean: South West | collected 2011
TATGGGCAATTCTTTTTTTAAATATCTGTACGATTTAAAAATTGATTATATTTTGGTTCCAGATAAATCATTTTATGAATATAGAATAAAAAATTTTTCAGATGATGGTGTAATTTTCTCAGAAGAAAAAATTCTTGAAATAGGAATGACAAAAGTTGACCTTTTTAAAGATGATTTTAGAGGTAAAGAATATAATTATTTAATTGCTCATCCTTCTCCATTTAGCTTTTCAAATGATAGAGAAATTTTTCAATATTATTTAAGAATGTATATCTTGATTTTAAAACTTAATGAGAAAAAAAAAAAAATCATTATTAAAAATCATAATGCTGATGAAAGAGATAATTATATGATTAATAAATACTATAATTTTTTTTTCAAATATTTTTGTAATAAGAAATTTTTTGAAAAATATATTCATTCAATAACTATAAAAATGAATAGAAAAAAAAATGATAATTTTTTTTCAAATATATTATATAAATTGTCAGCTTGTTATTTAGATGAAATAATTAACTCAAAATGTTTATTTTTAAGTAATATTACAAAATATCATAACTTTAATCTTGAATTATTTTTACCATATATCAAAGATGGATTAATAACAGGTAGGAGTAATTCTATATGGCAAAGTTTATTTGTTTCCTTACCTGTAATTAATCTAATTGACAAAGAAACTCCGTATCGATACCCAAATAAAATGCATACCTATTCAATGAAATACTTCGATGTTCATTTTGAAGAATTTAATTTTAATAAATCCAACTACAGAAAAATCTCTCAAAGTTGTAGAGAAGCAAGTATTTCAAAAGTTGTTAATGAAATATTTTCAAAACTTTAACTATGAAGAAAAAATTAAATTTAGTATATTTTAAAAAATTAGATTTTCAAAGACAGTCGATTAATGAATTAAAAGAAAATTTTAATTTGATTGAATTAAATAATCCAGATGAATTAACTATTAATGAAAAAAAAAAAATAGATATTTTATTTGCACCATTAGGACATTATTTTGGAACAAAGTTCTTTAATAATTGCCCAAATCTTAAGATTATAGCATCAAACACTACTGGGCATCCTCATATAGATGTCAAATCAGCAAATTCAAGAAATATTAAAGTCATTACTTTAAAAAATGATAATATATTTTTAGATCAAATTACCCCAACAGCAGAGCACACTATTGGATTAATGATTTCAATTATAAGACGTTATAATGAAGCGTTTAACGCACCATTAAATTATCAATGGAATAGAAAGATATTGGGCGGGATGAAAATGATCTCTAGGTTAAAAATTGGAATTATTGGCTATGGAAGAATAGGTCGAAAAGTTTCAGATATTTGTCTAGCAATGGGTTCATCAGTACAATTTTATGACCCATATGTTTCAGATCATCAACCTTTAATAAAAAAAATAAAAAGTTTAAAAAATCTTGTTAAGACTTCCGATGTAATATCTGTTCATGTCCCACACGAAAAAAATACAGAAAATCTTCTTTCTGATAAAATTTTACTAAATTTTAAACCAGGCTCATTCCTAATCAACACTGCTAGAGGTGAATTAATAGATGAAAATTCTTTAATTAAAAATTTAAAAAATGGAAAAATTTCTGGGGCAGCAATTGACGTTTTATCAAATGAGTTCGATCCAAATTTTTATAAAAATATAAAAAAAAATAAACTAATCGCCTATGCAAAAAAAAATCCAAATCTAATAATCACTCCACATGTAGGTGGATCGACCTATGACGCTTGGAAAGAAACTGAAATGAGAACAATTAAAAAAATTAAATTATTTGTTGGAAAAAAAAATTATTTAAATCCAAAAATCAAAAGAAAAGATATTATTGCTTTTATTCCAGCACGAGGTGGATCAAAATCAATAAAGTTAAAGAATATGGCAAAATTAGACAACAAACCTTTAGTTTCATATCCAATTAAGTTGGCATTAAAACTTAAAAGGATAAAAACAGTCGTTTGTTCTTCAGATAATGAAGTAATTTTAAAAACTGCAAAAAATTTAGGAGCAAATATTGACAAAAGACCAAAATGGTTAGCAAAAGATAACACATCAACAGTGGATGTTATAATTGAATATTTAAATCGATATGAAAGAAAATTTAATATTTTACCCGAGTATTTACTACTTTTAGAACCAACATCTCCATTTATTAGAGAAAAAGATATAACCTCTTTAATTAACAAACTAGATAAAAACCCTACCGCTACTTCTGCGCAAACAGTCACGGAAGTAGATTCAAATAGTCATGCATTTAATCAAAGATATCATGATAAAAATGGTTCTCACTTTTTTTTAGAGAAATTTAGAATAGGAAGATTCAACAAACAATTAAAACCTAAATTTTATATTCATGGAAATGCAAGATTGTCTAGAGTAAAGAATTTAATAGAGGAAAAATCAATATTTGGAACTAAATCCTTGCCAGTTGTAATTGATAGAATAAGTGCATTTGATATTGATAATTCCTATGATTTTGCAATTGCTGAGAATTTAATTAAAAGTGACTTTTATAAAGACAAATCAAAATGAAAGAAATTTCAGCAATAATTAATGCCAGAATAGGCTCAACTCGTGTTAAATCTAAAATGATTAGAGATTATTCAGGAACAAGTTTAATTGATATTGCTCTTGAAAAAATCGATAAATGTAATTTCTTTTCATTTCGGTTTTTGGCAGCACATGAAAGTGAATTAACGGATAAATTAAAAAAATTTAAAAATATAGAATTATTATCAAGAAAAAAAGAGTCAGTTATTCCTGGTCCGCATCCTCCACTAATTACTTTTGAGCATTATACTAGATTACCAACTGATATTTTTTTTGTAATAAATCCATGTTGTGCAATGCTGTCCTTAGATACAATTAAAAAAGCTTATGAATATATCCAGGAAACAAACTATATATCTTATATTTCAGCTGAAAAAAATAGAGACTGGATTTTTTCAAACAGTGGTGAACCACTCACTCATAAAGATTCAAATGCATTTCAAAATACCAGTGATGGTGAATACAGATTAAAAGTAAATCATGTTTTTTATGCTTCATCGAAAAGTAGGTTTATAAAAGATAAAGGAAAACTTTGGTCGTTAAAAAAAGATGATCCTCACTTGATTGAAATTGAAGAATATGAGGCAATAGATGTAGACTCTGAATTAGATTTTCAATTTTCAGAATTTTATTTCAAGTCAAAAAATAAATTATGAAAATATATATTCCAGTTGAAGTAAAGACTAGAGAATTAAATGCAAAATTATTTCTTTCTTGTTTTTTAGCAGAATTAGGATTTGAGGTATTTATTGGTCGAAAGTATGAAATCCAAAGACTTTGTGATTTTAGCAAGCCTGGCATTTTTTTAGCGCCTGGAGCTTTTAAAAACCTAAAAGACTTTTTTGAAAGAATTAAATCTAGAGGATTTATAATAGCTGTAAATGAAGAAGAGGGCCTGGTCACTTACACCCCTCAAATGTACAAAGATATGAGATTAGATTATGAAGTCATGAAAGTAATAGATCTTTTTATATCTTGGGGTGAACATAATTTAAAAACTTTGAAAAATTATACAAATGACCTAAATCTATATTTAATATCAGAAGGAAATCCAAGAGTTGATCTTTTAAGAAAAGACATGAGAAATATTTTTGATGAAGAAGTAGAACATATAAAAAAAAAATATGGTCAATTTATTTTATTTACTACAAGTTTTGGAGCTGTAAATCATTTTAATAAAGAAATTGATTATTTAACTGAAATGAAAAATAAAAAAACACTTACCAATGATAAAGCAGAAGCTAATTTTTTAAGATACTTTAAAATAAAAAAAAAAACTCTTAATGCTTTTATAGATGCAATCAAATATTTGGCAAATAAATATAAAAATCAAACATTTATAATTAGACCCCATCCTTCAGAATCAGAAGAAATCTATAATAAACTAGCTGCAGAATTTAAAAATATTTTTGTCTCTAAAAATTTGGGTATTCATCCTTGGATAATAGCTTCTCAAGCGGTTATACATCATTACTGCACAACTGCAGTTGAGGCAGCAATTTTAGATAAAATAACATTAGCTTACAGACCATTTCCTGATCAAGAAAGTGAAAATCATTTCCCTTTTTCAATTTCTGAAGTAAGTCACAATTTAAAAGAATTGGAGCAAAACATAATTAAAGCAAAAAATAATAATTATAAAAGGAATAAAAATTTTGATGAAATTTTAAACAATCATATATCAAATTTAAATGGTTCTTTCTCAAGTCAAAGAATTTCTAATTCTTTATATCTCTTACACAAGAAAAATTTTAAAAAGAAAAAGACTTTTCATGATTTAATTTCATTAAAATCATATATTAGATTAAAATTTATAAAATCGAGAACAAATAAATATATAGATAGTAAATTTAATGATTTAAAAGCTTTTGAAACATTAGAAATAATCAAAAATTTAGGTTTAGAAAATGATATATTTGATGTTTCAATGCCGTTTGAAAAGATAATTAAAATTAATAAATGTGAAAAAACAAATTAATAATGCACTTGATATATTGGGAGATGAAGTAACAAAACTTTATAAACTGCTTCCATTATATTTATCTTCATCAATATTGGATATTTTGGGAATTGGTATATTAGTTATTTTTGCAAATTTATTGACTGCTCCTGAAAATTATTTACAAGTATCATTTATCAATTTAAAAATTGAAAAAAATTTTCAATCTTCAATATTAATTAGTTTAATAATTTGTATTTTTTTCATTTTTCGAACATTTATAGTTTATTATATCAATAGGTTGATGCTCAAGATTACTTTAGATTTGGGCACAGAAATAAGATCTAAATTATTAAAAGATTTTTTTAATTGGAATTTTAAGGATTACCGTAGCAGCACTCAAGCTGAATTAACCCAAAGAGTTTTTTTTATGGTTGGAAAATTTATTTTTTCTTTTGTACAGCCATTAATAAAAATATTAGCAGAATTATTTTCATTAGTTCTTATAATAATCTTTATTTTTTCATTAAATCCAATTTTATTTCCTATTTTGTCATTAATATTAATTTTTTTTGGAATATGCTTTGATAAATTTGCCAAAACTAAATTAATTCAACAAGGAAAAATTGAAAATTCTGCCTCTACAAAAGTAATTTCAACATTGAAAGATTCTTATGAAGGTTGGAGATTTTTAACTCTTGTAAAAAAATCAAATTTTTTTTTATCTAAGTTTATTTCTGAACTTAAAAATCTTGCTTACGCAAGACTAAATAATCAATCTTTTTTATTCTCAATAAGAATTTTATTAGAATTATGTATTGTATTTTGTTTTTCACTTGTAATTATTATTTCTTACTTTATTGGACTCTCATTTGAGCAAATGGTTAATTCTCTATTAATAATTGTTATAGCCTCAATTAGAATAATTCCCTCTGCTAATTTAATTATTTCAAACTTAGGAAGAATAAGAAATGCAGAAGATTCAATTTCTAAATTAAATAAATTAAATAAAAAAAAATATAAGAATACTAATGAAAATACTGATATATCAATTGAAAATAAAATTGAATTTTCATCAATTTTAATCAAAGAATTAGAATTAAAAAATTCAAAAGACTCAAAAGAAATCAAACTTAAAGATATTGCAATCACAAAAGGTGATATTGTAGGTTTAATTGGACCTTCCGGGAGTGGTAAATCAACTATTTTAAACTTTTTAAGCGGATTCATTGAAGGTGATAAAGAAAAAATTATTATGAACGATCAAGCAGCTTCTAGTAATGAAATAAAAAAGTATTTAAATAATATTGCAGTCTTATTAACACAGGAGCCGTTTTTATTTAATGACACTATATTTTCAAATATCACTCTAAGCAAAGACTATTCTGATGCGCTTAAAGAAAAATGTAAAAATGCCCTTATTTTGTCGAGAGGATGGGAGTTTGTTAAATTATTAGACGATCAAATTAATACATTTTTAATTGATAATGGCCAAAATTTATCTGGTGGACAAAAACAAAGAATAGCTTTAGCAAGAGTTTTATTTTCTAAAAAAGACTTATTATTGTTAGATGAACCAACAAGTGCGCTTGACGATGCATTATCTTTAAATTTTGTTGAAGATCTTAAAAATATTCTAAACGGAAAAACAGCCATAATTGCAACGCATGACTTAGAATTGTTAAAATTTTGTAATAAGATAATTAGGTACAATGAAATTTCAAATTTATTTGAAATGAGACCGAATAATGCATAAAGACCAAATAATTTCTGATGAGATTAAAAAGACTTTAATAAATTATCATAAATTTCTTAAAAAATGCCAAAAGAGTACTGTTGATTTTTCATTATCAATAAAAGATGATTTTATTTCCCCATTTGCTCGGTGTTTTTGGATTTTTGGTATAAATTCAATAAAACAAAATTTTTTGTTGGAACAGCTAAAAAATGATCTAGTTTCATCAATCATATTAGATTTAAAAAAATTAAGAAAAAAAATCGGAAGCGAGGAAAAAGCACTCAAGTTGAAGAGTTATAAACAATTACTTTGCTTTTCATTGAGTGCTTTAAACCTTTTAGATAAATCCAGTCTTATTGAATTAAAAGATGAGGTTTTAGAGCAGTGTAGTGTAGATATTGAAAATTTTTTAAATAAATTTGGAACTGATACAGGAAAAGCTGGGAGCGGTAATCATGCAATGTTTTTAGCAAAATTTTTAATTGTTGGTAATGATAATTTTAATTTAAATTCGGATATAAAAATTAGTAAGTGGATAAATTATCATAAAGAAAAAATTAATACCCAAGGTTTTTGGGGAGAAACGAAAAATTTAACTCATTTACAATTTCAAAATGGCTATCATCAATACGAAATATTCCATTATCTAAATATTTTTACAGGATATGAAAAAAATATAGTAAGTAATTTACTTAAAATTGCAGATTGCAATGGCCAGTTTGCTCCATATCCTGGCGGCGGCGGTTGTTACGATTATGATGCAATTTTTTTAATTTGTAGTTACGCAAAAAATCAAGCTGATGAGAAATTAAAATTTTTGTTATTAAAAACTTTGAATACGATAGTATTAAATCAGAATAGTGATGGAGGTTTTTCAGAAAATAATTGGGTAAGACCTATAAGTATTAATAAATTCATTTATGGGTTAAAAAAATGTTTTCAGAATGCCTCTGGTTATGAAATAATTTTAGAAAGACTAAAATATTTGGCTACGCTCCAAAGGAAAAAAAATAATCAAATACATACACATTGGTCTGAAAATCCCAGAAATTGGGAAGAGTCTAATTTATGGGATTCTTGGTTTAGAATTTTAACAATTGCAAAAATTTCGATTTTTTTAGATAAAAAAAATAAGAATTTATGGAATTGGCTAAATACACCTGGAATAGGTTATTCAAAATGGTAACAATTCACTATATCAGTTCTTCGCATATACCATCTATAGACGCTAATCTTGTCCATGTTGTATCTCAAGTTTATTCTTTAAAAAAGGAAAGTAAAAAAATCTTCTTTTACTTGTCTTCAAATTTTAAAACAAAAAAAAAAATAAAAAATTATATAAAGGTAAATTATGATTTAGATTTTAAAGATATAGATATCAAGCATCTATTCTATCCGTTTAAAAAATTTAAAAATTTTTTTATAGCCCTCTATGCATTTTTGAACATAATTTCTAAAAAGGCTGAATATATAATTTCTAGAAACTTATTTGCAGCGTATATAATTCATTTAATTAATAAAGATATAATATATGAATGTCACTCTATTGAAAAAGGGTTTAGAAAATTTTTTCAATCAAAAATTTTTAAATGCTCTAAAGTTAAAATATTAGTTATTTCAAGAGCATTAGCAGAAGATATTAAATTAGAATTTAAAATATCTAAGAAGATTTATATATTACCAGATTGTGCTTTTGATATACAAAAAAAATTAAATAAATTAAAATTTGTTAATTATAAACAAAAAATAAAAAAAAAATTTGTTAATCCAAATAATTTTTTAATAGGTTATGTAGGTCATTTATACGAAGGTAGAGGTATCGAGATTATTCTTGGATTGGCTAAATATTTAAAAAATATAAATTTCGCAATTGTAGGAGGAAATAAAGAAGATTTAATAAAATATCTTAAATTTAGATCAATTCCAAATTTAAAATTTTTTGGTCACCAGCCGCATTCAAAAATTTCTCTATTTTTAAATTCAATGAATTGTTTATTGATGCCATACCAAAGAAAGGTGTCAGTGGGCTATAAGAACTCAGATACATCAAGATGGATGTCACCAATTAAAATGTTTGAATATATGAGCTCTAATACACCTGTTATTGCATCAAACCTCCCAGTTCTAAGAGAGGTTTTAAAAAATAAAAAAAATTGTTTATTAGCAAAACCAACCAGTATTTTGGATTGGAAAGAAAAAATAAATTTACTAATAAAAAATAAGTATTTGTCAGGACAATTAAGCTTCAATGCTAGAAAAGATTTTTTAAATAAATTCACTTGGGAAAAAAGAGCAAAAAATATATTATCAATCTTTAAACAGCAAAATCATTGATTAATTTTATTATTTCAAAATTAAATAATTCAGCTCCTGCGAAATGTTTAACAGCAAAAGTGAACTTGTTATCAGGTTATTATGATGTGAATTTAATAATTCTAAAATCGCTAGACACTTTTTGTATTAGAAAAAGTTTCAAAGAATGTGAAAGTAATAAATTTGAAAGAGAAAATTTTTCTAAAAAAAATTTATTTTTTGAGAAAATTTATAAAAAATAACGCAAATAATACTAATATTTCTTATTCTCTTAGATTTTTTGCTGATTTTATAAATATTTTTTTTATAAAATTAGAGAAGAAAATCGTCATTATTCGTGGCAGTTTACATAATACTTATCTTATTGATTATGGAATTTTAGGAATACTACTATTTAGGCTTGATTATTGGATTACAACACGTGCTACTGTAGTTATTGTTATGACTAATCTTATGGCTCAAAAATTTAAAAAATATACAAAATATGAACCCAAAATAGTAGGAAATTACATAGATGAAAAAAATTATCTGAATAAAAAGCTTACAGGCAATGTTGCAGCTATTGTAAATGATGTTGATGAAGAATTTAGTAAAATAATCTCATTCGCTGGTAAAAAATAAGTTATCTGCTAAATTCCTGGTATTGCAGATGACTAAGAAAAAATTAAATAAACTAAAATTAATGCCAATCGGTAAGGACGGCAAAGAAGTTGATTGGTTTTATGGTAAGCCAGGTATTATTAAACTTACACAAGCATTAGGAAAAAGTCGGTCTGATGTTGGTTTTTAATTATTTAATTATAAGCAATAAAAGATATAAGTTTGATATATGAGCTATGAAAAAAATTACTACTCTTATTTAAGAAAAAGAAGTTTTAAGAGTTTTTTATATAGAAAATATTTTATATATCCAAAATATAAACCATATATGAGTGGTCTGCTGTTAGATGTGGGTTGTGGTATTGGAGAAATTTTAGAATACTATAAAAATTCAATAGGAGTGGATATAAATTCAGAATGCGTAAAATTCTGCAAAAACAAGGGATTAAATGCTCACATTATGAAGGAAGATATACTGCCGTTTGAAAATGAAAAATTTGATACTCTAACTTTCGAGAATGTTTTAGAGCATATTCAAAATCCAAATAAAATTATAAAGGAAATTTATAGAGTGATGAAACCTGATGCAAATATTTTGATAAGTGTACCTGGAATCAAAGGTTTTCATACCGACCCAGATCACAAACAACATTATGATAAAAAAAGATTAAATGAATTTTTTAAAATAAATAATTTTGAACTAATTAAGAATTATTACACTCCATTTAAATCAAGTTTTCTAGACGAAAAGGCTCGACAATACTGCCTCCATGGGATTTTTAGAAAGAAATAACTAACTAATATAAGATTTTTGTAAACACATAAAAATTTAAATTGTAAGATAATATAAATTTTATGAAGCTATTAACTATTTTAATAATTAGTCATAATCATGAAAAATATTTAAATACTCTTTTGTCTGATCTAAGTAATTATTCTTATTTTATATTTAAAATAATTATCTTACACAACGTCCGCCCAAAAGGAAAAATTGATATACCAAAAAAAATAAAAAAAAAAATTATTATTAATTTAAATAAAAAACCTCAGGGATTATCAAAAAATATTAACAAATTACTAAAGTTCTGCAAAAGCGAGTTAGTTGCAATAATAAATCCTGATATAAGAATAAAAGAAAATATTTTTAAAAATATTTTAAAAAATTTTAAAAGAGATAAAAAATTAGCTCTTATTTCACCTACAATATTAGATGAAGAGGGAAATATTCAAGATACAAAAAGATCATATCCATCAATAATTAATTTGATAAAAAGAGAAGTTTTTAAGATAAAACAAAAAAATAAAGGTAAAGATTGGTTAGCAGGTATGTTTTCAGTATTTAGAACAAGTGTGTTAAAAAAAATAAAGTATGACAATAATTTTTTCTTATATTGTGAAGATGTTGATATTTCCTTAAGGTTAACCCAAAAAAAATATAATTTTTTATTAGATAACAAAATTAATGTTATTCATGTAGCACAAAAAGCAAGTAGAAAAAATTTAAAATTTACATTTTTTCATATAAAAAGTTATTTTTATCTTTGGAAGAAACATGGTTTATTTTAATGAAAATTTAGATTTTGGGAAAGAATAGTCAAGTAGGAAAAAGTTTTCCTCAAAAAAAAAACTATATATTTATATCAAAAAAACATGCTGACATAACAAATTTTTCAAAATTAAAAAAAAATAATGTCAATATCACCAGATATAATAATTAATCTTGTAGCTTATAACAATGTTTCTAACAGTGAAACTATTTTAAAAAAACTTTCAAAGTGAATTGCGAGGGTGTAAAAAATTTATTAAAGATTATAAATGATAAAAAAATAGGAAATAATCTTATAAGAAATATTTGAATAATATAATAAGAAAAAATATTTAAAAATAAAAAATTAATTATGAAAAAATGTGATGTTTGTAATAAGAAATATACACAAGTTATAAAATTTGGAAAACAATTTTTAGCTAA
>MDTD01146929.1_pt1 | contig 11130 bp, 12 predicted proteins | sample 811221 | NCBI WGS metagenome assembly MDTD01 (sample SAMN05326646, study PRJNA326480) | marine metagenome | isolation source: seawater | place: Pacific Ocean: South West | collected 2011
TGGGCGTACCAAGATTTGAACTTGGGTCCAAGCGTCCCAAACGCCCGAGTATAGGCCAAACTAACCCATACGCCCTTGGTCTGTGCCACGGCGTCTAACCTATGAACTTCACTCAAAGAACATCCAGCGCCCATCACTCAGCCGAACGACCACACCCTCAACTTCAGCCTGCTCCATGAGGGCATCAGCAGGAATCTCAACATCCCTCTTATCCAGAAGCGTTTGGACCTGAATCCTTGAGATATGGCCTTCTTCAGAAGCCAGTGAACGAAGTTCACGCAGCAGGGCTCGGGGAGAGACCTCCTGCGGTTCATCGTTGAACGAAGCAGAACGTAAGAGTCGAGTTCGTAATTCATCCTGAAGTTCAGTGGGCGTATTGGCCAAAGCCACTTCGAGATGAAGCATCGAACTGGATGTGCATTCCTTCACGACCTCTGCATCCGTTTGCATGGTCGTGCCGCAATGCGGACAACGACCGCCTTGGCGACGATGCCCGGAGCACTGGTTGCAGGCCGAACACCGCAGAACAAGCCAACGTTGTTGGGTCAACTCATCGCCTCAGAGCGTGAAATCGTGTTTGCTTTGCGGCTGACCAGGACGTCGTGCTGGAGCTGCAGGTGCCTTGGTGTCAACGCGCTTTCGGGGCTCAGGGGCAGCCTTTCGTGTCAGCGCTCCTCGAATTGGGCCCGTCTTGGTTCTGGCGCCAAGAGAAAGAGATTCGGGCAAGATCAAGGCGGCAACCGCCACACCGTGGTGGTCTTGACCGGCCGTGACCTCATCAACAGCCACATCGAATTCGATAACCTCAAGGTCACGACTCGCCAAGCGCCGTTGCAAGTTTCTTCGCAGGAGTAAGACCGTTTCTTCGTAGTCACGGTCGGTGGTGATGGTAGCCACGATGGCGCACTCATCGCCTTCGGGGGTTACGCATGTCGCCCAAGCGACACCGGCTGAAGCCGAAGAACCGTTCCAAGCATAGGCTGTGGCCAAATGACACTCGACCAGCGAACCCATCGGGAGCGAGCGAGGTGGTGTGGCGCCAAAGCCAAGAGGCAGCATGGCGCCCTGGGCCTGAATCAAGCGAACATCGCCCAATCCAAGTTCAACAAGACCTTGGTCAAATGCATCCTCTGCATTCTCGCCCCATGGGGCGACTGCGGTCATGAGCCAGCCTGGACACGAGGGCGTGTTTGAGGATTGCATGGTTGGCCCTGTGTCGCAACGGGTTCATGAACAACTTGGTGGTGGGCGTATGCATGGCACAAGCCACACGGGGCCTGCTCTTCACGGCCTTTGGGCTGGTTTTGGCAGTGGCCATGGCGGCGGGCATCAACGCTGGTGAGTACACTCTTACATTGGCCCTAGGAGCCATGACTGCCACCTTGATTGGGATTGGATTCATGATGCAGGCAGGTTCATCTCAGCCCTCAAAAACAGGTGGAATTGGCGTGCAAACGTCAACGACTGGAGTCAGTCAAAACATCGAGACTGAAACTTCGCTTCCCGACCCGATGGCCCAAGATTTCGATATGCCGCTTTGATCAGAAAAGGCGAACCGTTTCGAGGTTGCTCGGGGCAAACGTCAGGCAGTTGTACCGTTCTCGCAGTGTCAGACCGAGTTCGTTACATTTCTGATAGTCGCCGTGGTGGCAAATGATGTTCTTTGGCGGCGGGTTGATTCGGTCAACGAAGTCAAGCAGTTGCCTTCGATCGGAGTGCCCGGAGAAACCGTCAATGGTCACCATCTCACAACCGATTTTGACAATCTCAGTCTTTCCGTTGATGAGCATGGGGACTTCACCAAAGCCCTTCTGAAGACGACGCCCAAGTGTTCCTTCGGCTTGATAGCCAACAAAACAAAGTGAATTCCGCTCCTCGTGCGCCCAGTTCTTGAAATACTCCATCACGGGACCGCCATTGAGCATACCCGAGGTCGCCAAAACGATGCACGGCGAGGTGTCCATGACGATGCTCTCTCGGAGTTCCCTGCCCTTGACGGGCCGGAACCACTCGCTCGTGAACGGGTTTTCTCCGTCGTCTTTCAGAAGCGACTTGCTGAGCGCCTTGGTCAAATAATTTGGATGAGAGGCGTGAATGGCCGTAGCTTCCTGAATCATACCGTCGAGCCAAACGGGCACGGGCTTGACCGTTCCTGAGCGGAAGAGTTCGTCAATGGCGATCATGACCTCTTGGCTGCGGCCAACAGCAAAGACCGGACAAATCATCTTCCCGCCACGCATCAAGGTGCGGGAAACAATGTCTTGCAGTTCCTGGTTGGCCTCTTGGCGAGAGGGTTGATAGTCTCCTGAAGCACCGTAGGTTGATTCAATCACCAGCGTTTCGACACGAGGGAACCGGGTGTTGGCGGCGTCAAACAACCATGATTTCTCGTACTTCTGGTCCCCGCTAAACACGATGTTGTGCTTACCATCAGCGATGTTAAGGTGGACGGCGGAGGAACCCAAAATGTGCCCGGCGTTCGAAAACGTCAACTTGACATCCGGAGCGATATCGGTGGTTGAGTCCCAATCAACATCGACAACGTGCTTCATGCACATTCGGATGTCTTCCATATCGTAGGGTGTTCGCTTTCCTTCGGCTCCACCAACCTTGAGGTAGTCCGTTTGTAGCAAGAGCATCAAATCACGGGTTGGCGGCGTGCAGTACACAGGTCCGCGATAACCGTACTTGAACAGCACAGGAAGCATGCCTGCGTGGTCCAGGTGAGAGTGCGTCAACACCACAGCGTCAAGCTTGTCCAAAGGAAGGGCTTCCGGGGCGTTGAAAAATGGCATGGGGTCGGTATCCGAGGCGATGTTTACCCCGACATCGATCATAATTCGCGACTCGTTGGTGGTCACGTAGTGGCAAGCACGACCCACTTCTCGGTAAGAACCGAGGGCAGTTACTCGAGCCCAGGTTCCGCCCGGACGTGTTGGGCGGTGGATGTTCAAACCGAAATCCTTCAGCAACTTTCGTCGCTCATCGCCGTGGGTTTGTCGGTACATACGAATGTCGTGAACCGTTTTCGAGAAGAGCGGCGGGGTGCGTTCAACCTTGACCGCCCATCCCGTTTTGTCGCGAATCGCATTGCTGTTTTCGCCCCGTCGTCCAATCGCTGTACCTGGCTGCTTGCACTGGATGATGACTTCTCGATAACACGCGTCAAAGTACATCTCCGTAATGTCGGCCTCCTCAGGAATAATGTCTCGAATCACATCTTGTGCTTGGTCCATGTCCATCATTGAATCAATGGGCGTTCGCAAGACAATCTTGCGCTTCACTCGACGAGCGATTTTGCCAATCAAGCCGTCTTGGCCCGTGAAGGGCTTCATGTTCTGCGTGATGATGGCGATGTTGCCGGCCTCAAGGTCAACCTCGTATTCGATGTTTCGAGGGATGATCTTCGCAATCTCGTCTTTCAGTTCTCTATACGTCATTTGCATGATGTTCACCGCATGCTCCCGCAGTCAACATGGACCACAGCACACCCGAAGGTGTAAAGCGGCAAAGCCGCGGGAATAGGAACTTCACTTCAGAAGTTTGGCAATCTCGTCTTGGGAGACTTGTTGGTAGCCAGAACCGGGCGTAATGATGGCCAAATCCATGCCGTTGCCGGAGGCCGCATCACGCTGTCCTGATGCGTGAAGGGCTCGTGCGGCCAGTTTTAAGGCCTCCGCCTGGGTCATGTTTTCCTTGAAGCCGTCCTCCAAGACACCGTACATGTAGGGAGACCCAGAGCCCGTTGCGCAGTAGGCGTCGGGAATGGAACCGCCAGCGGAGTCGATGGAATACACGTGGCCGCCGTCGTCATCAACACCGACGATCAAGAGTTGGACCCAATGTGGGCGCCCAGAGAGGATGTTCGCTGTGAGCGTGGCTGCACCCTTGACGGTCATGGATTGTTGCCGGCGGAGTTCAAACAACGCCACTTCAGCAGCCAGTGTTCGTGAAAGCGATTGAGCGTGGCCAACCAAGCCCGCTGTGGTCAGGGCAAGGTTGTCACCGATTTTGAAGAGCTTTTGGACGCTCTTGTTGGCGATAAAATGCCCCATGGTGGCACGGTGGTCTGCACCAACCACGACACCACCCTTGAAGGTGATTCCAACAGTACTGGTTCCGGTCTTCATAACGGTCTGGTGTTCTTGCATGATATCCTCTCCAACCCGACACTTCTTGAACCTTGGGCATCGGGGGCATGGTCTGTTCTCGTTCCCATGGCGGCGCTTCCAAACGGCCCCGGGAATCAACGCTCTCACATGAAAAGAAACGGAGTCTTGAAGAGGCCTCGCAGAACCTCCAAGCCTATGCGGCGCCGACGGCGAAAGGTGAGGGACGAGGCGCAATCCTCTCTGGATGCGTTCAGCCAGTCCACCCCATCACCGCAGCCATCCTCCGAGCCGCGCGTTCCAGAGATGCCAGACCTCGACCTGCTCGAGGCGGCTGAAGCCAAACTTGAGCAGGCGTCTGAGCCCGTAACCCCTGATGTCAGCACAGAAGCAGCGGGGCCTCGGAGTTTCAGCATGCCGAGTGCGAAGCGCGCTCCTGCCCAACGAATGCCCCGCGGAAAGGTCACCTACCACAACCTCGAACAACTCTACCCAGACGCTCCCGTTCCACTTTACGAAGGAGAAATGGTGCTCCACAATTCAACCCTGTTGGATTTGACTGGGTGCGGGACGTTGATGGATTGGGTGGCGGATGGCCACGGCTGCATCGTTGAAATGAAGCGGATGATGAAGCGCAAAACCGAATTCAATCAAGCGATTAGCATGCTCAGTCAATTTGTGGAAGGCGATGTCCAAGGTCAAATCATCCGAATCACCGACACCCGTTTGCTTTTGCTTCCTCAAGGTTGCCGAGGCATCAAAGGCACCGAGATGGAAAGTTTCGCCGTCTCGCCCGAGGATTTGACGGATGTGTATGAATGAACGAGCAACCCATTGACCTGCCGTGCCCCATCTGCGCATCATCCGGCAACGTCAACATGATCGCTCACGTTGACGAGATCCCCTATTTTGGCGAACACACCCAGGTTACCATCCTCTGTCATGATTGTGGTTGGCGTCAAACAGATTTCATCCCTGCGGAGGGGAAAAAAGCCGGCGGTTGGTCCATGCTCATCAACACCGAAGAGAAAATACGAGCCAGGGTGGTTCGTTCTTCCTCATGCACGGTTTGCATTCCCGAACTCGATTTGGAAGTAAAGCCTGGGAGCAACGCCACCGGTTATGTCTCAAACGTGGAAGGTGTTCTTCATCGATTTCAAGAGATCATCAACATGGTGGAACGGGACCTTTCTCAGCAATTCTTGAACGCAGATGGTGAGGCTAGAGCGGAATTGATGGAGCAAATGGCGACCCTCCAAAACATGACCCTGACCCTAGCAGAATTGGGTGGGCCCGATGCAACCCCCATCACCCTCGTTTTGCTCGACCCTCATGGCCACTCGATGATTCTCCATCCAGACGCAACAGAACGGGCATTGACCGAAGAGGAATTGCGAGAACTTCCCGTCGGCCCGGACCCAGCCGTGTTTTCAACCGATGAAGCTGGCGATTCAGTGTGAGTCGTCAGCGAGGAAATCGTTGACCAAATGAGCCGTTTGATCGCGCATTTCGTGAAGTGTACCCATCCAATCCGTCGCTCGTTCAATGCAAAGTTGCTTCATCTCACCGGCGAGGAGTTTGCCAGAGCGGAAAGCAGCGTTGACCTCTGCGAGGTAGGCATCGTCCTCCTCAAAGAAGTACATCATGTACTGATAAGCGACATCAATGTCCGGATTTCCACCCAACCGGCGATGCTCTTCCACGGTTGGCTGACCTCCCGAAAAGGCTCGCTTGATTTTCTTCTCAACCGCTGCAAGGTCGTCTCGAAGAAAGAGCGTGGTTTTTGGCTGACTGCTGCTCATCTTGTCGCCGGTCATCCCCACCGCAAAATGGTGGTAGGTGGAGGCTGGCGCCATGAGCCCAAGACCGCCTAAGCGGCGCTCCAACCTCAGCAAAGCCATACGAATCGAATGTTTGTCGCGTTGCGTTGCCGAAGGCACATGGACATGGCCTTGTTTCGGGCTTGACATGATGTCGGAAAAACCGAGTTCGCTCAGTGCCTCAACAACGGAATCAAACACAGCAGCGACTTTGGCTTTGTCCACACGGCCGTTGGGCAGTTGTCCAAAAGCCGCCGCATTCTCATCGTGGACGGACAGACTTACCAGCAGCCCTCGGGAAGAAGCATCCCTGAGGTTGAACCAGTTGGTCTTCGCCGCTAAGCCTCTGGTCAAACGAAGGTGTGGGTCTTGGTCTACACCGACTGGAACAACCACCGGGCGTAGGCCACCAAATTCCTCCATTTGCGGATGTAAGATATCCCCTACTTGGACCAAAGGCGCTTGAACGTGGGCCAAGTTGGTTTCTCCGGAGAACCCGTAGATGGATTCGAATTCGTTCAAATTGGTCCGCTTGCCGAGTTGGAACCCAAGGCGCTGCACAACAGGGCGAGTGGATTGAAAGTAGACATCGGTCTGTTCGGGGTTGAGACCCAACGCAGCGTAATGGGCAATGTACTCCTCAAGCGCTACACGACGGCCTTTCTCAAGCGAAACGCCACGGGTCGCCTGACTCTCAAGGTCGGCCACGGCAATGGTGACATCGCCGCCTTGCTGTTGGAACCACTTGACTTGTTCCACCACCATGGAATGCCCAAGATGCATTTGTCCACTCGGCATCAATCCGGTCAACACGCCAAATGGAGAGCCTGTCCGTTGAGCTTCAAGAATTTGGTCTACATCTCGATGAGCGAAGACAATACCACGCCGATGAAGTTTGGACGGGGCGTCCAAGGCGACACCCTCCATTGAGGACAAGCCGAATTGATCGATAATCCGGTCGTAGTCCGTGGATTGCGCACTTCCCCAGGGGTCGATAACGAGGTCGTCGTTGGCCATGATCTCTCCCCTTGGTGCACTTCACGCTTCCTCGTCGGCATCAAGGCTTCGCTTCTTGAGGGGCGGCTGGTCCTCGTTATGAAGGGTTTCTTGCCCCGCCAGTCCAGACCATGGTCCGAGGCCTTCCCGACCCAACACGCCCAGCATGAGGAAGGTGGTGAACACGCCAATACCGACCACCGCATACGGAATCCAAGCGTCTTGCCCATCGGCTGGACGTGGTTGCACCAACCACGTGAAGCGAACATCGGTATCGTCAACAAATCGCTTCGACCACTTGAACAGGTCCGTCGTTTCGTGGCCTGCAACGGTCACTGCAGCTGAGTGATTGTTGAAAAATTCGGCTTGAGCAAGAACATCATGCTCCACGTTTGAGCCGTTCAAGGCGATCTTGACTTGGTGGCCGTTGACCACTGAGAGCACCAGCCGGCCATCCGACTGTTGCCACCAACCTTCCATGGTGTTCTTCTCTCCCTCTATAGAAGGAAGTATTGTATCGCCTTCTGCGGAAGAAACTGAGCGAACCTCCACACCCTCAACATCAAGTATCCAGGTCAAGGGAACATTCCACGGCCGATGGTCGGAAACCGCTTGACACGCTTCGGTGAGCAAGGATTCGAAGGTTAGCACCGAACCGTTCTCGCTCTCGTTCATCTCATGCGTGAACTCGTAGCAGCGCTTCCCAGACCATGAAGACCAGACCTCGCCCCAGGTTGTCAGCCAGATGCCTGGTGTTTGGTCGAGGTAATCGAGGACATCACCGTCATGACGAACCGTGGCGTCGTTGACACGGCCGATCCAATACATGTTGACCAACCCTCCGGCTTCGACTTCCGATTGAAGGGCATCCAAGGAGGCGATGCCCTTCTCCAAACTGCCCCCACGTCGGCCAAGATTGTACCACTCCCAGAGGTCAGTTGGTACATCAGAGGCATTGTGCCAAGCAGAGTCCTCCAGTCCCGTCATGTCGCCATGAACAGTGAATCCTTGGCTCGCCATCTTGCTGTGGTCCGCCATCGTCAACGTTGCCGGTGAAAATGACGACAAGGGGGATACGCCCCACTTGCTGGCGTTAATTCGCTCTTCGATATAGGTCCTGCAAGCCTGTGCAACCGCCCCCGGATCGTTCTGCCACGACAACCCTGGCATGCCGTAGCAACCGAACTCATCACCGGCGTCAAGCCGTTCCTGAGCGAGGGAGGTACGCAACCAACCATCTTCTTCCCAAGCCGATTGTGCCAAAGCCACTGGATGGAAGACGACGGCGAGGATGAGAACCACAAGAAAACCCGGCAAAGCAAGGCGCGGACGGGCTCCCATAAGCGGTGCTCTCTTCGGTGCTCTTTCACGGTTGTCCTCGGTCCGCCTGTCTCACCGTTCAAACCCCGGCTTGCGGGCAGAAGTTGGAGCAAGCATGAAAACAAAAGACAGTACAACCCGGTGCGTGAGCGAGCATCAGGACCTTGAAGGTGCGTGGTTGACCCTTCAACCTCACTGGGTGATTCAACCAAGTTCTCGACCCCTTCCACGCACACCTGTTTACGCTGCCCTGCGGATGTTCCTCTCTCCTCTTCTACGCCCATTGCTTCGGTGGCGAATCCGTGGAGCGGAACACATTCCTCGTACCGGCGCCACCATCCTCGCTGCCAACCACCTGTCCCACGTTGACCCCATCGCTGTCATCGCCGCTGCACGACGAACAACGCACTACCTCGCCAAAGACGGTCATTTCAGTAATCCACTCACGAGTTTCGTGATGCGGGCCACCGGCCAAATTGAGACCCACCGAGAAGCAGGCGGTAGCGATGCGCTCGCCAGTGCGGCCAGCATTCTGCGCAACGAGTGCGCCCTTGGCATCTTCCCTGAAGGCACTCGTTCGAAGCGAACAGAAGCGCCCTTTCTACTCCCCGGGAAAACAGGTGTTGCCCGACTGGCTGCAGCCCATCCACGAGCAGTGGTTGTTCCGGTGGCGCTGGTGGGAACGCGAGATGTCATGCAGCCGCAGCACCACAAATTTCCGAGGTTGTGGCGACGGTTCAACGTGAACGCTGCCCGTGGAGTGACCTGGTTGGATTGGCTTGCCTCCGAGCAAGGAGGAAATCAAACCGCATCCTCCTTGTTGGCACTCGCAAAATCCGATGAACATGAAATCAGAGCAGAACTTTCCAGATTGTACCGCCAGTTCACCGACCAGTTGATGGGGACTCTCGCCGCTGCAGGCGCCCCCTGATTCTTCTTATAGGCTCGCAGCACAAAGTTACTGTGGCGGTCTATCCTACGTCCTTTGGTGTGTTGAACGAAACGGACGTCATCATCGCCCCAGACGAAATGATTGAGGCCGAACTCCGTGGATTGGAACTTCTCCAATCCATCGTTAAGGATGCGAGTCAATGGAAGGAAATGGACTGTCCCGTTTCAGGTAACACGCTCTTGTCCACCTCAACCGACGGCTACGAACTTCGAATTGATGTGATTCGCACGGTTGAATCCTTTTTGATGAACGGCGACGCTCACCTTGAGGTCTACATTTTAACGGGACGCAACCGAACCGTTGGATCGGTCGACAAGGTGTGCATCCTTTTTGACATGAACTACCCCGGATGCGCCATTGCTGACGCACTTGTTTCGCTTGTTCTACTCGGAGAGGCCGAGTGGCCAGAACAATCCACGCCCACCACGCTTCGGGTGTTCTCTCACGCTGCCCGGAGGCTTGCCATTGCACGACGATACAAACTTGGCATCATCGAATTGACGCCAGAAGACATTGAAGAACTTCAAGACATACGGGAGGCGATGGAATTGGGCATCGCCCACGCCGCCATCGACATGCTGTGCGCTTTCGCCCGGAGGTGTTACACGTGCAAGGGCATGGAAATTGAGGATGTCCGTCTCAATACGCACGCATTGTTTGACGCCATCGACCGTGAAGACATTCTTTCTTATGCGGCCAACCCGAGCACGCCAAGTGACCTCTTGTTCCTGCCAACCTACGTGCAAGCCGAGTGAAGAAGGCCTAAGTGCTTCCTTGTCCGCCTTCGGACGGGTGGACGCGTGGACGCTTACTTGGACTTGATGCGGCACATCTTGAAGGAAGGGGCGGACAAAGGAGACCGTACCGGCACAGGGACAAAATCCGTTTTTGGCTATCAAATGCGATTTGATTTGGCCGAAGGTTTCCCGATGGTCACCACCAAAAAACTGCATTTACCGTCCATTGTTCACGAACTACTTTGGTTTCTCAAAGGTGACACCAACGTCCGTTATCTCCAAGAAAACGGCGTGAGAATTTGGAACGAGTGGGCCGATGAAAACGGAGACCTTGGCCCGGTTTACGGCAAGCAATGGAGGAAATGGGAAGCCAAGGACGGGCGTATCATCGACCAAGTCCAGCAGGCCATTGATGCCATCAAGACGAACCCGAACAGCCGTCGAATCATCGTCTCAGCCTGGAACGTGGGCGAACTGGATGAGATGGCCCTCATGCCGTGCCACGCCTTCTTTCAATTTCATGTCGCCGATGGTCGTCTGAATTGTCAGCTCTACCAGCGAAGCGCCGATGTCTTCCTCGGCGTTCCGTTCAACATTGCCTCCTATGCGCTGCTCACCCACATGATGGCCCAAGTTTGCGACTTGAAACCCGGCGTCTTTGTTCACACCCTCGGGGACGCTCACCTCTACAACAACCACCTCGACCAAGCCAGGCTCCAAATCACACGAGAACCGCTGCCCCTCCCAACCCTCAAACTCAACCCGAGCATCACAGACATTGACGAGTTTACGTACGAAGATATCGAAGTCATTGGATACGAGCACCACCCCCACATCAAAGCCCCCATTTCCGTCTGAGGCATTGTCTATGCTGTCCATGATTTTCGCTTGCGATGAACACGGCGCTATTGGGAAGGAAGGTGATTTACCTTGGCGGCAACCAACCGACCTGCAACACTTCAAGCGAGTCACCCTGGGCAAAACCGTTGTCATGGGCCGGAAAACATGGGAGAGCCTTGGACGGCCACTCCCGCAGCGTCGAAACATCGTTATGACACGGAAAGGGCTTGACGATGACGTGGAAACCATGGATTTTGATGAAGTCCTGTCGCTCGCCCAATCCGATGAGGTGATGATCATCGGGGGTGGAGAAATCTACGCCCTCTTCCTCGAGCACGCCAAAGAGGTGCATCGAA
>MDTD01007132.1_pt1 | contig 11129 bp, 10 predicted proteins | sample 811221 | NCBI WGS metagenome assembly MDTD01 (sample SAMN05326646, study PRJNA326480) | marine metagenome | isolation source: seawater | place: Pacific Ocean: South West | collected 2011
GGTCGGCTCGCGCTTCGCGATGCCGGCATTGTTGATCAGGATGTCGATCCGGCCCTCACGCTCGGCAATGCCGGCGAACGTGGCCACGACAGCTTCGCGGTCGGCGACATCCAGCGTGTAGGCCTCGGCCTGCCAGCCGAGGTCGCGGATATGCGCGGCGGTTGCCGCCGCGGCATCGCCGTCGATGTCCGTCACCGCCACGCGGGCGCCCGCTTCGGCCAGCGTCAACGCCGCCATCCGGCCGATACCGTCGGCGCCGCCGGTGATGACGGCCACCTGACCGTCGACACGGAAGGTCTGGGGAAGGGAATAGGGCGTTTCCGCCATGCTGATGCTCCTGACGAAAGAGACGACGATGCGATTCCGCGAGCGTTTGGCCCGCACCAATCCCGTCGTCGAGACCTAGAACTTGCCGAACTTGAGGTAGGCGTCGCGGGGGTTCATACCGTCGAGGATCGCCGAGCGCATGTGATTTTCGGTACGGGCTGCCTCCTCCGCAGCGCCGATGACCTCCTCGGCGATGTCGCCGGGGATGATGACCACTCCGTCGCGGTCGGCGATGACGTAGTCACCCATGACGATCGATACCTCGCCGATGCGGATGCGCCCCCCCATCTCGTCCACACGCCAGCGGCCGACGATGTCGAAGGGCGTGTGATAGCGGCAGAAGGTGGGGAAGCCCATCTCGACCACCGAACTCACGTCACGGCAGCCGCCGTCGACCACATAGCCGCGGACGCCACGGATCTTCAGGGTTTCCGCCGACAGCTCGCCCATATGGGCGATGCGGGCGTCGTTGGGCTGGCAAAGGACGACGTGGCCCGCCGGCGCCTCGCCCAGGAACTCAGTCCAGCGCAGCAGGCTCTGATCCTTCGAGATGTTCGTCGTCGGTACCCCGGACATGGTCCACACCGGACCGGCGAGCACGCCGCCCGCCGGGTCGAGCGGCTGGATATCGGCGGGCAGGACCTGGTCCGGCCGTCCCATGTCGCTCAGCATGTCGAAGACGATGCCGGTGAAGAGGCGATTTAGTCTCTCGGTAAGGGAATCCATGCTACTCGTTCGTCCGACCTTGGTGCTGCCGTTTCCAGCCGTCGTTTTGCGCACGCAACTCTGTTACGTTAACGGAGAAACTGAGCGTGAGCCAGCTTGGCGGGGGCAGGCGGTCAGGCACGGCGAGACGGCAAAGCGATGGGGACGCTATGGCAGACGAAATCAACCCACCGTTCCAAGTCGACATCAGCGCGCACATCAAGAAAGAGTGCTATCAGGCGGCGGTGAAGATTGTCGACCTGACCAGCAAGGACGACAATTTCGTCGAACTGCACAAGAAGTCGACTGCCCTCGCCAAGGTCCTGTTCGAGGCGACACGGTCGCACCTCGACGGCCTGTCCGAAGAGTGATCGGGCGCCGCCACCGATGTGGCGGACAGCGGGCTACTGCGCTGATTCGGGCTTTTCCCGACTGCCGGTCGGGATATTGCAGGTGTTGGTCTTCGAATCGAAGTCGCCAGGGCAGAGGAAGCGCACGGGATTGAATTCGTTGCGCTGGTCCTGACATCCGGCCAGCCCGAACCCGGCGGCAATCAGCAAAGCGGCACCGACGCCGCGCCGGATCATCACGTTTCTGCACATAAGCTTGCCCCTATCTGGCGCTGCCCGCCGCCGCGCGCATCGCGCGATCATACATCCGGGTCGTGAAAGCGGTATAGCCGGCCGCTTGCCTTCAGTGCGAACAGCAGGGTCTGGCGCTGGCGGGTGACCGCCGTCATCGGCTTGGTCTCGCCGTGGCGCAGGACCTCGCCGCCGAACCGGTCGGCCACGATCACGCCGGAATCCGTCGGAAGCCGGGTGAAAGGGAAGTCGCTCGGGACCCCGAAAAAGAACGAATCGCAGAACGGCAGATACTCGCTCCATTTGCGGTCTGCCCGCAGATCGGCGAGTGACGTCTTGATTTCGACGACCGTGAAACGGCCCCTGCGGTCCAGCCCGACGACGTCGACGCGGCGGCCGGAGGCCAGCCGCATCTCGGTCAGAGTCCGATAACCCAATCCGCGAAGCGTTCGACACACACCGCGCGCCAGCCAATCGGCCGACGCTTCTGCCGGCCGTACCGGTACGACCTCGTTCGAAGGCCGCTGCAGTGGCAGGTCGGGCTGGTGAACGACGGCCGCGGCTCCCGCTTCGACTCGGGAAGAGGTCCGGTGTTTACAGCAGGAAGATCGCCATCAAGACGACCACGGCGATCACGGCGCCGGTTCCCCAGGTCGTTGCACGCATGAACGCGCCGTACATGCGCCGATGATCTTCGCGATAGCTTTCTGGATCGTAGCTCATCTCATCCCCCTGGGCAGTTGGTCTCCGTGGCAGTTCGGTCCTAAATACCGAAGCTGTCGAAAGGCGACAAGATGAACGTACGTGTTTCGTTCCGGCAGGGGCTTTTCAGTGATCGCGGCCGCGCCGAAACGGTGTTTCTCCGCCGCCCATGAATCGCTCTCTCCGCCGTGCTTTGCTGTGGAGCGGGGGGCTCGCGGCCCTCGCCGTGGCTGCGGTCGGACTGTGGCGGGCGTTGCCGTGGATCGCCGAGCGTATTGCCCTTCGCGAACTGAGTGCCGCCGGTGTCCAGGTGACCGCGTTGACCGTCGAGTCGATATCGCTCGACCATGTGTCCGTCGCCAAGGTCGCGCTTAACGAGGACTCGGTCCGCGTCGACGGTATCGACGTCGACTATTCGCTGCGCGACCTTCCGGATCTGAAGATTCGCCGGATAACCGTGCATGGCGCCCGGATCACGGCCGCATGGAAAGACGGCCGGTTCGATTTCGCGCCGCTCGAGGGGTTCACCGGGCAAGGCAGCGGCGGGGCACCGCCCGAGATCCCCGCCATGCTGATCGGAAGCGACGTGGTTCTCGATGATGCGGTGGCGACCGTGACCGGCTTGCCCGGCGGACCCGTCACGATGACTCTGTCGGCCGAGATATCGGTCGAGTCCGCCAGCCGGGTGCTGGCGATGATCAAGGCATCGGCGGAGACGGGAGCGGCCCGACTGGCGCTCCGGGCTAATGCGGACATCGATCCCGCGACCGGCGCCGTCAGTGTCGCCGCTCAACTCGACGACGGAAAGGTCGCGACCCCCTACGGTCAGGTCGCCGGCCTGTCGGGCGCTGCGACACTGGCGACCGCGCAAGGATCGATACCGTCCGTCGAATTGCAGCTCTCGGCGCGGCGGATGTCATCTCCCCTCGGCGGGTTCACCGGCGCGCAATTGACGGCGTCCGTCGACGGGACTTCCGCACAGGCCGGCCTGACCCTGCCGGGCGACGACGGCAGATCGCGGATCGTCCTGACAGCGAAGGCCGACAACTGGGCGGAGGACGACGTCTCCTTCGCGGTCACCAGCAAGGTCTCGGGGTTTTCGATCGCCACCATGCCGGAAGTTCCGAAAGGTCCGGTCACGTTCGGTGAGCGCCCGCTCGCCTTCGCGATGACGGCGAAAGGCCGGGTGCGTGATCCATTGACGATCGATCCCGCCAATCCCGCGACATGGATCGACCGGGTGACGGCGGATGGCGCTCTCGACTTCGACCTTCCCGACATCGGGGTGGCACCGCTTCTCGAACGGGCGACGGGGCATGGCGACCTTCACCTGTCGCTCGCTCGATCGGTGCTGACCGTCGAAACCCGATCGGGGGTCAGCCTCGCCACGGAGGGCGTGGATGTCGCCTCGTTCGGCTACACGTTGCCGCCGCGTATCGCACGGCGGCTGGAAAATGAGATCGTCTTCGACCTCGCCCCTGGTCCCAACCCTCTGCTCATCTTGCGGGAAAGCGGGGAGGGGCCGGTGGAAGCGGAACTCGACAATCTATGGCGCGTCAGCACGACCGACGGCGTCACTCTGGCCGGATCGGTGCGTGGCAGCGCCGCCATTGATCCCGACGATGGAAAGATTTCCGCGTGGCAAGTCGAACGGGCTGCGTTTTCCCTGTCCGGATACGATGACGCCTTTCAGGGGCTGAGGCTGGATCAGGCGCGCATTGTCGTGAGTGGTGACTCGGATGCCCTGGAGGGGATCTGGTCGGTTGCGGGCGGCGGCGATCTCGCGCTCGGCGAAGGCGGCGCTTTCGATGCGGTGCAGGCCATCCTGTCCGGAGGAATCGCCTATGCCGACTCCACTCTCCGCCTGCAGCTCGGCAAGGACACGAAGGTCATGACGGGCGGCGGTTCGATCGGGGGAGCGGTCCGGGTCGAGCCATTCGCGGTTACGGCGGCAGCGGCCGATGGGCCACTGGTTGCGGTAACGCGCGGCGAGGCGGGAACGACGATCCGGGGCGGGCTGGTTCTACGGCCCTCGGACGTGACGGGGGCGGTCCGGCCGACGGAAGCCGGCGAGGCGATACCTTTCACCCTGTCGATCCCGGGCGTCAGCCTGTCCGCGACCGGCGCGCTGCCCGGTGACGGGACCGATCTGCGATATGATGCAACCGTCGGTGTGAAAGGCGGAGCATTGGCGATGCCGACTGTCCAGGTCGCCGGAAGCGGTATCGATCTCGACATGACGGTCGATCGTTCCGCCATCGACGGCGTCCTGACGATCGCTCAGCTTCGCCAGACACGGCCGCCGCCGATCGTCGCACCGGTGGCGGTGACGGCAAAAACGCGGCTCGCCGGTGATTCGCTTACCTTCGATGTGCGGGCGGAAGACAAGAGCGGCGCCCTCGTGGTCGACGCCAAGGGGACACATGACCTGAGCCGGGGGACGGGGACGGGCGATATAACGCTCTACCCGCTGACGTTCGTCGCCGATGGCGGGCTGCAGCCGGTGACGGTCTTTCCGATCGCCTCGCGGCACATGAGCACGACAAACGGCGTCGTCAGCGCCGGCGGCGGCGTGTCCTGGGGGCCGGGCGGCATCGACAGCGACATCGAGCTCAAGATCGAGGACTTCAGCACCCTCGCCGGTGATATCGCCATCGAGGGCGTGAACGGGGTCGTTACGTTCGACGGCCTGACACCACCGTCGACCCTGCCGGATCAGGTGATCTCGGTCGCCGGCGTCACCGCCGGGCTGCCGCTGACCAACGGTGCGATCGTCGGCGGGATGCGGGACGGTCTGCCCTACATCACCGAAACCGAATGGAAGTGGGCCGGCGGCACCGTGTCCTCCACACCGATCCGCATCACCCAAGATGGCCAGATCGAGGACTTCACCCTGTCGCTCGAAAATATCGGCCTGGAGGCACTCCTGAACCTCACGCCCGAAGGTGACAACATCGAAGCGACCGGCACCCTGAACGGCAAGGTGCCGATGAGCTTCCGCAACGGTGGCTTCCAGGTGATCGAGGGCCGGCTGGAGACGGCAGGACCTGGAATCCTGCGTTACAAATCCGAGGCGTTCTCAGGCGATTTCGTCGCCAGCAACCAGGGATTGGGGTTGTTCCTTCAAGCGGTGGAGAATTTCGCCTATGATTCGATCCGCATCGATCTGGATGGCCAGAGTGGCGATCAGATCGAAATCGCCTTGCATATCGACGGGAAGAACCCAGATTTGTACGGCGGTACGCCGTTCGAGTTGAACCTGTCAGTGTCCGGCCGCTTGGATGAAATCTTCCGTAGAAGCCTCGAGACTTTCCGCGTCCCCGACGCGGTCCGTGAACGGATCCAGGAGTTGGAGAGCCGGTAATCCGGTTTTCGGCCTGGGGGCCGTCGGTGCGCTCTCCCTGCTGTTGCTTGCTTGCCAGCCGACCGTCAAGGTCGAGGCGCCGGACAAGCCGATCGTCATCAATCTCAATGTGAAGATCGAGCAGGAAGTCCGGGTGAAGATCGAGCGCGAACTTGAGGACGCGTTCGCCGAAAATCCAGAATTGTTCCAGTAGACCAGCGGGTTAACCCAGATGAGCCGGATCATCCTTCGGATCGCCTTCGTCCTCACGCTGCTTGCCGGGGCGATCTCCTTCACCGGGACGAGTTGGGCCGACTCGGCGCGTGACGCCAAGGCCTCCGGTGCCGTCGGCGAACGTCTGGACGGCTATCTGGGCTATGTCACGGACAAGGTGCCGGCGTCGGTCGTCTCGATCGTCGAGGACGTCAACGCCAAGCGCCGCATCGCCTATCAGAAGATCGCCAGCCAGACGGGCCAGGACCTCAGCAAGGTCGAAGCGGTGGCCGGCTCGAAGCTGATCGCCGGGGCCGGGAAGGGCGAATGGGTGATGAACGCTGCCGGAGCCTGGGTGCAGCGTTAGCGTCCGGACCGTCGTATCGCGCACGCGACATTCCATGCGCGGGTCCCGGCTTCCGGCGCATGGCCGGGGCGGGCGATTAGTGTTCGATTTCCGGGGCTGGCTGGTCTAAACCTGCCGCCCTGGGGATAACCCCGCGATTTCACGATTCTGCGATTAGCCTAGCTCATGAACGAACTCGTTCTCGCCGAAGGATTCGCATTCGGCGACCTCTACGATCGTGACGGACTGGTCCGTCTCGACGCGACCTTTCTCGACTGGCTGAAGGACGCTGCGCCCGAGGTGCATCAGCGCCTGCTGGCGGCGCGCGCCGCGCCGGATGACGTGGAGATGAAAGACGAGTCGGCGCTGATCCTCGACGTAGCGCCCCATCTCGAAGACTTCGTCGTGCACCTGTTCGGCATCCGTGCCGAGCGCGACGCGCTGGCCGAGCGCCATCACGCGCTGAGCCCGCTCTACAGCTGCAAGCGGCTGTTCGTGCAGCGCCGGGCGAGCCGCGCGCACAAGCCGGATGCGGTCGCCGAATTCGACATGGCGAAGATCGAGGCGGCTCTCGTCGAGGCGTTCGGCGAGCCGATGACCGAAATCGCCTTCGCGCGCCATGTGAACGCTTGGCTTGCCGAGGATCCTGCACCCGAGAGCAAGATCGCCGAGGCCGAGAAGTTCGCCGCCTGGGCGCTCTATAGTGACGAGGGCCGGGCGCGCTTCGACGACGGTGTGCTGTTCCATCAGCCGGAAAAGCTCGACTTCGAGCACCTGATCGAACTTGAAACCGAGGTCCGGGACGGCGTGACGATGATGCGCCTGCCCGCCCATCGCCTGAGGCGGCGGGAAGGCTTCGGCCTCACCGACCAGGGCACCGACCTCATCGGCGCGCTGGACGAAGCCAACTACTGCATCTTCTGTCACCATCAGGGGAAGGACTCCTGCTCTAAGGGCCTTCGTGACAAGAAGGACGGCAGCTTCCGGAAGAGCTATTTCGACGTCACCCTGGCAGGCTGCCCGGTCGAGGAGAAGATCTCCGAGATGCACGAGAGCAAGGTCGCCGGTCTCGCTCTCGGCGCCCTCGCCATCGCCTGCATCGACAACCCGCTTCTGGCCGGTACGGGCCACCGCATCTGCAACGACTGCATGAAGTCCTGCATCTATCAGAAGCAGGACCCGGTCGACATTCCGCAAGCCGAAACCCGGATCCTGAAGGACGTTCTGGATCTCCCCTGGGGCTTCGAGATCTACGGGCTGCTGACCCGCTGGAATCCGCTGCATATCCGCCGGCCGCTGCCGCGGCCTGAGACGGGCCGGAAGGTTCTGGTCGTCGGGTTGGGCCCGGCGGGGACCTGCCTTTCCCATCACCTGATGAACGACGGCCATGCCGTGGCTGCGATCGACGGGCTGAAGATCGAGCCGCTGCCGCCGGAGATTTCCGGCGTCGAGGCGGACGGCAGCCGCGTACCCTTCATGCCCGTCCGCGACGTGACCTCGCTCTACGAGGACCTGGACGACCGCCTGATGGCCGGGTTCGGGGGCGTCGCCGAGTACGGCATCACCGTCCGCTGGAACAAGAACTTCCTGAAGATCATCCGTCTGCTGCTCGAACGTCGCGGCCAGTTCGCGATGACCGGCGGTGTGCGTTTCGGCGGCACGGTCACCGTCGAAGGTGCCTTCGACATGGGTTTCGACCACATCGCCCTGGCGATGGGTGCCGGCAAGCCGACCTATATCGCCATGCCCAATGCCCTGGCGCGGGGGCTCCGCATGGCGTCCGATTTCCTGATGGCGCTGCAGCTCACCGGTGCCGCCAAGAAGAGTTCGATCGCCAATCTACAGCTCCGCCTTCCGGTCATGGTGATCGGCGGCGGCTTGACCGCGATCGACACCGCGACCGAGGCGATGGCCTATTACCCGGTCCAGGTCGAGAAGTTCCTCGACCGCTACGAGACCCTGGTCGCCGAAATGGGCGAGGCAACGGTACGGGCTGGCTGGCGAAACGACGATCTCGTCATCGCCGACGAGTTCCTCGGCCATGGCCGCGCCATCCGCGCCGAGCGCGCCGCCGCTGCCGCCGAGGGGCGGGAGCCGCGCATCCGCGAGATGGTCCAGGACTGGGGCGGGGTCGTTATCGCCTACCGCAAGCGCCTGATCGATTCGCCGAGCTACACCCTCAACCACGAAGAGGTCGCGCTGGCGCTGGAGGAAGGGATCGCCTTCGCCGAGTGCTTGGCGCCGGAAGCGGTCGAGGTCGACCAGTATGGCCATGCGCAGTCGCTGACCCTGGTCCGCCAGGCGGTGGACGAGGACGGCCGCTGGCGCGGAACCGGCGATCGGGTCACCCTGCCGGCGCGGTCGGTGCTGATCGCGGCGGGGACCCAGCCCAACACGGTGCTTCAGCGCGAAGAGCCCGAGAGCATCATGCTCGATGGCCGCTATTTCCGCGCGGTCAACGAGGACGGCGATCCGGTGAGCCCGGCGCGTGTCACCAAGCCGGGCGATGTCCAGGTGCTGACCAGCATCATCGACGACGGGCGCGCGGTGAGCTTCTTCGGCGACCTCCATCCGTCCTATGCCGGAAACGTGGTGAAGGCGTTCGGCAGCGCCAAGCAGGGCTATCCGGTCGTGTCGCGGATGCTCGAGCGCGTCGAGCCCGCGAGCCCGGATACGACGGAGGCGTTCTTCCGCCGCTTCAACGCGGGATTCCGCGCCGAGGTGGTCGAGGTGAAGCGGCTGACGCCCACCATCGTCGAGGTGATCGTCCGCGCTCCCTTCGCCGCGGAAGCGTTCGAGCCCGGCCAGTTCTTCCGCCTGCAGAACTTCGAGGCGCGCAGCCGGTCGGTCGAGGGCACGACGCTGGCCATGGAGGGATTGGCGATGACCGGCGCCTGGGTCGACCGCGATGAAGGGCTGGTCTCGGTGATCGCGCTGGAGATGGGCGGTTCGTCCGACCTTTGCGCGAGCCTCCGGCCCGGTGAGCCGGTGGTGCTGATGGGGCCGACCGGTACGCCGACCGAGACACCGTCCGGCGAGACCGTGATGCTGGTCGGTGGCGGACTCGGCAATGCGGTTCTGTTCTCGATCGGCCGCGCGCTCCGGGAGGCCGGGTCACGGGTGATCTACTTCGCCGGCTACAAGCGGATGGAAGACCGCTACAAGGTCGAGGAGATCGAGGCGGCGTCCGACCTGATCGTCTGGTGCTGCGACGAAGGGCCGGGTTTCGAGACCAGCCGTCCTCAAGACCACAGCCTTGTCGGCAACATCGTCGAGGCGATCCTGGCTTATGCGGAAGGCCGGCTGGGTGACGCGCCGATTTCGCTAGGCGACGTCGACCGCATCATCACCATCGGGTCGGACCGGATGATGGCCGCCGTCGGCGCGGCCCGTCACGGCGTGCTCAAGGCCCATCTGAAGCCGGCTCACATTGCCATCGGCAGCATCAACTCACCGATGCAGTGCATGATGAAGGAGATCTGTGCGCAGTGCCTTCAGCCGCATCATGATCCCGAGACCGGGGCGCCGCTGGCGCCGGTGTTCTCCTGCTTCAATCAGGACCAGCTTCTGGATCGCGTCGATTTCCACGCGCTGGCGGAACGACTGGGCCAGAACAGAGTGCAGGAAAGGCTCACCGCGGCGTGGCTGGACCGCTGCCTCCGTCGCCTCGACTTGAGACCGGCTGCCGAGTAGACCGCGCCGCGTCGTTTCAGCCGTTCACCGTCGAGGAACGGTGACAGCCCAGCACGAAGACGCGGATGGCGCTCGACAGATTGGTCTCGCGATCCCGGTCGATTTCCGTCACCAGCTCGTTCACGGAGATACCGCGCCGCATGGCGATCTCGGTCAGAGCTTCCCAGAAGGCAGGCTCCAGTGAAACGCTGGTGCGATGGCCGCCGACCACGACCGAAACCTTTCGTATTCCCTGAGACATCAACATTTCTCGATCAATGGGAGGGCTGCGTCATTGCTGAAGGCTGCACCCATGCATCGAAGTCCGCGTCCGACACCAAACCCAGCGCCAGAGCGGCTTCCTTGAGGCTGGTACCCTCGGCATAGGCTTTCTTGGCGATCTTCGCCGCGTTGTCGTAGCCGATATGCCTGTTGAGGGCCGTAACCAGCATCAGCGAGTTCTCGACCAGATGCGCGATTCGGGGCTCGTTCGCCTGAATGCCCGCAACGCAGTTGTCCGCGAAACTGCGGGCCGCGTCTCCGAGCAAGGCGATGGATTGCAGCAGGTTGTAAATCATGACCGGCTTATAAACATTCAGCTCGAAGTGTCCGTTCGATCCGGCGACAGTGATGGCCGCGTGATTGCCGATGACTTGGCAAGCGACCATAGTTAACGCTTCACACTGCGTCGGGTTCACTTTGCCCGGCATGATCGACGATCCCGGCTCGTTGGCAGGCAGGATCAGCTCCCCGAGCCCGGAGCGGGGCCCCGATCCCAAAAGGCGGATGTCGTTACCGATCTTCATGACGCTCGCCGCCAGGACGTTGAGCGCCCCCGACATCTCGACCACCGCGTCGTTGGCGGCCAGGGCTTCGAACTTGTTCGCGGCGGTGACGAAAGGCAGGCCGGTGCGCGCGGCAATCGTCGCTGCGATCCGTTCCGCGAACTCCGGATGGGCGTTGAGCCCGGTGCCGACGGCGGTTCCGCCCTGGGCGAGGGCGTAGAGACTGGGCAGGGCCCGCTCGACCCGGCCGATGCCGAGCTCGATCTGCATGGCGTAGCCCGAGAATTCCTGGCCGAGGGTGAGCGGGGTCGCGTCCTGGGTATGAGTGCGGCCGATCTTGACGATGTCGCGGAAGGCGCCGGCCTTGGCGGCGAGCGCATCGCGGAGGACTTGGAGACCCGGCAGCAGGCGGTGATGAATTTCCAGTGCCGCCGCGACATGCATTCCGGTCGGGA
>MDTD01100136.1_pt1 | contig 11129 bp, 9 predicted proteins | sample 811221 | NCBI WGS metagenome assembly MDTD01 (sample SAMN05326646, study PRJNA326480) | marine metagenome | isolation source: seawater | place: Pacific Ocean: South West | collected 2011
TAGGAATCAAACTAGTCCCTCCAAAAAAAGCTCGAGCAAGAGGCTATAGTTTTTTAGCGGCTTATTGTGAAGAAGCTAAAAATGACCAAATCGATGTTCATTTCTACACACAGCCACAGGCTCGTCTCATGGCTCAAATTTCCGCTAAACATAAAAAATTAAAGCCGGGCTGGGATGTTTATCGAGTTAAAAAGCCAAGTAAAGAAAAAGAACGGCCTGATGAAGAAAATGCTCAGTCAAAACTCAAAAAAGAGCAGGCGAAAAAAAGAAAAGAGCCCGAGTTGATCGAAGAGGGGACGCTTTTAGGAAAACTAAAGGTCTCCCAATCACGTGGAAAAGCTTATTACTATCTCGTGTATGACCCCCCAAGCTTTAAAAGATTCAATGGCTTTGCAGGTCTGGGTGGTACTTATATGTCGTACTCAGAGTCGATTGGGACTGAGGCAGTGAGTTTAAGCACCGTTTCACTCACTTTAAAAGCAGGGGCGAATTATTTTCTTACCGAAAAGCTTGATTTTGGGCTTTCGTTTTACGCGAACGTCCTGAATCTCACCAGCAGTGTGACGCCCAGTCAGTATCCTGCAGCCCAGTTCATGGGCGTCAATGGTCGTGTTGGAGTCACGCTTGTGGATATCCCTGGGTGGACTTTGAGGCCCATGTTTGGCTGGTACTATTGGAAAATGTTCGTTTCAGATAAAAGCTACGGAATCTCAGCTTTGATTGGACCGCAGCTCTATTTGTTTAATCTTTTTGATGCACACGATGGACGAAAATGGTGGGCGTATTTAAAATATGCTCCGATTACAGATAGTTTTTCCAACTTTAATTTCGGCAGCCGTGAAATTGCAGTGGGAGTCGGGTACCCGATTGGCTCCAAAGGCGGAGACCTGAATTGGGCGCTCACCCTCGATTTTTCTCAACTCAGCATTCCTGTAAGCGTTACGCCTAACGCTCCTAGTTTGATGACCATCACTCTAGGCACTCAGATCTCTTTTTAAAAACTGGTTTATTCCTACCTTGAAAAAAAGACGCTTTGCGTTATAATTAATCTTGAAGCTATTTGTTGGACGTATCGGTCGTAAGGGAGTGTCTTTTTTGACTCAGCTCAAAAATTGTTTAGATCAAGGGTCTGTTTTTATACGTCTGAGTATCTTAATGCTTTTAGGTGCTGTTGGATGTAGTGGGGGGCAGTCATCTCAGTCCGAATTGCAAGGACGCTTGTTTTCAGGCGACTTAGGACAAGATCACTCTCGGTCAGGAAAGAATGGTGGCGAGAGCGGCTATCGCAATTCAGATGACTTCGAAAACAATCCCCAGATTGACTATATTGATGAAAAAGACATCGCTCGTGCGTGTCAGCTCACGATCACTCGAGCGATTGATTTGATTAGCTCTGATATTGCCGTTCTACGACAGCTTCCTGAAGAACTCCCATGTGACCAGACGTCGATTCGTGTGAATGACGACGGTTCCAAGCAGATTACCTGTCTCTGGGACTCAATGCCTCAGGATATCGTGGCTTCAGGGTCTCTCAATGACTATGGCTTTACTTCTCAAGAACAGAAAATAGAGTTTTTTGATGATTTTCGAGATCAGTTTCTGTGTGATTTTTTTAGTAAAATTGATCCAACCTCCAAAATGGGACAGACACTGACGGTCGCAGATCTTCAAGAAGATGCTCAAGTTTTAAACGCTCTGATCTCAAAGCAACCTAAGATTTTTAAACATCTCTCACAAGAAGGCTATCCGCCCCATCAGTTCATCGCAAGAGGGTTTAGCTTTAGAATTGACTAATCACACGAATCCATGCGGCGCTCGCAAGATCGCTGCCTTGATTTGCTTTTAGATACGGTCCAGCAAAGATCAGTGCTCCAGTGACTTCCAGTGAAAGTGCTTTATTTAAGTGCCCGAGCAGAACGAAATCAAGTTCTTGCGCAATCGAGTCTTCAGTGCTTTGAACTCCGTAGTCGGTGATTCCATCAACTTGAAATGCTGGAGTGGAAGATGACGTTCTTCGAAAAAGGGAATACCCTGTGAGAAGCGTCCACTGAGGCGTAAGATTTAAAAAAAGGTCAAACGATACCGCGGTGATATTTCTAAATCCAAAAGCATCTCCACGACCCAAAAACTCATGAAACTCTGGGTAAAGACTCTGAAAATTCGAGCTTGCTCGTGTAACACTAAAACGGAGTTTAGAAATCATAGGTAAGCGCAAATGAGCGAAGAAACTGAAATTCAATAAGTTTTGAATTGAAGCTCTTGAGTTTTGAAGCGAAAACTCAGTCGACGAGCTGAGTTGATTCCATTCCACTGAACTCAGCCGTATTCCAAAGGTAGAGGCGTTTTCGACTGGGGATCCAGCTTGATTTGAGAAATGAAGTGCATAAGCGTCGAGGGATTCAATGTTCGTATCAAGCTTGATCGAAAGGTAATAGCCATAAAGATCATCATCTCCTGAGCCAGCAATGGAGTCACTCGAGGTCTCATTAATTTTCATCCAAAAAAAATCACTCCAACCTATTCCGTGTTTTAAAGAAATACGCAATCCATCAAAAGCATTTCCAGCCACTCCCCATTCATTTCGAGACAGAATCAAACCTTGACCGAAATCAAGCGATTGTCGACCCAAGCGAAACGAGACCGGGTCAAGCTGATAATCTAAAAACCCTTGATTGAGGCCTAAGTTTGGATCTCTGCTCGGTACCTGCTCACTGCCAAAGCGTGAGCTTAGCTCAGGCTCAAATACCAATCGAACTTCAGAAGACGCCAGCCATTGAAAGTGAGGACGAAACTGGAATTCAAATTGATTCGAAGAGTCTGACTGATTGTCACTAAAGTCTTGAGTATTTTTTGTTACTTCATAACGAGAAAAAAACTGTCCTCCAACTGATAAAGGAGAATTTAAGGTCATTTCTTGACCTTCTGTCGAATTAGAATGGAGCTGAGACTCAAGGCTTGAGCTTATCTGATCAAAGTTAATCAGGTCCAGGCGCTTTTGAGTAGAGGGCGATAGATCCGCTCGAAAGCTAGATGCTAAGGAGGTGATAGGTGAGAAGAGAAGCATAAATTCTAGAAAAAAAGCGATAGAATAGAGAGAAGTCTTTTGTAGAAAGAAGATCCATCGAGAGAAGAAGTGTGAACGTGTTTTTTGATTCAAGGCAATCACCATTGCTTCACGATGAAATAAAAATACAAAATTGTCTAGTTTGGATTGATGAAGCCTTGGGTTTTGCTGGTTAGGCGGCTTTAGCGTGAGATTCTAGCCCAGCTTGGGTGATGAAAAGCTGCTTGAGCTGACTTAGGAAATCATTGGGAAAAGCCATGTCTTGTTTTAGTTTTTCGATGGCTTCTAAAGGTGTGTGTTGTTTCTTCCCTTCCTCAACCCGAGTCAGCTCGTCAAACTGATCTGCAAAGGCTAGGATCATTCCTTCGATACTGATCGAATGTTGTTTAAGTTCGTTTGGATAACCCCTTCCATTCCATCGTTCGTGGTGCTCAGCAACGGCTCGAAGCACTGACGGAGGCACGATGAGCTTCCGTTGTTTGATAAGGTTCACAGACAGTTCTGGATGTTTTTGATATATTTTCCACTCTGCCTCAGTGAGTTGGTCCTCTTTCTTTTCTTGAATTTCCAATGGAAGGTCATTAATCCCAAGGTCATGAAAAAGACCTGCCATAGCAAGTTCTTCAGGCTGACCTTTTCCCAAAGCCATTGAAAATAAAGCCGCGTAGGTCGAGACATTACTAGAGTGAGAATAAGAGTCTCCCGAATCTCCCATGGTTTTCTTTAAGTCCTGGTACCATTGCTCAGGGTTTTGAGCCATGATGAATTCTTCCACGATTTTTTTTGTATTTAAGAGGATTTCTTTTCCAGCTTCAATCGTTGCGGTTTTGGCTGTTGTGTTAAAGACATTTGCAAAAAGATCTCGTACGGCGTGCTGAATTTTTTCTTTCTTTTCAGTTTCTGTGAGAGTGGAGTTATCGGCTTTTCCAAGTTCAATCAGGCATTCGGCGGAGTAAGTGTAGAAAGCTTCGAGTTGATTTGAGGGAACGTAAAGCGCATTCACCTGATGTTTGGAGAGTTTAGCGAATTGTGCTTCATCGATCTCATCTCCAGCAAGACAGATCTTAATGTATTTCTTATTCATGGGCATATAGAGCGCAATGTCAAAGTTAATTTTCTTTCCAGGATGAAGATCTAAAACTCGAACGGGACGATAGATCTCTGTTTTGACAAATTTTGATAGAATTTCTTGGGTTTTAGATTTGAAATAAGGAAAGTCCGTTGGAAATAAAAAGGCATCTGTAAAACCGTTTTTAATATAACCCTCTCTTTGAAATCCCTCCCGCTGCGTAGTGAGGTAAAAAATAGGTGCGTGAGCATTTTGCATGCGAAGTGATTGTGCAAGTTCATCAATCGAGAGTCCTTTTAGTTCATGACCACAGAGGATCAGAAGGGTGTGGGAAGGCTCGGTTGCTTCTATAAAAGACTCGAAAGCTTCTGATGTATCGATTTTTTCAATCTCTAAGTCTTGAATGACGTCTGAAAGCCTGGACTGGATATGCTCCGATACACCGACGGTTAAAATTTTTCCTCGATTTTCCTCGCTCATCACCCCTCGTTTCGGAATCACAAAGGAGTTTCTGAATAACGCTTAGTGCTAAGGCTGCTCCAAGGAACTTGGATTGCGCTGCATCGCAGCGCTATCATAAGTGAGCTTTACATTGCTTTTTTATCAAGATTCTTTAGACTAAAAACCAGCGGTTCAATCGAGGTTTCTTCTTTTTTGGTGGTGTCATTGTTGACCTGGTTTGAATGCGTTTGTAAGAGGTTTTCTAAAGGAAAAGCAACGCGCGGGTAGCACTGTTGAAACTTAGCCGAAGGCTGAGCAATGAAGAGGAGTTGATATGTTACGGAAACCATGGGCCATCATTATTTTAGCTTGGATTTATATGTTAGCCCCGATTCCAAATCTTTTAATCTCAAGCATGTTGTCAGGCCAGAGCGTTATTTCGTATATCTCTAACTTTGATAGCCTTTTTAGGGCCATTGCGTTTTTTACATTTTTTCCAATTGCTGGATTTGCAATCTACAAAGTAAGGCGATGGAGTTACCCCGTATTTGTGATTGTAATGCTTTGGAGTTTTTGGGTGAATTATCAGTCTTTTGCTAATTTTCCAGGAAGCTTCCCCGTTTTCCTCCTGGCAGTCATTTATTTAGTGAATTTTGCATTAGTGGCCTATTTCCTGATTCCGGCAGTGCGTGAGGTTTATTTTAACGAACGGCTTCGTTGGTGGGAATCAAAGCCACGCTACGATCTTGAAGCACCGTTAGAGGTTGTGTTTGAAGGGCAAAAGCGGACCGGAAAACTTAAAAACCTTTCGGTGGGTGGCGTTTTTCTAGAGCTTGATGAAGCCATTGAAGTCAATTCAGATGGCCGACTCCTTTTTACCGTCCGAGACTATCCATTTGAGCTAGAGGGAAAGTTTTTATACAAGAATCCAAAAATTCAAGCTGGCTACGGCGTGCAGTTTCAAAATCTCACGCGACATCAGAAAAAACAGCTTAAACAACTCACTCAAGAGCTCGATCGTGCGGGTGTGAAACGTCGCCCAGAGCGATTAAATCTTTGGGAGAATTTCACTGCTTGGGTAAAAGGCGTCTTCACTTCTGGTAAAGGTGTGGTTCCAGAGATTCCCGATCACCTGCGACGAAAATAAGTCTACTCCCGGAGAAGTTGATGGTTTTGTAACCAATGGGTGACTCTCTTCGTGAGAGTCTCGATTTGTTGGTCAGCCCCAGGTGCAAGGTGTTTTCCAGGAAGCCACTCACTCGTAAATTGTGCTTCGGAGTCTTCAAAGGCTCTTTGAAGTGAACGTTGAGAGTGTTTGGATAGAAAAGAGTCTTCTTCGGCTTGCAGCATGAGGACTTTTTTTGAAGCACGAAGCGATCTCACCTCTGTTTCTAGATGCGGAAGTCCTACATAAGCCCATCCCAGTTGAACCAAAAACCAAGAAATTGGCGTTGAGAACATGCCCAAAGAAGGCTTGATTTTTTCTGAGATTTGACTCTGAAGCGTTTCTTTGAGGCGTCCGAAGCCTTGAACAATAATGGCTGCTTTGATTTTAGGATTGCGGGTGAGTGCATAGGTAACAAAAGGAGCTCCAAAGCTAGCTCCTAAAAGTGTGATTTGGTCGAGGTGATATGAATCAGACTTTTCTTGGTGAAGGACCTCAATCAGAGCGTCGATCCCCCAAAGTGTATTCCAGATCGTTTTTTTTGCATCAGGAAGGAGTTTTAAGCTTCCAGGAAACTGAAATGGCTTTTTTGGAGGGTCAAAAGGATAGGGGAAACTCATCAATGCAATAGGAAGTTTGGGAGAGGGAAGTGTTAACACTTGATCGGCATACTTGAAGCCTCCAAAGACCATTAAGACAGGGAGTTTCGACGTCTGACTTCTTCCTTTATTTTTATTTTTCTCGTAACGATGAATGGTTGCTTGAATCAGTGTCCCATCATGAGTCCTAAAGTTTAGCGTGCTTTTTTCAACTGTCAGCGCCAAACCTAGGGGAAGGTTCAAGAAAAAGCCCAAGCAGAGGACTAGAGGCATTAAAAAAGTGAACGTATTGTAATTATACGCCAAAGACTTCGTCATTCAGAGAGTGATCCTTGGGGATGGGTTGTGCTTGATGAGCCTGACTCTGATTTTGCAAAGCTCTTTGAATAAAAAGGCGTGTGAGGGGCCGCACTTGGTCGGCTTGGATGGCTTCTGAGATTTTCCAAAACCGAGCTTCTTGAATCTCTTCTTGTGGCCATTTTAGGGAGAGCTTTTCTATTTCTTTTTTTCTAAATGAGAGCTCACCCATGAAAACCCAATACACATCGTGAGGCTTTTCTTCAAAGACTCGGTGCCTTACAGCGAGTTGACCCCGGATCGTCACCTCAAGGCCCGTTTCTTCTTTCGTTTCTCGAGCGGCTGCTGCTGCTGGATGTTCACCCGGCTCTAGTGCTCCTCCTGGGAGGATCCAATGACCTCGGTACTTTCCATAATTAAGCTGAACTAAGAGGACATTCTCGTCATGAATCACGCAGCATCCTGCTCCCAGCGTGGCTTGAGCACGATGATGAGAGAAAGAAGAAGGGGTCATAACGAAACCTTTGGGAAAAAGGCAGGCGTATTTTTTTGATAAGCTTCAAACCCTTTTTTCTTTTTTAAGGAAGAGGACTCAAGAAGGCTCACTCCTGAGATTCGAAATAAAAAATAAGTGATGATGATGGGTCCGAAAACAGTGTATGGGCCTGTTTCAGTTTGAATGGCCATAAAGTAAAAAGACCACATCATCATAAAGTTTCCAAAGTAATTGGGATGACGGGAGAAACGACGAAGCCCACCGGTCATGAGCTTTCCTTTGTGAGAGGACTTCTTTTTAAATTGATATAACTGCCAATCACTCACGGCTTCAAAGAAAAAGCCAATGATCCAGAAACTGATCCCTAAATAAAAATAAAACCCCATGGACTCAAGCGATGAGCTTACCGCAACTTGAATGGGTGCAGAAACGAGCCAAACAAGCACCGCTTGAAAGGCAAAGACGGTAAAGAGACTTTTAACTTCAAAGGGAATTTTTGATTCCTTTCGCATGGCTGCATAGCGAGGATCTTCTCCTTTGCCAAGAGATCGAATCAAGAGATACGAACTTAATCGGAGCGCCCAAATCCCGACAAAAAAAAGGACCCAGTCTGATCGCTCGGTGGGGTTGGATTGAGAATCGTGCAAGTACAGTGCAACAGCAAAGAACGCAGGAGCATAGAGAATGTCGACAATCGCGACATTTTTGAGTGGCAAGCTTAAAAGCCAAACGAACCCAAAAAGACCCAAAAGAAGCCAAAGAGCATTTAAATCAAGACTCATCATACTTCTAGTATTGATGTTTCACACAAAGCCTTCAAGTCATTTTAAGAGAGATTTGATTTTTTTCTCAAGTGGGGAGTCTAGCGGTGCCGTAGAGCTAGAGTAACGCCCCACTACTTGACCCGAGGGGCTAATGAGAAACTTTTCAAAATTCCATCCAATCTCATCTTGAGAGTCAGCTTGAGCGATGAGTGTTTGAATTAAAGGATGTTTTTTCGACCCGGAGACCTTTGCCTTTTCGAGCAAAGGAAAGCTGACGCCGTAGTTTCTCTCGCAAAATCGTTTTACTTTGAGAGGGGCTTCCGGGGTTTGACCTCCAAAATCATTACTCGGCATTCCTAAGACCACAAGTCCACGTGATTGATACTTTTTATAGAGCGCTTCAAGGTCTTTTAGCTGCGGAGTGAAACCACAGCGTGTGGCAATGTTTACCAAAAGCACGGGTTTTCCTTTTAAACTTGAAAGTAAGTAGGGAGCTCCGTTGATCGATCGAACTTTTTGCTCATAAAAAGAACCTGCATAGCCAAATTGAAGCAAACCAATCAATGAAATAAGTTGAATCAAGCCGGTCCGACTCCAAAAACGAAAGCGATTTTTCGATTTTATATGGGAGAGAAATGTCATCACTTAGGTCCTTTCCGGTGCCCACTCTCAGGCATTACGAGAAAAAATAACGTCAATCTAGGTTTAATCTCAGAGAACGTTTTTAGACTCCACTAAAAAGGTTTGAAAAGCTGGATTCCGGGAGTTTAGAAAAATTAAAGATTGACAAAAAAGATACGGATAAGGTATCCTGCTTCGTTGTTGTAGAAACTTTCCGGGGACCTAGGGGTGATTTCAGTCTGCTTTCAAAAAAGCAGATCGGAGGCCACCAAAAATGAAGCAATTCAGACATTCCCTCACAGTTGCACTTTGCTTACTTGCAACACAAGCAACTGCTCAGACCGTCGAGGCTGAGAAAACGCGCGTTGATTTTAAAAAAGCAAACCCCATCCTTCAAGCTATAGCCGCTCAGATGACTGAAAAGCATGTGGTTGTTCAAGATGCCATCCCAACCTTTGATGAAGACTATTCAAATCTTGAAGAAAACCGGCTTCGATACCACCTTGATGCAAACCTGGTAAATGCACCTTGGAAGAAAAATGACGTAGGTACGATTCGAGGAACCACGACCTATCGATTGAAAAAGCCATCGGATGAAAAAGGACTCGTGAAAGACGATGAACCAAAAAATAAAGATCACCGGCTTTCGGTTGAATTCGACATTACCGTGAAAACGGATGTCTTGGCCTTTTTACGTCATGCTGGATCAGAAACGATCAAATATGGGCACTACAAGCGCAGTGATGACAATATGGAGATCCAGAAGAAAACCCGCGAACTTCTAGAAAGACTCTCCGAAGTGGAAAGCCTTGAGGCGTTTGAAGCGTTGTTACGCGAAGGTCAAGAGCATGCGAAAATGATCATTGATAGTGAATTAGAGCGACTTGAAAGAAAGATCAAAGCAAAAACTGAAAGCATCAAGATAGCTGATAGCATCAAGATAGAAGACCTTAAAAACAAAAAATATCCTTCAGGTGAATTATTAAAAAAGCTTTCTCAAGGCCAAAACTATTTGTCGTCCCTTCAATATCTTGTTGATGAATATCGTCATTTTCAAAAAGAACGGGAAGCTTATCGCACGACTCTGATAGCACGAAATAAAAAAACAAATGAAGTGGTTGTGATCAATCAAGATTTAGCCAATTTTGCTTCTCGTGGCATTGGCAAGAATGTCGGTGGACCGTTGGGACGCATTAGCTTTACAGAAACCGGACTTGTTTCTTATGGAAAACTTCAAATCGATCTAGATCCTTCGTCTTCGGATCATTTGGTCAATGAGTTACGCAAAGCTCTGACGCTTTTAAATCAAGGAAAAGAAGAAGGTCAGAAAATGGTCAAAAGAGCTTATCGTGAAGCCTTAAGGGTCTTCAAGGAAGTTGTTTTAGATCATGAGTTTATGCACTGATTTATCAGTCCTGAATTTAAAATAACAAGTAGTGAACTCAATTAAGAAAATCCGAGTTTGGCTCATGAGAACGAAGGTTTTTTTTGCTTCGTCTCGAGTCAGATTCGGATTTTTTTTATTTTTTTCTTTTTTTAAACAAGTAGAGCGCGCTTCCCAGCGAGGAAGCTAGAGCTATTGAATGTGGTACCGAGGGCCGGACTTGAACCGGCACGGACATTACTGCCCCCAGGATTTTAAGTCCTGTGCGTCTACCAATTTCGCCACCCCGGCAAGGGTTTGTAAAATCTTGAAAACGGATTCAAAGCCTCGTTAGAGCTCGTTTGACTCACTTCGTCCGTTTTGCTTTCGAAGCTGTTGTATTACCTCGCATGAGGCCTCAGTGTCAAAAAGAACAAATAAATGAATTCCCGGAGCTCCATAAGACCTTAATTTTTCAACAAATGATAAAAATAAATCCAATGCACGCGCGGGATCCTCATCCTCCTTTGTTTCAGGAAGCGACTTCAAAAACGCTTCAGAAACCTTCACTTGAAACATCGACTCCATCCGTCGGGCTTGTTCTTTATTCTTGAGTAATTTTGTACCTGGAATAATTGGGAGAGAGATTTGATGGCTCCCAAGGAGGTCCAAGTATCGAGCATAAGCTTCTGGATCAAAAAGCATTTGAGTGATCCCATATTGCCCGCCTGCCTCAATTTTACGCTTCAAAAAAGAAACGCGCTCAATCGGGTCTGGATGCTCGGGATAGCAAGCCACTCCAATGCAAAAATCAGTGGCTTCTCGAGCACCCACATCCTTACCTCCAGGGCGATGGAGGTACTTACCACGGTTGAGTCGCTCGATCTGCTCGCAAAGTTGGTAAGCGTAAGGGTAGCTCCCTTCCCGGGGTTTCCAATCCGGCTGATTATTAGGAGGATCTCCCCTTAAGGCTAAAATATTCCGAATTCCAAAGTAATGGTGATCCATCAGAAGGTTCTCAACATCCTGAGGAGTCAGATCACGACAGGCAAAATGAGCGATGCAAGGAACCCCGAGCTGTTCTTTGATGATTTGCGCAATGGGAAGACTTCCGCCACGCAGACTCCCACCCGCTCCCTTAGTGACCGATAAAAATTGAGCTCCACACTCCACTAAACGTTGCACTTGACTGAGCACACGAGCTTGTTGGGCCCCATTTCTCGGAGGAATCACTTCAGCAGACAGTGTGA
>MDTD01106276.1_pt1 | contig 11129 bp, 10 predicted proteins | sample 811221 | NCBI WGS metagenome assembly MDTD01 (sample SAMN05326646, study PRJNA326480) | marine metagenome | isolation source: seawater | place: Pacific Ocean: South West | collected 2011
GGAGTCTTTGCAGCAGCTTCATGGAGTGGGTTGCTGGCCCAGTTACTGGCCAGTGGTTATCGCGCACCACATCTGAGACTTGATTGCCGTGAGGTAGTTACCCACAAACCCATGGCGGGACCTTACCGAGCTCCGACCGCTCAGACAGCCAGTTTTGCCATGGAGTCCCACATGGATGAACTGGCTCGCAGCCTGAAATTAGATCCACTGGAGTTTCGCTTACAGAATGCGGCGGGCTCTGGCGACTTGATGAGTAACGGGAATCCGTGGCCGAGCCTTGGGCTGAAAGAGTGTCTTAATGCGCTCAAGGAGAGTGAGCTCTGGAAAAATCGTCAAACCAATGAAAACGAAGGTTGGGGTATTGCCGTTGGCTTGTGGCCTTGTGGTGTTTCACCAGCGTCTGCAGTCTGTCGGATGTTGCCCAATGGGAATGTTCAGATTCAGGTAGGATCTGTGGATATTTCCGGAATTAACAGTGGTTTTGTACAGATTGTTGCCGAAGTTCTCTCAATAGACCCATCAAAAGTGGAGATCATCCAGGTTGATTCGCACACAGGTCCAGTAGCTCCACCAAGTGGTGGTAGCCAAGTTAGCTATAGTTTAGCGGGAGCAATTTCAGGAGCTACCAGAAACATCAAGGATCAGCTTGCCAAGTTGGCCACTGAACACTTTGAAGCTGCCGAACAGGATTTGGTTTTTGAGGACGGTTCCGTACACGTCACCGGTTTGCCGAGCAAAGCTATCTCGTTAGCGCAACTGGCCAAGCAGGCTGAATCTCGCAAAGGCGGTGCGGGCCCAGTGATTGCGACATCCAGTAATTCTATTCAGGAAAATGCTCCTGCTGTTGCTGTTCACGCTGTCAAGGTGGAGGTCGATCGGGAAACAGGAAAGGTATCACCAAAAAACTATATTGCTGTCCAAGACGTAGGCTTTGCGATCAACCCAATGTTGATTGAGGGGCAGGTTCAAGGGGGTGTCTTGCAAGGGCTCGGTTGGGGGCTTTGGGAAGAAATGCCTTACGACGCACAAGGCCAATTATTGGCCTCAAACTTTCTAGACTATGCCATGCCCAGGGCAGATGATTCAGTATTCGTCGATGCTGTGCTAGTAGAAAATCCTTCTCCGCTTGGTCCATTAGGGATTCGCGGTGTGGGAGAACCACCGATTGTTCCAGGAGGGGCTGCTGTTGCCAACGCTGTCCGAGAGGTCACGGGAGTACGTTTTGAGCAATTACCCATTAAACCTCAAAATCTCTGGAAAGCGATGAACTCCTGATCATCAAAAAATTAGTAGCGGTATCATCAATGATCGTAATTCCTTGACTCATAAATGCTAAAAATGAAAGTACTATTTCTTGGAATCGTATTGGTCCTTACTGCTGCCCAGGCATCACTAGCAGCGAAAAGCGTGAAACTGGACTCTGCAAAAATCAAGGACTGCTTCATCCTAGGATACTGTGACGTGCTGATTATGGATATTGGCGAACTACCGAGAGGCTGGCAGGAAAGACAACTCAGCCAGCCGACCCTACGCATCCGAATTCTAGACATCAATGAGGCGGACCAATTTGCTTGTCGAGATGTTTCAAGGCAAAGCAGGTGGGAATTCGCTAAAAACCAGCTCCAAGGTGCTACATCCATTCACCTCGAAATCAATGGCAAATTTAAAGGCAACCATGCAACGAGAGTCTTCATTGACGGCAAGTCTCTTACTGACTTGATTATGCAGTTCCGCTGTTAGGTAAAATGCCTTCTTACATTAAAGGCAGTAATCCAGACCATCCTACCTACTTCTTCTGAACGTCGACTCTCTCTCAAACAATTTTTCTACGAATATTTGAACCCAGCTCAATAACACTTTTTTTCCCAAACATGATAATAGTGCCACAAATTTTTCATTTTGAATGTTTAATCCTTGAATGTTTTCAACAAAAATCTAGTCTGCGGCAATTCAAAATTTATTATTTGCTTCAACCATTGAACAAAAACCAGCCATGACCAGAAACCAGGTAAAAAAACCATTGATCATTCAATTGGTGGGCTGGGCGTTGATCTTGGCCCCTCTCGGATATTACGTAACTACAGCTTTGCAGTGGAGCCATTGGTCCTTGGCAGGTATGGTTGAGCAGTTGATGCTTTTGCCTCACGGTCCCCTCAAGCTGTCGGTAATTGTAGCTTCGCCACTGGTTGGTCTTGCAGTGCTTTCAGTCAGGCAAATTGGCTGGATCAGCTTCATGCTCTATTGTGGGGCAACGATCTTCGTAAACTTCTATATCGCCTACACAACGGAGGGAGTGACCAACCTGTCAGCAAGCCTATATTCGCTTACTGGGGTACTCGCTATCTTAGTGTATGTGGTTAGAAAAGAAATCATGGCTCCCTATTTCAATCCCCAACTTCGCTGGTGGGAATCTGCAGAACGCTTTCCATTCAAGCTAGATGTTCTTCTAAAAAGTGATCGTGGGGAGGAAAAAATCAGTTCTAGAACCTTCGATATTTCTGTTTCTGGATGCTTCTTGACAACGGATTTGGAGTATCAGTCAGGTCAGAAAATTGAACTCAAGATTAATCTTCTGGATCCAGTTGATCTTGAAGCTGATGTAGTCTGGGTTTGTCCTGGCAATGAGAATGTACCAAAAGGGATTGGCATCAAATTTACCAGCAACCTCAAAGAGATTGCTGTCCAGGTTGATAAGTTCAAAGAGAAGTACAGTAAAGCGGAGCGCTTCCCATTCCAGTTGGATGCTCAAATTCAGCACAAAGGTAGTACAGAGCAAATCAACTCCAAGACCTTTGACATCTCAGTCTCTGGATGCTTCCTGATCACGGATCACCCTTACGAGACGGGACAGCAACTTGATTTAAATCTTAAGCTTCTTGAACCGGTCAAGCTCACAGCTCAAGTTGTCTGGGTCTCAGCCGGTGACACAAAAATTCCACAAGGCATCGGTGTCAAGTTTACAAGTCAACTTGATGAGGTCAGCATGATGATCAAAAGATTCAGAAGAAATTACAGATCCACAGTTTCAGAAAAAAAGATTTCTGCTTCGCCTGCATAACCTGTGGTCTTCACAGATGTCCCCAACATATCTTTCTCTTTAAGCCATCACAGGTAGTCGTCAATTCCATCCATCAAAACTGGAATCACTCGCCAGGGTGGCTGGTTTGGCTGGATAGAATGTATTCGGAGTTGGCTATTCACTTCCTCACGCAAGTTTTTATCAGCTTGCATTGTGGCAATGAACTTCTCGACTGGGCAAGCTACAGCAAGGCTGGTAAGTTCACAAACGCGTTGAGCTACGTCTCTCTGGCTGATCGTCTCGAATTGACGGGCTTGAGCAGAGATAGCTTCAAGACCTGCAGGCTGAGAATTCTCCCAAGCCAATACCCCTGCACGGGCCACATAGCCAAAAACAGGACCTGCAGGCACATCTAGTTGGTGATCCACACCCTGTACTTCTACATAATCGTACGCAACCCCAATCCCCTCCGTTTTATGCATTTGGAGGAGTTGCTCTTCATCCAGCCAAACCACCTTAAGCTCTGTGATCGTTCCTGATGATGGGAAAGCTGTGCAGGGAATAGCTCCGTAATAACTGACCAAGGCCGTGTGCACCACATCACAGTCATGCAAACGAGCAGGTGTGACGGGTACAATTGCTTCTGAGCTAAATTTTCGCAGAAGTTGATAGGGAGCCCGGTTTGAACCAACTGCCAACACTGGTGTCCTTCCAAAAAGCAGGTGCTTAGCGTGAACTGTGTCTCTTTTTTCCAGCCTTCGCTGATCCAACGAAAACAACTGTCCTCGAGATAACAAATACCCACCCTCAGGAGCCCTGTAGGGATAAAGGTGCGCACGGTCGTGCTCACTAAGTTCCGCAAGATATGCCCGTAGGTCTGCTGGCTCGAGATCATTCTTCAATTTAGCAGCTCCATAGGAGAGGGGTATCCACTCGATAAGATGCGATTCTCAATCAAAAATTCATCATACATTGTATTCAGCAAAAAATTTACTCCGAAGTATGGAAGTTATTTTAGTCAGATACTTTGGCGCATTGAACCCGATAAGAGTTTTCAAAAAATATTTATGGATTGACCTGGGAGAAATTATCAATGAAATTTCAAGCAAATTTCTGAATCATGGAACTCAGCATGTCTGGGATGCCGAATGCAGATGAGTGGTTCAATAGTTAGATTTGAAACTTATTTGAGGGATTAAAAAGATATTTACTTGAAAACTTAACATGAATTCAAAGTACAAAATTCTAATATACTTTTTATTTGCAATTATTGTTTTGCTGTTCCTAGGAGGTGCAACATTTGATCTTAACACGTTCCTGATCACAGGTTTAGTAGCAGCTTTGGGAATCCTTTTTGTGTTACCAATGAAAGAAGATTCTGAAGAGTAGATAGTTCAGCTTCAATGTGTGTGAGATAAAGTTTTGCTTTCTTTGCTTACTGATCCAGGTGTTCGAAGTTTACCAGGGAAATAGCTATAATTAGAAGCAAACCAAAATTCAATCCTCAATCATTCATCTGTGGTACGTATGGCGCACAGGGTTGTCTTGAAAATAATTTTTATTTTCACGATCTACTGCCCGCTTCCATTCTAAAACTTCTTCAACGCCCATTGCTTGATTTGGAGCGGATTCCATGATGAATGAGCAGTTTTCTGGCTTAACACCAGAAACTAGTATTGCAGATTCTTTCTCAATAATTCGAGACTCACGTTGTAGATCAGCAGCGCAATAGCGGATGGCAAAACCAATTCTTGGATAATCGGTTTGGTTCGGGCCACTAGCATGAATAGATCGAAAGCTGTGCAGGCTCATCTCACCGGGTTGCAATCTTAAATTAACCGCCTCATTTGTAAAATCAGCGATCTTCCCACCGATAACAATATGCTGTCCTCGACTCAACATATTCTCATTTAATGGCTTAGATTCATGTGCAAGTTGGCCCCATTTATGCGATCTTGGAACCACACGTAAGCAACCTGATGCTGGTGTAGATGGTGTTAACGCCAGCCATACTGTGACTGCTTTCTGAGGTACATCCATACCAGCGTAGGTCGAATCTTGATGCCAACTGTAGAAGCCTGATGAGTGGGCTTTCTTAATACACCAATCTGAGGACCAAACGAGAATATCTTCAGTTCCCAGAACACTACAAACCGCGTGAATGATGTTAGTATTTTTCACCACCTTATCCAAAACGGGCAGGAGCAGGTGTGTTTTGAAACGATTGGGACCATTTAGTTCCAAAGATCTGCTCACCTCTGCCCAAATTTCTTGTGCTGCGTGTTGGGAAAGAACTGGAGTAGCATTTAAATACCCCAATTCCAAAAAATTTTCTGAGCTAGCGCCTGATGCTTTGATGGATTTAGTTCTCATTTCAGTAAATATAGATTTAGATCAAACCAAAATATAACGGAGATGGAAGCATTCTGAATGAATTTTGCTACTGGGGTAAATTTTAAGATTTTTATGCTAGCCCCAAATAGATAGGACCAGTTGAAACTTAATTTCAGCAGAAGACACACCTAGCTTAATTGGTAAAATTTCTCAGGCGCAATAATCTGTTCTGTTCTCTTTAAGATATCAATGCCTTGTTGTTTGAGCCACCAGGGCAAATCAATTAGGACCCAGTTTTCAGCCAGCTTGTCTCCTTCTCTGCGATAAATATCCACAACTCTCATATCTGCTGCTCGATCACTCGCTGGGAGCCCCAAGAATCCTCCTACTGCTGTATTCGTCAAATTGGGCCATCCAAAAAAACCAGCATAGTTACCCTCTGCAAACCTGCAAAGATGGCCATTGAAGCACTTACCTTGCAGTCCGGTTCGAAACGGGTACTGATGCTGTTCCTGGTAGCGTGGAATCGTGTAGGTAGCTCCAATTCCAGCGGGACCGTACCATATCATGTCTTCGTGCCAGGTTCTAGCGAGGTACTCTGGTGGAGGCAGATCATCCCCAGAAATATTTAGTGCAGAAAGATCTGCCATCATTCGGTTGACCAAATCAAGGGTCTTTTTGGATTCTCTAGCATCTTGATCTTCGAACAGCAGCCCATTATGAGTGCGTGGTCCTGGGTACACAAAAGAAGCACCGGTTTGTAATGGGAGTGGTGAAATTCCCAACTGGTGCATCACCCCGATCAGGTCACAAAAAAAAGCCCCTTGCACCAGCTGTCTTTCCTGAACACAAAAAAAATCGGCATAACGTAGAAAAGCTAGCTTGCGTGAAGCTTTCATCCCTAGCCAGTCCTTATCCAATAACCCCATCAGATGCCCCATACTAATCACCCAGTCAGTGTGATCAATCTCACTAGTTCCTGCCAAAAAAATATCCTGACGACGTTGCACACTCGTCCATGAATTGAGAAAGGGAACCCAGAAAGCTTCTGCTACCGCTTCAGGTCCATCCCGTTCATTGAAAGGGTAGACACCATACCAGTGAAAATCAGGGGCCAGATGAGAGCTCAAGATCGATTTTACTGATTTTAAATTTGCCTGTTCAAGAGCTGTGTAGAAATTGAGAACACAGCGCTTTGAATGAGCATGGGATATCATTATTATTATTCCGCAAAAGGATTGGAAACCCAAGTGATAGCTGTTGATTGACACATTTATCTGAGGAATTTAAAGCCAATACAGTTGTCAACATTGATCTGGAAAAATGGAAACCAAGATGCATGGACTACCATCAACTACCTAAAACGTTCGATATTCAAACCATCTCAAACCACTGGTCAAAAATTATGGGTTCAGACAATCTGGGAAACCTCAGTCTGAATTATCAATCCATAATGTATGAAGGAGTTGTTTATCCGCCGTTTATCAAGCCAGAAGCTCTAGCTCAACTGAGAAAGCAGCACACCCTGCGATCTAACGATATTGTCATTACAGCCTACCCAAAATGCGGAACCACTTGGATGCAACAGATCTTGCTCACTTTGCTGGCGGACAGGGATTGTTCAAAGGTGCGCCGACAAACGGACATGTCTCCTTGGCTAGAAGCATGGGTTTCTAGCCAAGGATTAGCAGCTTTTGAAGAGTGGTATCCTGAGCAGACTGGCTGGAGCGGTCTTGAAAATTTTCATAACCTTGACCCTAACTGGTGTCCACCAAGGAGAGTACTAAAAACCCACGCGCCTTCTCAACTAGCTCCTTGGGTTCGTGGAACCGAGTGTAATGGGATGAATGGTGCGCAGATCATTGTTGTTACACGCAATCCAAAAGATGTAGCTGTCAGCCACTACTACCATACTATCGACCTGCTTCACATCTTCCAGTATAACGGCAGCTAGGATCATTTTCTGACAAACCTTTGGATTCTAGGCAAAGTGGAGTCTGGTTCCTTCTGAGAGTAGCACCAGTCCTGGTGGAACATCTATCAATCAGTTTCTGTTAATCTGTTGTGGGTGAGCTACGAAGATCTCCTCAAGAAACCGAAAAAGCTATTTCGGCGAATTGCTGAATTTATTCAATTCGAGCCTACTTTGAAAGCTATGGAGGGAGTTTTGGAAGCTAGTAAATTTGAATCAATGAAGCAGACTGCTGCTGAAGAAGATGCCAAGATGATTACAATTGGTAAGACAGATCAGGTGAAAACAAATCACATCTGTGACGGGAAAAGTGGAGGTTGGTTGAAAGTTTTCACTAAAGATCAAAATGAACTGATGAATCGTTATCACATGAGTGAATGCGCAAGACTTTCTCTGCCTCCAAAACTTTTTCCTCAAATGAGGCTGTAGAGTAAAGTCTTTTCCTTACACCAAAATCTAACTCAAACCACTTAAATGACTTCATACCCTGGCACTTCTGAATCCTCAAAGATAGTCCCAACTAAGCAGGCCCCTTCCAAGTTAGCTTCTTTCAGAATCGCTTCGCTGAAGTCTGTTCTTGTCAGGTTAGCATCCCGCAAGTTCGCTCCGATCAAATTCGCTTCATTTAGGAGGGCACCTGTTAAATTGGCTCTAGCTAAATTGGCACCGCACAGATTGACTTCATTGTAAATCCAATCGGCGCAGAGTTCATCGCCCATCATATATTCATGACGGAAGATGCCGACCCGCAAATTTACCTCTGAAAAGTTTGCCCCACTCAGATTGGCATTGCACAAATTAGCTCCACTGAGGTTGGCATCTCCAAGATCTACGCCACTTAGGTTCGCCCCACTCAGATTAGTAGCTAACAAATTCACACCCCGCAAATCTATCCTCGCAGATCTGCATCCTGCAAGTTTCCCATGGTACAACGGCCAGTCACCTCAAGTTTTTTTCAAGTCATCTGGATTTATTCCTGCCTCTGCAAGAGGATTAGTAAGTCATGGCACAATAACACTGGATTCTACAGCAATTTTTCAAACCGAAGATTGTATTGCATGCTTTCAATATAGGCTATCAGAAGGGAAAATCCAAGGAGATGCAGGGGAGCGGACTGAATGAAAATGTCTCAAAAGTGACGTATTGACTAAGGAGAGACTTTGGTGTGTTGGGTCTCTAACAGTCTATGTCTTTTTGGAAAGCTTTGGCCATCCGCTTATTCCTTGTAGAAGCCAATCGCATCTTCACCAAGCTGTACACCTAAGCCATTGAGGGTTCGGTTGGAGTAACAAAAGTAGGCACAGACTTGGTTGACTTCCAGAATTTCTCCATCAGAAGCTCCTGCTTCACGTGCATCCAGAAGATCTTGCTCACTTATTTTTCCGGGTGAGAGAGTCAACTTGCTGGTGTAGTAGATCAACGCTAGTTCTTTACCGGAGAAAGCTTTCTCTGGTGCCTGATCACGGAGTGCTTCTTCAATCGCCTTGGAACGCTGAGGATCTTCCAACAGGCGCTGCATGTTGGCAAAGTGGTGGGTGTAGCTATAAACACATTCGTTGAGTAGGCTGGTATATACACCAACAGCCTCCAGAAACCAAAGGGGCAAACTGTTTTCAGAATGGTGCAGAACACTCCGATAGAGTTTGAGATGTCCTATCATAGTGTGAGGACGCAGACTGTGAGCCCGCATTACGTTGTCAACAGTTCCACTGGGGGTCTTCGCAAGCTCGTAGGCATCCTTGACAGACCCTGTCGCTTCCTCCAGAGGAACCATATGAATCCATGCACTCATTGAGGTGACTCAGTAATGGAGCTTGACACACTTAGAAAGGCGAGTGAAGACTCGATAAACCATTGGCTCAAAGAACTCTAAGGGAGCAGTTTAGTATTGGGTCTGGATGGCAGTCTGATCATAGCGGGCGACCCATTCTGCAGTGTATTCAAAATAGGGATGCCCTCTATAACTCTCACGTGCATTAGTATCCAGCAGTAAATTTCCACTGGCATGATGGTCGAGAAACAAGGCGTGGTTTCGAAGCATCCAGAGATTCTTTTCAGAAATGTAATTAGCGAGTAACGTAGCTGAGATTTCACCATGATTATCAGGACAGACGATGAAGCCCAAATCGTGAAATAGTCCACAGACAATCGTTTCTTCGTCTGCTCCATCCTGATACAACATCGTTGCACACTGAAGACAGTGGCGATAATTGTTTACACGGAATCCATAACTAAGAGAGTCTTTGAAAGCGGCAAGCATGTCCAAAGCCTGTCTTGCCTGCTGTTCTTGTTTGTAACGAGCTCGGTATCAATTCAGACTATTCCATTCCCCTGGGGTCAACTCTTCCATGGCAGTTCGACTCTCTGACAAATGCTCGTAAGCTGGTAAAACTTGGGAAGGTTGATGCAGGAGTTAGTCTGATTGCAGGAAACTTACATTCTTGGGAATACTTGAAGAATCTAGAAATTCATCAAATTTCGGTCGCATAGTCTCAAAAACAAATCGAATTGTACAAATTTAAATCAGTGTGAAAGAATCTGACTTAGAAATAGCTTAGTCCTCTCGTGTTCTGGTTCTGAAAAAAACTGGGCTGGTGGCGACCGCTCAATAATCCGACCTTCATCCATAAACACCATCTGATGTGCCACTGTGCGAGCAAAACCCATTTCGTGAGTGACACAAATCATCGTCATACCGCTTTCAGCAAGATCAATCATCACGTCGAGTACTTCCTTGATCATTTCTGGATCAAGAGCAGAGGTCGGTTCATCAAAAAGCATGATCCGCGGCTGCATGCAGAGGGATCGGGCAATCGCTACCCTTTGCTGCTGCCCTCCGGAGAGTGATCCCGGATATTTAGCGGCTTGCTCTGGAATTCGAACCCGCTGCAGATATTCCATCGCTAAGGCCTCGGCATCTTTTTTACTATGACCGCGAACTTTAACGGGACCCAGCGCGCAGTTTTCCAGCACCGTCAAATGAGGAAAGAGATTAAACTGTTGGAAGACCATTCCTACTTCGCTACGAACCTTGTTGATGTGCTGAGTATCCTGATCCAACTCAACACCATCAACAATAATCCGTCCCTCTTGGTGCTCTTCCAACCGATTGATACAACGGATCAGTGTAGACTTGCCAGAGCCAGAAGGTCCGCAGACAACAACCCGTTCTCCAGAGAAAACTAGCAAACTAACATCTTTGAGTACCTGAAAGTCGCCAAACCACTTACTGACCCCAGACATCTCTATGACTGGATTTGAAATATTTTCGTTCATGACATGGTGAACCTCCAGTTCTAAATACGCGATGAGTCAAGTTTCATTTCAAGACGACGAAAGATGAGTGCGCAGGAGTAGCACAAAACAAAGTAAACTCCAGCTACAAAAACCCAAACCTCAAAGACACGTTGTGTAGAATTGGCCACTTCCAGTGTCAAAAAAGTGAGCTCTTGGATGGAAATCAATGAGACAATCGAAGAATCCTTGATCAGGATGATAAACTGACCTGCTAAGGGAGGGATTATACGTTGAACGGCCTGGGGTAGGACAACATAGCACATCTGTTGCCAACGACTCAGTCCAATGCTCATCGCCGCCTCTCGTTGGCCAGATGAGATGGATTGAATCCCAGAGCGTACAATCTCTGTGATGTAGGCTGCTTCAAAGAGAGCGAGACAGAAAATTCCTGAAAAAGTATTTGAGAGCAAAGAAACCGGGCCAAAGAGAAACTCCAAAACACTTTGACCGGTTGGGCCCAGTCTTTGATCAAGGGTATCTAGACCAAGTAGTGGGATGATCTGGCTA
>MDTD01139467.1_pt1 | contig 11129 bp, 10 predicted proteins | sample 811221 | NCBI WGS metagenome assembly MDTD01 (sample SAMN05326646, study PRJNA326480) | marine metagenome | isolation source: seawater | place: Pacific Ocean: South West | collected 2011
GTCGAACCCTGAACCTCCAGAGCCGAAATCTGGCGCTCTATCCAGTTGAGCTACGAGCGCATTATGTATTAATATTATAATCTATGAAAAATATCATTAATTTAATTGTAGAGCAAATCCCAGATAAAAAAAGGGTTGATGCACTCATTTTTGATAGATGTCCAGAATTAAGCAGAACAAGAATCAAAAATCTAATTTTAGCAGGAAAACTTAAAATAAATTCAAATATAAATATTTTACCCTCAAAAAAAATAAGTGTGGGTGACATTATTTCTCTAGAGATCCCAAAGCCAAAAAAAACTTCATTAAAACCTTTTAATTTTAAATTAAATATTATTTTTCAAGATAATGACTTAATTGTAATTGATAAACCTGCAGGAATATCTATGCATCCTGGTCCTGGAAATTACGATAATACAATTGTAAATGCTTTAATGAATTATGAGAAAATAAAATTATCAAATATAGGAGATGAATTAAGACCTGGTATAATTCATAGAATTGACAAAGATACATCAGGTTTAGTTGTAATTGCAAAAAATAACTTTTGTCACGAAAATATTTCTAAACAATTTAGTGAACACTCCATAGACAGAGTATACAATGCTTTAGTTTGGGGTAAATTGAGACCACAGTCAGATTCAATAGAAACATATATTACAAGAAGCTCAAAAAATAGACAGCTAATGGAAGTTAGTTTTAATAAAGGAAAAAAAGCTATAACTAATTACAAAACTATAAAAATTTATGAGGGGAGAAATATACCAACATTAAGCTTGATTGAATGTAAGCTTGAGACAGGCAGAACTCATCAAATAAGGGTACACATGAACTTTAAAGGAAACCAAATCGTAGGGGATAAAAAATATAAAAAAAAATATAAAAGATTAAAAAACGTAAGTGATGAAATAGATGAAAAAATTATACAATTAGGAAGACAATTTTTACATGCTAAGATTCTAGGTTTTAATCATCCAAAATCCGGCAAAAGACTTTTTTTTGAATCAAATTTACCAAATGATTTAAAAAAAATAATCAATCTCCTCGAAAAATCTAGCTAATTAGATGTTGTAAAAAAAAAATTGTTTATTAAATAAATAATAAAAATTATGAGTAATACAAAAACATATAACCTACCAATTTTATCTAACGAAGGTGGACTTGGAGCATATCTTGCGCAGATTAAAAAATTTCCTATGCTTGATGCTGAGGAAGAATATATGCTGGCGAAAAATTGGAAGAATACTGGTAATGTAAAATCTGCTGAAAAACTTGTCACTAGTCATTTAAGATTAGTTGCCAAGATCGCAATGGGATATAAAGGATATGGTTTACCTTTGAATGAAATGATCTCAGAGGGAAATGTGGGATTAATGCAAGCAGTTAAAAAATTTGAACCAGATAAAGGATTTAGATTAGCAACATATGCAATGTGGTGGATTAAAGCTGCAATACAAGAGTATATATTGAGATCATGGAGTTTAGTAAAAATTGGTACGACGACAGCCCAAAAAAAATTATTTTTTAATTTAAAAAAAATAAAAAGTCAGATTGCTCCTGAAACAGAAGGAGACTTGCGAAACGAAGATGTAAAAAATATTGCTGAGAGATTGGATGTGAGTGAAGATGAAGTTGTTTCAATGAATAGAAGATTAGCTGGGAAAGAACATTCTCTAAATGCTCCAATTGGTGAAGATGGTGATGAATGGCAAGACTGGGTTATAGATCAAGGAATGGACCAAGAACTTAAAATTGCTCAACAAGAAGAAATGGAGCAAAGAAAAGATTTGTTGTCGGACTCGATAAAAATTTTAAATGATCGTGAAAAAGAAATCTTGTATTCTAGAAGATTAACTGACAATCCTAGTACCTTGGAGGAGTTAAGTAAAAAATTTAGTATCAGCAGAGAAAGAATAAGACAAATTGAAAACAAGGCTTTTGAAAAATTACAAAAGCACATGCTCAACTCAGCAAAGTCAAAAAATTTATTACCAGCTAATTAAACTTTAAAAGGATCTTCAATAAGAATTGTGTCTTTTCTTTCAGGACTAGTTGATATTGTTGATACTTTGGTTTCAACTATTTTCTCAATAAATTGTATATAATTTTTAGCTTTTTCTGGTAATTCAAAAAAATTTTTTATACCACAAGTCGATGTTTTCCAACCATCGAAAATTTTGTAAATTGGTTTTACTTTAAATTGTTGATCAGAAGATGAAGGTAAATAGTCAATTGTTCTTCCATTTAATTCATATCCTACACAAATTTTTATTTCATCTAATTCATCAAGAACATCTAATTTAGTTAAAGCTATTCCATTTATACCGGAGGTTTTTATTGTTTGTTTAACAAGTACTCCATCAAACCAGCCACATCTTCTTTTTCTACTAGTTACTGTTCCAAACTCCTTTCCTCTAGATCCAAGTTTTTCTCCAATTTGATCTTTGAGTTCGGTTGGAAATGGACCCTCTCCTACTCTAGTTGTGTATGCTTTTGTAATTCCTAAAATATAACTTATTGTGTCTATTCCACATCCAGACCCGGTTGCGGCGGCAGAGGCAACTGTATTGGAAGATGTTACAAATGGATAGGTCCCATGATCTACATCAAGTAAAATTCCTTGAGCACCTTCAAATAATATTTTTTTATTCAATTTTTTTAATTCTTCAATTTTTTTCCATATTGGTTTGCTATACTTTAATATTTTTGGTGCAATTTTTAAAAGATCATTTTTGAGTTTTTGTTTATCAATTTCTTTGACCCCCATTCCTCTTCTCAATGTATTGTGATGATCAAGTAATTTAGTTAATTTTAATTCTAGATTCTTTTCTGATAATAAATCAATTACTCTTATAGATCTTCTTCCAACTTTATCCTCATATGCAGGTCCTATACCCCTTCTAGTAGTTCCTAACTTTTCGTTGTTTGCTCTATCTTCTCTAATACCATCTAATTCACTATGAACTGGAAGAATTAAAGTAGCAGACTCAGATAAGAATAAATTTTCTTCTGTGATATCAACACCTTCATTTTTTATTTCTTCAATCTCATTTAATAGTGCCCATGGATCAACTACAACTCCATTACCAATTATTGATATTTTATTTTTTCTAACAATGCCGGATGGTAATAATCTTAATTTATACGTTTTGCCATCTATAACTAGAGTATGTCCAGCATTATGACCACCCTGAAATCTCACGACTACGTCTGCTATACTAGAAAGCCAATCAACTATTTTTCCTTTTCCTTCATCACCCCATTGTGACCCTACTACTACAACATTTTTCATCTAAATTTTTTCTTTATATAAATTGAGTTTAGGTGGTTAATTGGTCCATTTCCTTTTCCATAGTTTGGAGCATTACTAATTGCTTTATTTACATATTTAATCGCTTTTTCACAAGATGTCTTTAAAGATTTTCCACATGAATAATATGTGGTGATTGCTGAGGATAGCGTACAACCTGTGCCATGAGTATTTTTTGATTTAAATTTTCTGTTTTTAAAAATATAAATCTGTTTGTTTGATAACAGCACATCATATATTTTTTTTGAATTAAGATGTCCACCTTTTACCAAGACATTTTTTGCACCAATTGTAATAAGCTTTTTACCTGCGCTGATCATGTCATTCTTTGAATTAATTTTTTGATTTGTCAAAATCTCTGCTTCTGGAATATTTGGGGTTATTAGTGTTACTTCTTTCATTAAATTTTCTTTCAAAATTTTTATAGAATTTTTATTTATTAATTTTGCACCTCCTTTGGCAACCATTACAGGATCAAGAATAATTTTTTTAACATTTATTTTTTTAAGTGACTTTAAAACTGCATTTATAACTTTACTGTTACTTAACATGCCAATTTTTATCGCATTAGGTTTAATGTCACTTGATGTAAACTCAATTTGTTTTGAAATTTCCTCTGGAGAAATTGCAAAAATTGAGGAAACTCCTTTAGTATTTTGAGAGGTCACTGCAGTTATTGCTGTCATTGCGTATGATCCTAGTGCACTTACTGTTTTTATATCAGCTTGTATGCCGGCTCCGCCAGATGAGTCTGAACCAGCAATAATCAATACTTTAGATTTTATTTTCAATTTAGTTTATTGTTTTTTTAATAAGGTTAATACATTTTATCATTAATTTTTTATTTCTCGTTTCACACATGACTCTTATTTTAGGTTCAGTTCCAGAGGCTCTGACCAAAATTCTACCATTATTTTTTAAAAGCTTTTGTACATTGATAATAGATTTTCTGCATTTTTTCGAATTTATTACTGATTTATCTTTAACGAAGATATTAACAAGTTTTTGAGGTACTTTTTTAAATTTATTAAATAGCTCACTGGCTTTTTTTCCCTTTCTCATAGAAAAGAGAATTTCTAAAGCAACAAGTATACCGTCGCCAGTTGTTGCAAATTTTCCAAGAATAATATGGCCTGATTGTTCTCCACCCAAATTACATTTATTTTTTTTCATTAACTCTTTAACATACCTATCTCCCACCCTGGCTCTTATAAATTTAATTTTTTTTTCTTTAAATAATTTTTCTAAACCATAATTTGACATTTGTGTTCCTACTACACCACCCTTTAATATTTTTTTCTTTTTCCATCGTAGTGCGATCATAGCAATTATTTGATCACCATCTATTATCTTTCCATTTTCATCACAAATAATAATTCTATCTGCGTCGCCATCTAAAGAAATTCCTAAATTAACTTTTTTTTTATATGAAAAAGATTTAATTTTATTTGGGAAGGTTGATCCACAATTTAAATTAATATTTAATCCATTTGGTGATGTCCCAATTTCATATACTTTTGCACCTAACTCTCTTAATATTTTTGGTCCTGATTTATATCCAGCCCCATTAGCGCAGTCTATTGCTATTCTGAGACCTTTTAATGAAAAATTTTTTGGAAAATTACTTTTAAGAATATTTATATAATTATAATTTGCATCCTCTAATCTTTTTACTCTGCCGAGTACACTTGGTGAAGAAAGGTGTTTTGAAATACTGCTATCAATTAACTTTTCTATTCTTTTTTCTATTTTATCTGAGAGTTTTAATCCATCTGGTCCAAAAAGTTTAAGCCCATTATCATAAAAAGGGTTATGTGATGCAGTAATCATTATTCCAAGATTTGCATTCATTTTTTTTGTTAACATTGCTAGACCATTTGTTGGCAATGGACCAAGTGTATAAACATGCATTCCAGCTGAAGCCAGACCAGATACAATTGCCGGCTCCAAAGTATATCCTGACAATCTTGTGTCTTTAGCTATGATTGCAACTTGTTTTTTTTTTTTTAAATTTCTAAAATAAGTACCTGCAGCAAGACCAAATTTAAAAAACATATCGCCATTTATGTTATTACGGTTTACTGTTCCTCTAATACCATCTGTTCCAAAATATCTTTTACTCATTTATTAAAAAAAATTTTATCAAAAACTTTCGTTGCCTGTTTGATCTCATTTACATCATGCACTCTTAAAATTTGAACTCCTTGTAAAACTGCATTAATACTAGACGAAACTGTTCCTCCGATTCTAGCATAACTATCGTTAGTACCCGCTATATCTTTAATAAATCTTTTTTTTGATATACCTAACATTATTGGAAATCCTAGTGTGTGATAAATAGATATTTGATTTAATATAGTAATATTATGTTTCAAATTTTTACCAAAACCTATACCTGGATCTAAAATAATATTATTATGATTTATTTTATTTGCTCTTATAAATTTTAATTTCTTTTCAAAATAATCATATATATCTAAAACAACGTTTTTATATTTTGGATTTTTTTGCATTGTTTTTGGTGACCCTTGCATATGATGTAAGATAAAAGGTATTTTTGATTTTTTTAATATTTTGACCATTGTCTTATCATAACTTAGTCCAGAAACATCGTTAAGAAGATCAACTTTCAAGGATAATGACTTTTTAAAAACTGAACTTTTTCTGGTATCTAGAGATACAAAAACCCCCTTTTTTTTTGCGAATTTTATTTTTGATTTTACCCTATTCCATTCAATAAAACTGTCTACTATATCTGAGTTTGGCCTAGTTGACTCTCCACCGATATCAATTATGTCAGCACCATATTTTTTAAGTTTGACTATTTGTCTATTAGCTAAATTTGTTTTTAAATATTTTCCACCGTCTGAAAAACTATCTGGTGTTGCGTTTAAAATACCCATTAATAAAGGAAGATTTTTGAATTTTATTTGTTTTATACTTTTTGATTTAGTAATTTCTTTTAAGTCCTTAAAAATTTTTTTTCTTAATTTTTTTGGAAGTTTTCCAATATTTTTAATTTTTACTGTATTTTTTTTTTTTCTGGTAATAATTTCGATTGTATCAAATGATATAAACTTATTTCCATTTAATGGGAGGCTAGTTTTTTTATTTACTTTATCTTTTGAAATGTTTCCGTAATAAAAATTACACGCACGAGTGTAATATTTTATCATTTAATTAGTGTACTATTTTTGGTTTTAATCCAATAGACCCAAGAGCTGAATCCTTGTTGTCATCATCTTTTGCAAGATCTTGTTTAGTCTCAGGATATTTATTTTTGTTAATAATATCCTCTATTTCCTCACCAGTTAAAGTTTCATAAGTTAACAACGCTTTAGCTATTTTATGCAGATCCTCAATTTTTTCTGTAAGTATTTTTTTTGCGTGATTATACCCCTCATCAACTAGCTTTCGTATTTCTTTATCAATTTTTTGAGCTACGGCCTCAGAAACACTTTGTGTTTGTGTAACTGATCTGCCTAAAAAAACTTCTTCCTGATTTTCACCATATTCAACTGGCCCCATCTCTTCACTCATGCCATATTTTGTAACCATGGCTCTAGCTAATTGTGTGGCTTGATTTATGTCCGAACCATTTCCGCCACCTGCTCCTGTTGTTATGTTATCTTTTCCAAAAATTAATTCTTCAGCTACTCTTCCCCCAAAACAAACAGCTAATCTTGCCTTAAGGTATTTTATAGAATATCCATGTTTATCTCTTTCGGGCAGATTCATCACCATACCCAGAGCTCTTCCTCTAGGTATAATCGTGGCTTTATGAATAGGATCGTAGTGAGGAAGCATATTGTAAGATACTAATGCATGACCGCCCTCATGGTATGCTGTGAGTTTCTTTTCGTCTTCAGTCATTACCATTGATCTTCTTTCTGCTCCCATCATCACTTTATCCTTAGCATCCTCAAATTCTTGATAAGTAACAATTCTTTTATTTTTTCTTGCAGCTAATAAAGCTGCTTCGTTCACAAGATTAGCAAGATCGGCACCAGAGAAACCAGGTGTACCTCTTGCTACAGTCCTCAAATTTACATCTGGTGACATATTAATTTTTTTTGCATGCACTTTTAAAATTTTCTCTCTTCCTATAATATCAGGATTTGAGACTACCACCTGTCTATCAAATCTTCCAGGTCTTAATAGAGCTGGATCAAGAACGTCAGGTCTATTTGTTGCTGCAATAATTATAACCCCTTCGTTTGTATCAAAGCCGTCCATCTCAACCAACAGCTGATTTAAAGTCTGTTCTCTCTCATCATTTCCACCACCTAAACCTGCTCCTCTACTTCTACCTACAGCATCAATCTCATCAATAAAAATAATACACGGAGAATGTTTTTTTCCTTGCTGAAACATGTCTCTTACTCTTGATGCACCAACACCAACAAACATTTCGACAAAGTCTGATCCTGAAATTGTAAAAAACGGAACACCGGCTTCACCTGCTATGGCTCTTGCTAATAAAGTTTTTCCTGTTCCTGGAGGTCCTACTAATAAACATCCTCTTGGAATTTTTCCACCAAGTCTACTAAATTTTCTTGGATCTTTTAAAAATTCTACTACTTCCTCTACTTCTTCTTTAGCTTCCTCTACGCCAGCCACATCTTTAAAAGTTACTTTACCTTTTAGTTCATTCATTAATTTTGCTTTTGATCTTCCAAACCCCATGGCGCCACCTTTTCCACCTTGCATTTGTCTCATAAAGAAAATCCAAACAGCAATTAAAAGCAACATTGGAAACCATGATAAAAGTATTCCGACAAGAGATGGCATTTTCTCCTCTAAAGGTGATGCTGAGATACTTACTCCTCTCTCAGAGAGTTTTTCAATTAAATTAGGATCATTAGGAACGTACGTAGAAAATTTTTGTCCATTAGAAAATATTCCATTTACATTATTACCTTGTATTTCTACCTGAACTACACGTCCGTTTTCAACTTCGGATAAAAATTCAGAAAATATTATATTATTTTTTTGAGTAAAAGATCCTTGTGGATTTTTAAACATATTATATAGCCCTACAGTAAGTAAGACTATAATTGCCCACATTGCTAAATTTTTTAAATTCATATTTATTTATAACGTAATTAAGAATTATTATAAATTAAACAAGTGCTAAATTGCATCAAATTTAACGTTTTTTTGTTTTTTCTTCACTAACAACGACAGAATTGTGTATTTTTTCGATAATAGTGCCACCTAATGTCGCTTTGAAGTGCTCTTTATTTTTTAAATCTAAGATGAGATTGACCATTTTTTTCCCTCTAGGAGGATAATATTTCTTACTAATTTTTTTTATTATGTATGACAAAGATCTAAAGACAATCTCATCAGGAAATAAAAAAAAATCCGACTTTATTATATATTTTTTTTTGTCAAAAAAAGTATTTTCTAAGATATTATTATGAACTATTTGATTAATGGCTTTATTGGTAGAGGCAAGATTATTAAGCGAAAGTCTTAACTTGCCAAAATCCAAGCCTTCATTTTTCAAATTAGAAATTAATTTTCTTAATCTTACTCTTTGAAATTTTTCCATTTCGTTTGATGGATCATTAATATAGAAGTTAAATACTACATCTGTTAAATATGTTAATTCTTGTTTACTAAAACTAAGCAAAGGTCTGACTATCTTAATAATACTATTACCTTCAAATAATAAATTTTTTTTAAAATTTACAAATGATGAAAGCCCCTCTGTACCTGACCCTCGGAGTAATCTACTAAAAAATGTTTCATATACGTCATCTTGATGATGGGCAGTTAAAATTGTTTGTATTTTTAATTTTTTACATTCGTTAAATAATATTTCATAACGTTTTTTTCTTGCTAAACTTTGAATATTTGATCTTGGCTTTTTACCTTTCCATTTTAAAACATTTAAGTTGATTTTTTTTAATTTTAATTGTTTTTTTACTGTTTCTGCCTCTTGTTTAGAATTCGTTCTTAACCCATGATCTATCAAATAAAAAAAGGGTTTAATTTTATTATTTTTTCTTATTTTATAGCAATACACTAAGAAACAGAGTGCCATACTATCAGCTCCACCTGAAACAGATATGGCAATTTTATTGGAATCGTTGAAGTTTTCAAAATCCTTGGCAAACTTTGTATAAATACCAAAAATCTTTTTATCCTTAAGGATTTTATTTAAATTAAATCTTCTAGGTATTATTTTTTTTACACTCAAACTTTTTTTCTTCATATTTAGCTTTTTGAAGAATTGATTGGGATGCCTCAGGGTATTCTTTTTCTAAACTTGTAATCATCATACAGCCTTGATCCTTTTCTCCAATTTGTACTAATGATACACCTAATTTCAATAAATTATCAGGTGCTTTTTCGCTTTTTGGATATTTTTGGTAACCTTCTAAATAAGCAGAAGCTGCATCTACATATAATTGTCTAATTCTGAAAGTTTCTGCAAACCAATATTGCGCATTCCCAGCAAGTTGATGATTTGGATTGGTTAGGACGAATTCTTTTAGTGCTCTCTCTGCAGTATTATAATCTCCAACTTTTAAAAAACTTGTGGCAAATTCATATTGTTTTTCTGGGGAGTCTTCGGGCAATAACTTTTCACTACTTTCAACACTTTCTAAAACAACAGATGATGTTGAATCAATTGATTGCGTTTGCTGAGTTGTTGCTGAAGTTGTCATATCTTTGTAAGAAATACTACCTAAGTCTTGAGGTTCAGATGTTCCTGGTAAAATCTTTTCTTCTTCATTAACATTTTCTGTTAAGTTTGCCGCTCCAGTGCTTACTACATTGCCTATAGTTTTTTCCACCTGTTCAAAACGAAGTTGATTATCAGATTGTAGTTTGGTTAATCTATTAGAGAGTTTATCAAGTTTAAAATTAATTTCTTCGAATTTATTTGTTAAATCTCTGAATTGACTCTCAATTTCAGAAAGTTTTAAAAGATGTCTTGTTAAAGCTTCTTCAGATCCATTTTGCGAAACAGATTGTCCAATATTATTATCTGTATTTTTGAAAGAATCAGAATAAACTGCTCGCTCTAAAGTTTTTATATCTTCTCTTAAAGCTTCTAAAACCTGAAGGACATTATGATTATCAGAATGAACAAGGCTTGAATTTAAATTAATTAAAAAAGCTATTGATAATATTTTTAAAATAAATTTCTTATTCATATTTATTAATAGTTTTTAGATAGAATGATGGCAAAAAAAAGACCCATTGCATTTAAAGTAATGCAATGGGTCTTAATTATAATATTAATATTATTTAATTAGCCTTAACTGTAACAGATCTTCTGTTTTTTGACCAAGATAACGGATTTGAACCAGAGTCTACTGGTCTCTCCTTACCATAACTTATAACTGAAATTCTATTTTCTGAAATACCATAAGTCATTAAGTAATCTTTTGCAGCGTTAGCTCTTCGCTCTCCTAAAGCCAAGTTATATTCTCTTGTTCCTCTTTCATCTGCGTGACCTTCAAGTACTACATTGATGTCAGAGTTCTTTCTTAACCAAGCTGCTTGTTTTCTTAGTGTGTCTCTTGAAGCAGTAGTTAAAACTGACTCGTTAGTAGCAAAGAACACTCTATCAGGTACACCATCAGCTAAATATTCTACTGTGTCTGTTCCTGTGTAAACGTCGCCTTGAATTTGTGACTCAATTTTTGCAGCTTTTTGTGCACAAGCTGATAACAACAAAGCAAAAATTGAAGCTAAAATTATGTTGTAAGTTGACTTTTTAAATATCATACTGCTCCTTAAATTCTTTTATATACCTATTAGTTTCACAACTAATTAAATCTTTCAAGATAAGAAATCA
>MDTD01009682.1_pt1 | contig 11128 bp, 10 predicted proteins | sample 811221 | NCBI WGS metagenome assembly MDTD01 (sample SAMN05326646, study PRJNA326480) | marine metagenome | isolation source: seawater | place: Pacific Ocean: South West | collected 2011
AGGAATGTTATTAGGTCAAAAAATTAACGACCGTGTTGCAAAAATGAGAACTTTACCTAAAGGAGTTGATCAAAGATCAGCTTGTAGACATCCTGATTGGACTGGACCAGATGATCTGAAGATTAAAATTTTAGAATTAAGAGAGATAACTAAATGGAAAGTTCCAATTTTTATAAAAATTGCTGGAGCTAGGCCGTATTATGACACTGCGTTAGCAGTAAAGGCAGGTGCAGATGTTGTAGTACTTGATGGAATGCAAGGTGGAACTGCAGCTACTCAAGAAGTTTTTATCGAAAATGTTGGTCAACCTACATTAGCCTGTATAAGACCTGCAGTTGATGCTCTTCAAGATTTAAATGTTCATAGAGAAGTTCAGCTTGTAATATCCGGAGGAATAAGAAATGGAGCTGATGTTGCTAAGGCTCTTGCATTGGGTGCTGATGCAGTTTCAATCGGAAGTGCTGCTATGATTGCAATTGGTGATAATGATCCAAAATGGGAGAGTGATTATAAAAAACTAGGCACTACTTCTGGAGCTTATGATGATTGGCATGAGGGTAATGATCCTGCGGGTATTTCTACTCAAAATCCAAAGTTAATGAAAAGATTAGATCCAAAAAAAGCAGGGAAAAAACTGACTAATTATTTGAAAGTCATGACTTTAGAGGCGCAAACACTTGCGAGAGCGTGTGGTAAGAACAGTTTACATAACCTGGAGCCCGAAGATTTATGTGCTTTAACTGTAGAAGCTGCAGCAATGGCCAGAGTTCCTCTTGCAGGGGGTAACTGGATACCAGGAATTAAAGAAAAAAAATGATTGCTTGGTATCTTTTTAATAATTAAGATTAAATATGCCAAAAAATCTATCTCAAATAGCCAAATCTAAAAAAATAAAATATTTTCTTATAAGCTTTGTTGACCTCTTTGGGGTATTAAGATCCAAACTCGTTCCAGCACAGGCAATAGGTGAGATGCAAAAAAATGGTGCAGGTTTTGCTGGATTTGCAACATGGTTAGATATGACGCCCGCTGACAGTGACATGTTTGGTGTTCCAGATCCTAATAGCTTAATTCAATTACCATGGAATAAAGAAATTGGTTGGTTGGCATCAGATTTATATATGGATGGTAAACCAGTAAAAGCATCACCACGAATAATGCTTAAAGATCAAATAAAAAAATTGTCAAAAAAAAACTGCAAATGAAATCAGGTGTTGAGTGCGAATACTTCTTAATAACTAATGATGGATCGCAAATTGCTGATCCTAGAGACATACAATCCAAACCTTGTTATGATCAATCAGCTTTAATGAGAAGGTATAATTTAATTAAAGAAATTTGTGATAGCATGATAGAATTAGGCTGGAAACCATACCAAAATGATCACGAAGATGCTAATGGACAATTTGAAATGAATTGGGATTACTCAGACTCTTTGATTACAGCAGATAGACATGTCTTTTTTAAATTTATGGTAAAAAGCTTAGCAGAAAAACATGGCTTAAGAGCAACATTCATGCCTAAACCATTTCATAATTTAACTGGTAACGGATGTCACGCACACGTATCTGTTTGGAATGGTAAAAATAACAAATTTTTAGATAAAAAGAATAACCTTGGATTAAGTAAGCTGGCTTATAATTTTCTTGGTGGTATTATTAAAAATGCTCAAGCTTTATCTGCTTTTTTTAATCCAAGTATAAATAGTTATAGAAGAATTAATGCACCACCTACAAAATCTGGTGCTACGTGGTCGCCAAGCAGTATCTCTTATACAGGAAATAACCGAACTCATATGATAAGAATTCCTGATCAAGGTCGTTTTGAGCTAAGATTAATGGATGGTTCTGCAAATCCTTATTTGCTGCAATCAGGCATAATAGCAGCAGGACTTGAAGGTATTGATAAAAAAATTAATCCAGGAAAACCGTTGTATTGCAATATGTATACCGATTATAAAAAATATCCTAATTTAAAAAAACTTCCAAACGATATAAGTCAAGCAATTGTAATGCTTGAAAAAAGTAAATCACTAAAAGACGCATATGGGGAAGATGTTATCCAAAGTTATATAAAATTAAAAAAAAAAGAAATCAAAAATTTTAAGGAAAAAGAAAATTTCAATAAAAAAAAACCTGTTACGCAGTGGGAAAAAGATAATACTTTAGATTGCTAGTAAATGTCTGTAATTTCTAATGGTCATGTTTGGAAATTTTCAGATTTTTACGAGAATAAGAATTATCTGTTTAATAAAGATAAAATACTATCATCTTTGAATAAAATAGAGATAGATAGAGCATATCTCAGTATTTCAAATTGGAATGATTACTATCCAACACCCTTAATTGAATTAAATAAACTTTCACAAGAGTTAAATCTTAATAAAATATTTTATAAGGATGAAAGTAAAAGATTTGATCTTAAATCTTTTAAAGCACTCGGTGGGGCTTATGCAGTTGAAAAAGTGTCAGAAAATAATGAAAATATTACTGTATCAACAGCAACGGCTGGAAATCACGGTAGGTCTGTAGCTTGGGGAGCAAAAAGATTGGGTTTAAAATGTAAAATTTTTATAAGCGAGTTTGTAAGTGAAGCAAGAGGTCAGGCAATGAAAAATTTGGGGGCAGATGTAATAAAAGTGAAAGGAAATTATGAAAAATCTTTAATAGAATGTATTAGACAATCTACTGAAAATGACTGGCAAATTGTACAAGATGTTGCATGGAAGGATTATATGTTAGTGCCAAAATATACAATGGCAGGTTATACCGTTATGATGAAAGAAATATGCGATCAATTAAAAGACGATCAAATCACTCATATTATTTTACAAGCAGGTGTAGGTGGAATGGCTGGTGCAATGATTGCAGGAATAGCAAGATATCTCAAAAATGTGCCAACGACGATAGTAGTTGAGCCTGATAGTGCTGCTTGTGTTTTAGAAAGTATTAGAACAGGAAAAATTGAAAAAATCGAAATTAAAAGAGAAAGTTTAATGGGCGGAATGTCATGTGGAGAAGTATCATTAGTCCCATGGGAAATACTAAAAAATTCTGTAAAGTATTGTATAAGTTTACCTGATGATGATGTTGCAAAAACTATGAGATTGTTTGGAAATGCAAGTTTTAGTGATGATAAAATTATAGCTGGAGAAAATTCTGCTCCAGGAGTCATAAGTTTGATTGCAAGTTGTGAGGATGAAAAAATTAAAGAAAGACTTAAATTAAATAAAAACTCTAATGTTTTATTAATTGGTTGTGAAGGTGATACTGACCAAGAAATGTATCAAAAATTAACAAGTCAAAAATAGTTTAATGTCAGATATAGGTATTGTTTGGATAAGAGAAGATTTTAGAATAGAAAATAATGCTGCGCTTTCCTATGCATCTCAAAATAATGAGATAGTGATTGCTTTATATATCTACAACAATTTAGATTTTGACAATAAAAGAGAGGCGCAAAAATGGTGGGTATCTGAGTCATTAAAAAATTTTAAAAATGAACTTTCCAAATACAAAATTAATCTTCAAATTTTAAAAGGTGATGAGATTGAAATTTTTTCAAAAATAAAAGAAAAAGATAATATCTCTGTATATTGGAATAAAATTTATGAACCTGATGTTATACTTAAGGGTAAAAAAATAAGAGATATCTTTTTAAAAAATAAAATTAATTACAAATATTTCAAAGGAAACATTCTAAATGAATTTCAAGAAGTGACTAAAAATGATGGAACACCTTTCAAGGTATTTACTCCCTTCTGGAGAGTTGCAGAAGAAATATTTTTAAGTTCTGCACCCAGTAAAGAGTACAAAATTAAAAAAAAAAAGATTGTTAAATCGTTCTTTAAAAACTCAATAAAACCTGAGGATATTTTACCATCAAAAAATTGGTTTAAAAAATTTGAAAATTATTGGGAAGTTTCTGAAGATAAATCAAAAAAAATTCTTAAAAATTTACTAGATAATAAGATTAAGGATTACGGAACTACACGAGATATCCCATCAATTGAAGGGACCTCTAAATTATCACCCTACATCAAACATGGACAAATTCATGTAGAAACAATATGGAAAAAATGTAGTAGTTTAAAATCAAAAAATGTAGGTTATCGTAAATACATTAATGAATTAGGTTGGAGAGAGTTTTCTCATAGTTTGATAAATTATTTTCCAGAATTTCTTAAGGGAAATTTTAGAAAAGAATTTGATAAATTTCCATGGATCGAAAATAAAAATTTTTTAAATGCATGGAAAAAAGGATTGACTGGTTATCCAATTGTTGATGCAGGTATGCGTGAGCTTTACGAGACAGGATGGATGCATAACAGAATTAGGATGGTTGTAGGCTCTTTTTTGGTAAAACATTTGAGAATAAATTGGACTGAGGGTGAAAAACATTTCAGAAACTGCTTATTAGATTTTAATAAGGCAAATAATATAGCTCAATGGCAGTGGGTTGCAGGATGTGGAGCTGATGCTGCACCTTATTTCAGAATATTTAATCCAATACTCCAGGGAGAAAAATTTGATAAAGAAGGAGAGTATGTAAAAAAATGGGTGCCAGAATTAAAAAAAGTTCCAACTAAATTTATACATAAACCTTGGGAAATGGAACACAAATACCAAGAAGCTATCAAAACAATCATTGGAAAAGATTATCCTAAACCAATTGTCGTACACGAAAAAGCAAGAGCTGCAGCTCTTGAAGCTTTTCAAAAATTAAAAAAAAAATAGGTTATTTCTTTTAATTATATAATTACGAATTAATTAGATCTTTTGTTGAGAGCAAACATCCTTTATTACAGGCACGTTCGCACAATCGTTACATTTAGTTTTTTGAACTATGCAACCATTATCAAGAACTTTTACATCTACCACTCTGTCACATTTAGAGCAAATAGATGAAACTGTTAATCCGCATTTTTTACAGTTATAGTTTTGTGTTTCCATAATAAAATATTAATTTTTTTAAAATTTATAATCAATCATTTTATTGGCGAATGATAATCAATCTCATATTATTTTTGATAATGATTATCATTAGCGTAAAATAATTTGAATAAAAATTAATCACCCAAAAAATGATGAATGATTATTCTTTGTTGTGAATTAATTCTATGCTCAAACAAATAAAGACCTTGCCAAGTCCCTAAGAGCAAAACACCATTTTTAACACTTAAAGATATCTGATTATTTGTTAATGCAGATTTAATATGTGCTGGCATATCATCTTTACCCTCAATGGAATGAATATACAAATCACTATCCATTGGAACAAGCTTATCAAAGTAATTTAATAAATCTGTCTGTACATCAGGATCAGCGTTTTCCTGTACTATTAATGATGCACTAGTATGTTGAATATTTAAATTTAAAATTCCATTCTTAAACTTATTTTTTTCTATCCAATTAATTGTGCTTTGAGTAAATTCATAAAGTTTTTGTCCTTTCGTATTTATTTGTAAATCAAAAAATTTTTGGATCATACTTTAGTGAAGTGAGTTCGTAGATACGACTTATAGTTCTTTTAAATATTAATTCCAAGCTTTTTGATGATTTAATGGATTGTAATTTTTCATTAGATGTAATCATTAAGGGTATATTTTTATCGTAAATTATATCAATGAAAGTTATAAATCTTTGTTGTTGATTTGAATTGTTTTCACTAAAATTTGGCAATTCATCTACAAAAATAAAATCACAATTATTAGCGATTTTCAAATAATCTTCTGATCCAAAATTTCTGTCAAAAAGTTCTTTAAATTTGAATCTGGCTATACCCTCGTAAAATTTTTCAAGGACTATTTTTCTACCTTTAATATCTAATTCTTTTGAACTTTTTTTCTTATTCTTTGTAACTTTTCTAAAAAATTTGTTTGATCTAAAATTTGTTGATTGATCTAACGGTGATAAAAATCTCTCTAAATTTAAATTCTTATTTATACGATAATCTTCCTCAATAACTAATTCATTTTCATATGAATTTTTTTCCAAAATCTTTATGAAGGGAATAAATTGCTCTCTTTGTAGTCCATCTTTATAAAGATCTTTTATTTTAATATTTGAAGTAAAAATAACTTTTATTTTTTCATCAAATATTTTTTTAAATAATCTTCCTAGAATCATTGCATCAACAATATTTGTAACTTGAAATTCATCAAAAAATATTAGTTTTGCTTTTTTTTCTAAATTTCTTACAAAGTTCTTAATACTCGTTTCTTTATCTTTATTTTTAAAATTAAATTCATGAAACTTAATCATAAACTCATTAAAATGTAGTCTTAGTTTCTTTTCATGTAGTTGATTATAAAAAAAATCTAAGATCATTGTTTTTCCTACTCCAACGTCTCCTGCTAAATAAAAACCAAACTTTTTGGAATTTTTTTTAAAAAACATAGAAAAAAAAGATTTTTGGAAATTATTTTTATAAAATAATTCAAGTTTACTTATAATTTCTAATTGTTTTTCATTTACTTCATAAAGGTTATTTTCACAATAATTAATAAAAGATTTTTTTAACTTCATTTCTTAATTTTAAAATCAATTCCATATTCTGATCTTGGTCCTTTTCTTAACCCAAATGGTCCTGTAATAAAAATAGTCATTGGTTTAGTATCTTTCTTTAAATCAACTCTATGATAAGAATTTGCTGACCGAAAACCAATGTAACCTGGTTTTCTCCAAAACTTTCCTTTTTTTGTTGTTTCCCAATACCCTCCCCTGAGGATGATTGTTATGTATGGACATAAGTGATTATGAACTCCATCACCATGATCATTTGCAAGCATTTCGTGAATTAAAATATTAAATGGAAACCATTTTGGTCTATTTCTGAATAGAACATAATATCTGTTCATCCAAGGTTTTGCTAAATCATATCTTGGATGTGATGGTCCCCTGTCTAAAACAATTTTCTTTCTACCTATTTTTTCCAAAAACTTGAGAAACATTAGTTTAATTTTATAATTGCGTTATCTTTTATTAAAAATAGACTTTTGTTTTTTGCAAAAGGTCTCGATATTTTTTCACTGTCAATTTTCAAAATTTCTTTGATTGCTCCTGTAGGAAAATCTATTATTATTAATCTTCCATTACTTGTTGAAATATAAATATCACTAACCCCCAATATAAAACCAGTTGGTTTAATCTTAATTCTTTTCTTTGTCTCAAAATTCTTAAAAACATCAGTGATCTTTATAATATTTCCAGATTTTTTATCCGTAATAATTAAGAATCCCTCTAATGATAAAGATATAAGATAGTTACCTAAAATACTTGATCTTATGTTTGAGTTAATCCTATTTTTCCAATTAAAGGTTCCCGTTCTCAAATCTATTGAAAAAAGTTGATTTTTATTATTTGAAAAAAATAAACTCTTATTATCAGAGACTATATCAGAAGTTTGAAGAGAAAAAGCAGACTCATAAATCAAACTACTTTGAGTAGGTAGCTGCCAAAGTAATTCTCCATTTTTTATATCTACAGCACTAATATCACCAATTGAATTATTAAAATAAATTTGATCACTAACAATTACCATTGAAAGTTTTTTCTGTGATCTAATTAAAGTGTTTTCAGTTTTTACATTCCATAATTCAGCCCCATCTTTCAATGAAAAGCACCTTAAAGTGTTGGAAAAATCTATTGTAAAAAATTTATCATCATAAATTTTTATTTGAGAATTAAACGGAGCAAAATTATTTTTAGACCAAATTAAGTTTCCATTTTCAATATTTAACATATAATATTTTGCAATATTATCAGTCACTATTAAAAATTTTCCATTATTAGCAAACTGCAAAATAGGTTTTAATTTTTTTTCTGATTTTGAATAATAGTTTTTTTTCCAAACGAGTTTCGAATCTGAATTAAATTTTAAAATTGAACCTTTGTTATCAAAAAAAATTATGCCATCTTTTAAAAAAGAAATTTCTGGTTGATATTGACTAAAATCATCAATTTTAGAAAAAGAATATCTTTTTGACTTTTTTAAAATTCCATCTAAGTTTGTTATTTTATTGTTGTTATACAATTCATTAATCTTATTTTGATTTGTGGATCTAGAATCAAGTTTTAATCTTAAATTAGGATTAAGTTCTTTTGTATAAATTTTTTCAGAATAAAAAACCTTTTTGTAATTAATATTTTTTTCTTTTTTTATAGCTTTAGAATTTGTCCAAAATTTTGAATTACTATTCAACGAACAACCATTTACAAAGATACAGAGTAAAATAAAATAAAAAATTCTAATCACCAAAATCTCTATTGAGCCTTTTCTGAGTTGCTTGTATAATTTCCTTATTAGCATTTTTTTCAATTATGATTTGATTAAAAAATTCTTTGGATTTTTGCATTTCATTTTTTGAATAAAAATATTCTGCTACAAGGTATAAAGCATGTGTTTTCCAAATACTTTCTGAATTTATAAGAGGTCTTAATATGTCAAGTAACTCATTTTCATTAACAGTATCAACATTGTATAAACCTTTTTTGTAAATAACTAAATTTTTTATTTCTGGCTCAAGTGCAGTTTTTTTTATTAAAATATCAAATAATTCATTAATTACATTTTTGTCAACTTCCAACTCATTGTCTATAAGAAAATAAAGTGATAATGGTGAGTAAGTATTGTCTTTTGCTTTAATGACTTCTATCATCAATTCTTTTATTTTTGACTTATCGCCATTTTCAAAATCAATGATAGCACTATTATATTTGTCTGATAAATCTTCCTTTAAATTTTCTTTATATATTTTAAAAGAATAAAAACTTAAGATTAATACTAGTATAATAAAAATTATACTTAATATTTTATTTTTATTTTTGAGAATAAAATTTTTAATTTTTTCATTTCTTGTTTTTGTATCAATAATTGTTATTTCTTCATCCATATTTAAATCATATTTCTAAGAACATATTGAAGAATGCCACCATTTTTATAATATTCTAATTCATTTTTTGTATCTATCCTACATAATGTTTCAATTTTTTTTATTTCTCCATTCGAATATTTTATCTCTAATGTAACTGCATCTGAGGGATTAATACCTTTTTCAATTTCTTTGATACTTATCAATTCCGAACCTTTTAAATTTAAATTTTTTCTATTAATATTATTAATGAACTGTAAGGGTAAAATACCCATCCCTATTAAATTTGATCTATGAATTCTTTCAAAGCTTTCCGCTATAACTGCTTTTACACCTAATAACTTTGTACCTTTTGCTGCCCAATCACGTGAAGATCCAGTGCCATACTCTTTGCCTCCAATGACTACTAGATCTGTTCCTCTTTTTTTATATTCAACAACAGCATCATAAATTGGCATTACTTTTTCCTCTGGATATAATTTAGTAAAGCCCCCTTCTGTGCCAGGTGCAATTTCATTTCTAATTCTTATATTTGCAAAAGTTCCTCTCATCATTACTTCATGATTTCCACGCCTTGATCCATATGAATTATAATCTTTAGGTAAAATTTGATGTTTCATAAAATATTCACCAGTGGGACTTTCTTTTTGTATATTTCCTGCAGGTGAAATGTGGTCAGTAGTCACCATATCTCCTAAAATTAGTAAAGGTCTTGCATCTTTTATCTTTTTAAAACCCTCAGGTTCGTCTGGAAGATTATCAAAAAAAGGAGGTTTTTTTACATACGTTGAATTTTCCTCCCAATTATAGATACTACTTTTTTCAGTTTTTATCTGTTGCCACTGTTTTGGCCCCTCAGATACATTGGAATATCTTTTTACAAACATATCTGCATTAAGAGAATTTTTTAAAGTATCTTCTATTTCTTTGTTAGAGGGCCAAATATCTCTCATAAAAATTTCTTTACCATTTTTATCTTTACCAAAAGAATCTTTGTATAAATCAAATTCCATATGACCGGCTAGAGCATAAGCTACTACTAAAGGTGGTGATGCTAAATAATTTGCTTTAATATGAGGTGAAATTCTTCCTTCAAAATTTCTATTACCTGACAAAACAGATACTCCATAAATATTTTCTTTTTGAATAGCTTCTACAATTTCATCAGGTAATGGACCAGAGTTACCAATACAAGTTGTACATCCGTATCCTACAAGATTGAAGCCCAATTTATCCAAATAAACGTTTAATCCTGCTTTTTCTAGATAGTCAGTAACTACCTGTGAACCAGGTGCTAAAGAAGTTTTGACCCAGGGTTTTACCTCAAGACCAAATTCTACTGCTTTTTTTGCAAGTAAGCCTGCACCGATAAGAACATTTGGATTAGACGTATTTGTACAAGATGTTATAGCTGCAATTAATATTGAACCATCTTTAATTTCAAAATCTGAGCCATGTACTTTGGAAATAGAAAAATCTTTTTTTTTTGTAATATCTTTAAAACTTTTATAAAAACTTGTTGCAGCATCTGTTAACAAAACTTTATCTTGAGGTCTTTTAGGTCCAGAAATTGTGGGTACTATCGTCGACATATCTAATCTCAAAATGTCAGAAAACTCAATATCATTACTAGCCCATAAACCTTGTGCCTTTGCGTACTCCTCAACTATTTTAACTGTCTTTCTATCTCGTCCAGAAAATTTAAGGTATTTTAAGGTTTCATTATCAATTGGAAAAAAACCACAAGTAGCTCCATATTCAGGAGCCATGTTTGCAATAGTTGCTCGATCAGCCAATGTTAAATTTTTTAGTCCATCACCATAAAATTCTACAAATTTACCTACAACACCTTTGTCCCTTAACATTTTTACAACAGTTAAAACTAAGTCAGTTGCTGTTGTGCCTTCAGGCATTTTGTTTTTTACCTCAAAACCTATTACCTCTGGTATCAACATTGATATTGGCTGACCTAGCATGCCAGCTTCTGCTTCAATACCTCCAACGCCCCAGCCTAATACTGACAAGCCATTTACCATAGTTGTATGACTGTCTGTACCTACAAGCGTATCTGGGAATAAATAATCATCATTATTATGTTTTGCTGACCAAACTACTTTAGACAGATATTCCAAATTTACCTGATGACATATTCCTGTGCCTGGTGGAACAATTCTAAAATTATTAAATGCTTGTTGACCCCATTTTAAAAAAGAATATCTTTCGCCATTTCTATTAAATTCAATTTCTACATTTTTA
>MDTD01046387.1_pt1 | contig 11127 bp, 11 predicted proteins | sample 811221 | NCBI WGS metagenome assembly MDTD01 (sample SAMN05326646, study PRJNA326480) | marine metagenome | isolation source: seawater | place: Pacific Ocean: South West | collected 2011
AGCAATAAGGAAAATCAAAAATTATATGACTCAAAAAAATATACGGTCTAGTAAAAATACTATTAATTTACATGAGCCACACTTTTTTGGTAACGAAAATAAATACCTTAAAGAATGTATAAGATCTACATTTGTATCAACAAATGGAAAGTATGTTGAAAAATTAGAAAATAATATTTCTAAATTTTTGAAAAATCAACATTGTGTCTGCACAGCTAGTGGCACATCGGCTCTTGATCTTTCTTTAAAAGTCTTAGGAGCGAATGAAAAATGTGAAATAATTGTACCAACTTTAACGTTTATAGCTCCAATAAACACAGTTATATACAATAATGCCCATCCTATATTTATTGATTGTGATAAATTTCTTAATATTGATGTAAAAAAAGTAATTAATTTCATAAAAGAAAATACCTATTTTAAAAATAAAAAAACTTATAATAAATTTACAAAAAAAATTATACTTGCGGTTATAGTTGTGCATATTTTTGGAAACGCTGTACTGTTAGATGAATTAAAAAAAATATGCAAAAAAAGAAATATATTCATTATTGAAGATGCTTCAGAAAGTTTTGGAACTAGATACACAAAAGGTAGATACAAAGGTGAATTTACAGGAACAATTGGAGATATCGGTTGCTTCTCCTTTAATGGCAACAAAATAATTACTGCAGGATCAGGTGGAGCAATAGTAACTAATAACTCAAAATATGCGAAAAAATCTTATTATCTTTCTACTCAAGCTAAAGATAATAAAATAAAATTCATACATAATGAAGTTGGTTATAATTATAGAATGTCTAATCTTAATGCTGCCGTTGCACTGGGTCAATTAGAAAATTTTAAAAAAATTTTAGAATTGAAAAATCAAGTAAGAAAAATTTATAAAAAGATATTCAATAATATTGAAGGATTAACATTATTTGAAGGTCCTGAATATTCATCAAATAACAATTGGTTAAATTTATTAAGAATAGACAGATTAAGCGTTAGTTCCTCTCAGAAATTAATTGAATTTCTTGTTTTAAATAATATAAATGCACGTCCTATATGGCATCTTAACCATTTGCAAAAACCATTTAAAAATTTTCAAAAAATAAAAATTGAAAATGCTACTAAAATAATACATAAATTTATTTGTTTGCCTTCTAGTGCTTTTCTAAAAGAAAAAGATATAAAAAAAATTGGAAAAAAGATTAAAGAATGGATACAATAATAATAATTGGGGGAGGTGGTCATGCAAAGTCTTGTATTGATGTTATTGAAAATGAAAACAAGTTCAAAATCATTGGTATTATTGAAAAAAAATCTAAATTAAACATTGATATTGATTATCCAATATATTCAGAAGATGAAGATATTAATTTTATTAAAAATAAAACAAATAATATTTTAATTGGTGTTGGTTATATAAAAAATTATCAAATAAGAAATGAATTATATTTAAAATACAAATCATTTGGATTTAAATTTCCAAAGATCATATCACCTCATTCATATGTTTCAAAAAAAGTTAAAATAGGTGATGGAACTATAGTGATGCATAAATCAATAATAAACACAAACTGTACAATAGGATCTAATTGTATAATAAATACAGGATCAATAATTGAACATGATGTAAAAATAGGAAATAATTGTCATATATCTACATCCGCAGTAGTGAATGGCAATGTATCTATTGGAGATAATGTTTTTATTGGAAGTAATACCACATTAGTTAATTCCATAGATATCGAGTCAAATATATTTTTAAAAAGCCATAAATTAATTAAAAATGAAAAAAAATAAAGTAACAATTATAGCTGAAGTAGGAGTAAACCATAACGGCAGTATCACAATTGCAAAAAAAATGATTGATACTCTCTCAGGGATTGGAGTGGATTTTGTAAAATTTCAATTATACAACACTGATGATTTAGTTACAGATAAAGCTAAAAAAGCTAAGTATCAAATTAAAAACTCTAAAAACAATAATCAATTTGATATGTTAAAGAAGTATGAAATCAATGATAAGTTTTTGAATAATGTTATTGAATATTGCAAAATAAAAAAAACTAAATTTCTATGCTCAGTATTTGATCTTCAAAGTTTTGAATTAATAAAAAGATACAATATCAAGTATATCAAAATACCCTCAGGGGAAATAACAAATTTCCCATTATTAGAAGCAATATCAAAAACTAATCTTAAAATATTTTTATCAACTGGTATGTGTAATATAAAAGAAATCAAAGAGTCTCTTAAAGTTTTGAATCAAAAAAAAATTAAAAATATAACGTTAATGCATTGCACAACCGATTATCCAACTTCTTTTAATGAAGTAAATTTAAATGTAATCAAAGAATTTAAAACATTATTTAATACAAGCTTAGGTTATTCTGACCATACTATAGGTGATGAGGTTGCAATTGCAGCTGTCGCTTTAGGAGTTACTGTTGTTGAAAAACATTTTACATTAAACAATAAATTTTCTGGACCAGACCACAGTTCAAGTTTAGAGCCAAACGAATTTAAAATATTTGTATCAAAAATAAGAAATATTGAAAAAGCATTTGGATCTAAAACTAAAAAACCAACTAAATCAGAGAAGATTAATTTAAAATTTGTAAGGAAATCAATATATGCATCAAAAGATATTAAAAAAAATGAGTTACTAACAATTAAAAACATCACTACAAAAAGACCAGCTTTAGGTATCAATCCTATGAATTGGAATAATGTTATAAATACCAAAGCAAAAAAAAATTACAAAAAAAATCAATTAATTAAATGAGAAAAGTATGCATAATATCTAGCTCAAGGGCAGATTATGGAATATTTTCTAGATTAATTAAAAAACTTCAAAATGATAAAAAAATAAAATCCTATTTTATAATAACAGGATCCCATCTATTAAAAAAATTTGGTGAGACTCAGTCTGAGATTATTAAAGATAAAGTTTTAATTAATAAAAAAATTTTACTTAAAAATCTAAATGATAATAAACTATCAATTACTAAATCTATATCTAATCTTACCTATGAATATGGTAAATATTTTTTAAAGATTAGGCCTCAGTTACTGCTAATATTGGGCGATAGATTTGAAATTCATACTGCAGCAATTGTTGCGTCGATATTTAATATACCAATAGCACATTTTCATGGGGGAGAAATAACAGAGGGTGCTATAGATGAGGGATTTAGGCACTCTATATCTAAATTATCACATATTCATTTTGTAACTCATAATCAATATAAAAAAAATTTGATTCAACTTGGAGAAAGCAAGCAAAATATATTTAATATTGGTTCAATGAGCTTAGATAATATTTCTAATACTAAACTGCTAACTAGAAAACAGGCTGAAAAATTCTTGAATTTTAAATTCAAAAATAAAAATATTCTTGTAACTTATCATCCGGTAACATTGGAGCCAGAAAAAACTGAAATTAATTTTAATAAAATTTTAAAGTGTCTAAAAAAGGTGAAAGAAGTAGGAATAATTTTTACATATCCTAATTTTGATTATGGTAATTCTCCGATTACGAAGCTGATTGATAAATTTGTAAAATATAATCAAAATAGATCTGTAGTTTTCAAATCTTTAGGATATAACAACTATATTTCAATTCTTAAACATGTAGATATAGTTATGGGAAATTCATCTAGCGCTATTATAGAAGCCCCTTTTCTAAAAACCTACACTCTTAACATAGGTAATAGACAAAAGGGTCGATTAACTTCTAAGAATGTTATATCTTGTAATGACACAGAAAAATCAATTTTTATTTCACTTAAAAAAATACTTAAGTTATCAAATAATAGGCCTCTTTCAGACAAAATGTTTTATAAAAAAAATTCTGTCAAAAAAGCTATTAAGATAATTAAAGAAATAAAATTAAATAATATTTTGATTAAAAAATTTAATAAAATAAATAATTAATGTTCATAAATAAATCTAATTGGAAAAAATCTTTATTAGAAATTAATAATGGTTCTATAATAAAAGACGCTATTAATTCATTAAATGAAAGTGGTATGCAAATACTTCTTATAGTAGATAAGAATGAAAAATTAATTGGAACTATTACAGATGGAGATGTTAGAAGAGGACTGCTTAAAGGAAAAACACTTAATTCAAATCTTAGAACAATAATTAATAAAAAACCATTATTTATTGATCATAATAATAATCCTAGTAAAAAAAAATTAAAAAATTATAATTCATTTTTAGTACCTGTATTAAATAAATATCTTAGAGTTATTGGCATAAAGCAGTTTGTTGATGATCTCAAACCTCAATTAGAAAGTACTTTAATCATTATGGCTGGAGGAAAGGGGCAAAGACTTAAAAGTCTTACCAAAAAAACACCTAAACCAATGTTGCTTTTTAATAAAAAACCTTTGTTAGAACACATAATAACAAGTGCAAAAAAGCAAGGAATTTATAATTACATTATCTCAGTTAATTATTTAGCTGATAAAATTAAAAAATATTTTAAAAATGGAAATAAATATGGAATTGATCTAACTTATGTCCAAGAAAAACAAGCATTAGGAACTGCAGGATCTTTATCTTTAATTAAAAATTTAAATAATAATCCATATATAATTATTAATGGAGATGTATTAACTAATGTTAATTTTAAAAATATTTTAAATTTTCATTTAAACTCTAAAGCAGATATTACTATTGGAATTATTTCATATGAATACCAAATACCATATGGTGTCATTGAAACAAATGGTCAAAAGTTTAAATCAGTAAATGAAAAACCATTCATTAAAAATTTTATTAATGCAGGTGTTTATGTTTTTAATAAAAATGTATTCTCAAGTATAGAATACAATAAAAAAATTGATATGACTGATTTATTAGTAAAATTAAAAAAAAATAAATATAATATAAAAGTATTTCCTATTCATGAAAATTGGATTGATATAGGTTTACCAAAAGATTTTAAAAATTTAAAGAATATATTTAATGACTAAATCTACAAAAGATATTTATTGGTGTAAAAATTGTCTGGTAATGTCAACTAGACCAAGAATAACATTTAAAGATGGTATTTGTAGCGCTTGTCATTGGTATTTTAAAAAAAAAGAAATGGATTGGTCGAAAAGACAAAATCAATTAAATGATTTACTAGATAGGTATAGAAGTAATAATGGCAGTTATGATTGTATAGTACCTGTTAGTGGTGGAAAAGATGGTTCTTATGTATGTTATAATTTAAAAGAAAAATATTCAATGAATCCTCTAAGTGTAACCGTTACTCCTGCTTTACCTTTGGCATTAGGTGATAAAAATTTAAAATCATTTGTAGAGAGTGGTTATACAAATATTTCTATAAATCTTGATTATAATGCAATGCAAAAGTTAAATAAATATGGATTTATTGAAAAAGGTTTTCCTTATTATGGCTGGTTAATTGCTATCCATACAACTATTTTACACATCTCAAAATCTATGAATATAAAGCTAATTTTTTATGGTGAAGATGGAGAAGTAGAGTATGGTGGTTCAACAGAAACACAAAATACGGCGTTTTACGACTTTAATTATCAAAAAAGGGTTTACCTAGAGAGTGGTTATGAAAATCTCTTGGAGTCTATGGATTTAAACTCTTCTAAGTATTATTTTTTTAAATATCCTAAAGATGATGAATTTTTCAATGACTTAAAAATTACTCATTGGTCTTATTATGAAAATTGGGATCCTTATAGAAATTATTTAATAGCAAAAGAATTCTGTGGGCTTGAAGAATCTGATGAAACAAATATGGGTACTTTTACAAACTTTGCACAAAATGATCAATCACTCTATGCATTACATACATTTCTGATGTATATAAAGTTCGGTTTTGGTAGAGCAAATCAAGATGCCTCAATTGAAATTAGAAGAGGAGCTATGAATAGAGATCAAGCAATAAATCTAGTAAATCTTTATGATGGCAACTTTCCTTTAGAAAATTTACAAACGTACCTAGATTATTTTAAAATGAATGAAGGAGAATTTTTTGAAATTCTAAAAAAATGGACCAATTATGACTTATTTGATGTAATAAACAATAAATGGGAAAAAAAATTTTATATTGAATAATAGCAAATGAAACTTGTTGTTATTGATACTTCAATCTCGAATATATATTCACTTGAATCTGCTCTAAATTTTGTTGGAGTAAGACCAAATATATCAGTCAATCATGAGGAAATCCTAGGTGCATCTCATTTAATTCTGCCAGGTATTGGTAATTTTGATAAAGCTATTAAAAAACTAAAAAAAAATAATCTAGATAAAATAATATATGAGTTTGCAATAAATCATAAAAAACCTGTTTTAGGAATATGTCTTGGAATGCAGTTATTATTTCAGAAAAGTAATGAAGGAACTTTAAACGGTCTTTCAATTATTAAAGGTGAATTTAAAAAATTAATTTTTGAAAATAAAAACGAATTTAAAGTACCAAATGTTGGATTTCATAGAATAAAAATAAAAAAAAATACAGGTATATTTTCTGATCTAGAAAATAATTTTTTTTATTTTACTCATTCATTTGGTTTATTCGAAACAAAAAATTTAATTAATTATTCTTTATCAAAACATACAGAAGATTTCGTTTCTGCATTTCAAAATAATAATGTTTGCGGTACTCAATTTCATCCTGAAAAAAGTCAATCATCAGGAATAAAACTTCTAAATAACTTTTTAAGATTAAGATCATGAAGAGATTAATTTTTACTTTACTATATTGTGATGGATATTTTGTGCTAAGTAGAAATTTTAGACTTCAAAAAGTTGGAAACATTGATTGGTTATTTTCTAACTATAAATTTAATCTAGTTAGTAGGTCATTAGATGAAATAATGATAATAGATATTTCAAGAAAAAATAGAAATACTATTAATTTTACAAATGCAATTAAAGAAATAGCCAAAAAATGTTTTGTACCTATTACTGTAGGCGGAGGTATATCAAATATGGAGATTGCAAAAATTTATATGAATAGTGGCGCTGATAAATTACTAGTTAATACAGTTATATATAAAAATATTGATTTAATAAAAGAGCTTGTAGATACATATGGTAAACAATGTATTTTAGGGTGTGTTGATTTTCGACTAAGAAATAAACATATGTCAAATGAATTAGAAATCTATGTTAACAATGGACAGGAAATTATTAATATAGAATTTTATAAATGGTTAAGTTATTTAGAAAAAAATAATATAGGTGAAATAGTGCTACAAAGTATTGATAATGATGGAACAGGTATTGGTTTATTTAAAAATTTAGATCAAAAATTTTTATCTAAAATTTCTGTACCATTAATTTTTATGGGAGGTATTGGAAACTACGAGCAAATTTATGAGGGATTTAACAAAAACTACATAAATGCAGTTTCTACAGCAAATATATTAAATTTTATTGGTGATTCTTTTTTTAAAAATAGAAATTATTTGATAGAGCAAGGCATTGATCTTCCTAATTGGAATTTTAATGACTTTGATAAACTTGAGAATATTCTATATGAGATTTAAAAGAATACTAATTATTGGCTATGGTCAAATAGCTAAAAGACACTCCAAAATATTAAAATCATTAATTAGAAATGTTAAAATAAAGTATCTTAGATCTAAAACAAGTAAACAAAAAAAAAATATAATATTTATTTATAATAAAAAAGAAGTTGAAGAATTTAGCCCAGATTTAATTGTAATCGCCAATCCTTCATCAATGCATATTAGATCTTCTCTAACATTTTTAAATTTGAAAATACCCTTTTTTATAGAAAAACCAATATCAAATGAATATGAGCTTGCAAAAAAATTTGTAAATAAATGTAAATTGAATAAAATTAAAATATTTATAGGATATAATTTACTTTATTCTGATTCATTAAATTTAATTAAAAAGACTCTTAAGAATAATTTTGGAAAAATTTATTTCATTAGGGTTGATACTGGTTATAATTTAAAATATTGGAGAAAGAATACTAATTATAAAAATACTGTTTCAGCCAATAAAATGCTTGGTGGAGGTGTTTTATTAGAATTAAGTCATGAATTAAATTATTTAGAATGGCTTTTTGGAAAAATTGTTAATTTTGATTGCTATTTTACAAAATTAAGTGATTTAAATATTAATGTAGAAGATTTTGCTGATATGAGATTATTTTTTAAAAATAACAATCAAAAGGATAAAATTTTTGCTAATGTTTCCCTTGATTTTATTAGAAATATTAAAACGAGAAAAATGCATATCTTTGGTGATGTGAAAACAATATTATGGGATGCTACTAAAGGTGAAGTTAAACTTATTTCATTAAAAAATAATAAAACTAAATTAATAATTTCTAATAAAGAAGATATAAATAATTCTTACATTAATATGTGGAAAAAATGTTTAAATTTATTTGAAAAGTCTAACAATTATGAATCTGCTAACAATGCCTTAAAAACATTAAGCATAATTGAGAAAATGAAAAAAAATAAATGAATTTTTTTGTTTTAATTTGTGCAAGAGGAGGCTCCAAAGGTATTAAAAATAAAAACTTAAAAAAAATTAATAAAAAATCACTTATTGGCATAAGCATTGATTTAGCAAAAAAAATAAATAATAATCCAATAATTGTAGTTTCAACTGATTCTTTAAAAATTCAAAAAGAAGCCTTAAAACATAAAGTAGATATTATAATCAAAAGGCCTAAATATTTATCAACTGATTCATCCCCAGAAATTTTAACATGGAAACATGCTATCAATACTCTCAAAAAAAAATATAATCTTAAATTTGATTATTTGATATCATTGCCACCAACCAGTCCATTAAGAGATATAAAAGATGTTCATAATTGTATAAATCATTACAATAATAATAAATATGATGGTATTATTACAATTAGTGAATCAAATCGTAATCCTTATTTTAATATGGTAAAAATCAAAAATAAAAAAGTTAAATTACTGTTTGATAGCAACAAAAAAATATTCAGAAGGCAGGATGCAGTAAAAACTTATGATATTAATACAGTAGCTTATATTTTTAGAACCAATTATATTTCTAATTCAAAAAGTTTATTTGATGGCAACATAGGATATACAATTATTCCTAAAGAAAGATCAATAGATATAGATGAAAATCTTGACTTAAAGATCGCTAGAGTATTAAAAAATTAAAATTATGACTCTTAGAGATAAATTAAATTTTAAAAATAAAATTATACTACTTACAGGAGGGCTTGGGAATTTAGGAAAAGCATTCACTAAAGAATTAATAAATTTAGATGCTAATGTAATAATTTGTGATAATAAAAGTAAGTCTGATTTTAATATATTTTTAAAAACATTTGAAACTCATTTAAGAAGTAAGATTGATTATATAAAAGTTAATTTATTATCAAAAAAAGATCGAAACTCATTGATAAAAAAAATTAATAAACTTGATATTTTAATAAATAATGCATCTTTAGTTGGTGACTCAAGATTAAAAGGTTGGAATACTAAATTTCATGATCAATCTATTAGTTCTTGGTCCAAAGCTTTTGAGATCAATTTAACAGCTACATTTCACTTATGTAGAGATCTAAGCCCTCTTTTAATGAAAAATAAAAAAGGTATCATTATAAATATATCATCTATTTATGGATTAATGGCACCAGATATTAGAATATATAAAAATTCAAATATTTTTAACCCTGCAGCGTATTCTGCATCAAAATCAGGATTAATTAATTTAACAAAATGGCTGGCAGTCAATCTAGCCCCACATATAAGAGTGAATTGTATTTCACCGGGGGGCATAATTAGAAACCAAGATAAATCATTTATTAATAAATATAATAATAGAACACCTCTTAATAGAATGGCAACTGAAGAAGATATTGTGGACTCACTTATATTTTTAACTTCAGATATGTCTAGATATATTAATGGTCATAACTTAGTTGTAGATGGTGGTTTTAGTATATTTTAAATTGATATGAAAATTTATAGAAAATCAATAAAATCAAATAATTATATAGTTACGCTAAATATCGGATCAAAGTATCTAAATGATTGGTCTAAATACTCTCTACCACTCTGGTTAAAATATTGTAAGAAACATGATTTAGGTCTGATAAGTTTTAATAAAGATTTAATATCTAAACAAAGCAAATACTATAAAAAGAAACAGTGGCAAAAACTTCTAATAGGATATGAGTTACTTAAATCCGACCTTAATATTAAAAATATATGTTATTTAGACTCAGATATTCTAATTAATTTTTATTCGCCAAATATTTTTAACTTTCATCATAAAAGTTCAGTCTCATTGGTCTCTCAGTTCAATAATATTCCCTATGATGATAAATTAACAAGAAAAAAAATCTCAATTTTCAGGAATACATTTTATTCAAAAAAATACCCACTAAATTCAGCTATACATATGAATATATCACAAATTTATAAATATCATAATCTTGAAGTACAAAAAGATTTTTGTTGCACGGGGCTATTTATAATAAATTTAGAAAAATATGCTAATTTATTTAAGAGTTTCTTTTATAAATATAATCAAAACATATCATCAATTACTGATGGTGGTGAAGAAGCTTATATGAATTATGATATTCATAAAAACTGTAAAGTTAATTTTATAGATTATCGATTTCAAGCACTATGGGTATTTGAGATGGCTAATTATTATCCACATCTATATAAATACAAAAATATTAAAAATAACTTAATTATACAAAGTGTAGAAAATAGCCTAATTAATAATTATTTTTTACATTTCGCTGGATCATGGTATGAATCTAATATGTGGAAAAATTCTAAGATTTTAAAAAGTACAGATAGTTTAAAAATTATTAAAAATTTAAATAAAATTAATACTATTGAATTCAATTCAAAGCCTGCTGGAGTAATCAAGCCAAACAAATGAATAAAAAAATTAATATTAACTTAGTATGTGGTTGTGGCCATACTGGGAGTACTATAATTTCAAGAGTAATAGGCGAGCACTCTAAAATTTATTTTCCAAAATATGAAACAAATACTTTCTTATTATATAATCACTTCCATCATCAAAGATTAGTCAAAAAATTATACAATGAATGTATTAAATCTAAAAAAAAACAAATTTTAGAAAAAACTAATA
>MDTD01061255.1_pt1 | contig 11127 bp, 10 predicted proteins | sample 811221 | NCBI WGS metagenome assembly MDTD01 (sample SAMN05326646, study PRJNA326480) | marine metagenome | isolation source: seawater | place: Pacific Ocean: South West | collected 2011
AGGGCCATCAGCTTGCAAAACGATGATTCCAGTCAACCCGAAGAACATCATGAATGCCATCACGCCCTGAAATGTCAGAGCCTTGAAGGATGCATCCGCACCCATTGCATCGATGTTGATTCCCAGGACCCCTTCGGCAATATCGCCGATTCCGCCGAGTACCACGATTAGTATCAACCAAAGTAGGAATAAAACGCCTCCAATCAGTGCGGATATTCCGAACATTAGTTCCAAACCAGTTGCATCTAGCAGCCCTAAGACCCAGTCAACCATTGCAGCCATATTCGCCCTCGTAAGGTGCCTCCCCATAGTGGTATCGACGTTTTGAATTCATTTCTTGTTGATCCAAATACCGTACATCTGCTCCAAGGCCATAATAGGGCCAAGGCTCATTCCAGTAGCCATTCCCGCCAATATGATCGATGTGCTGTGCGAGAACCAAATCATCGACATGTAATAAGAAGACATGCATACACCAATCAGAATAAGCGGAATGGCGACTCTACGTATGAAAATGTAGTAACCGCCAAGACCATCGAACGCAGGGTTCTCTGTAGCACGATCGATTAGTTCCGCTGCACGGGACATGTTGACGCCCTCATGAAATTACCATGCCCAGCGTTTGCAACGACCCGATTACGATTAGAACTATTGGTACCGCCCACCAGCCGGCTTTCCTAGTCAGAGTTCGATTATCGACTCTCTGCAAGGCGCCATCTTCACCCCTCTCTAGACGGGTTTTCTCTAATTTCGAATAGGAGGTATCGAACTCCTTCTGATAACGTCCCACAGACGTTAGGAAATAAATTGCGAGCAATGCGGTGGTTGCGCCGCTAACTCCGAATAAATTTCCTGCCAGGTCAACTGTAGTATCTTCTAGATACTGCCAAAGCATCAACTGCGCTATTGCAAAAAGTCCCAAGAGTATGGAGTCGCTTCTGGCCATGCTTGCGACTGCAGGGCTTTGCTCATGAAGTATTGTGCGATTTGCTACTTCTTCAGATGACTGGGCCTGCTGGGCCAGATGCCCCATGTGCCCCTTGCCTTCGCGATGACTGAGCCTTCTTGGTCAGATATCTCGCCCTCTACGTGAGCTATTGCCCGTCCTCTGCGCAGGACCCTGGCTTCACAGTTCAATCTCGTACCAACTCGAGCTGCCTCGATGTATGAGATATCCAACTGGGCGGTAGCACACCACTCTTCCCTGGAAAGAGCGGATACTGTGGCTCCTCCCATTGCTGTATCGAGAAGAGTGGCATGCAGGCCCCCATGGGCGACTCCTCCCTTGTTGAGATGCGCATCCGTCACATCTACATACACAGCACAGCGACCATTTCCCATCATCTCAAGTTCGATGCCCATCGATTTCTGCAATGGTCCGAGATGCGGGTATGAACGGGATCCGTCGGATGGCATGTCTTCTTCGGAGGTGTTACATGGCTTGAGTTTGGCCCTCATGCCTGCCCTGTTTGGACATCCCAAAGTCTGCTGTAGAGGCCTTTTGCCTGGACAAGCTGCTCATGCGATCCTATCTCGGATATTATCCCGCTATCGAGGACTGCTATTCTGTCAGCATTTCTGACGGTTGAAAGCCTGTGTGCAATGATGATGGTAGTTCTGTCTTTAGAGAGTATTTCCACGGAGCGTTGCAGGGCCGCCTCCGTCTCATTGTCGACATTGCTTGTGGCCTCGTCGAGAACAAGTATCGGCGCATTCTTGAGTACGGCTCTCGCAATGGCGATACGTTGTCGCTGGCCTCCTGAGAGTCGATGCCCATCTTCCCCGATGTCTGTATCCCAGCCTTGAGGCAGCGCCTGGATGAAATCAATGGCCTCCGCTACGGTAGCCGCTTTCAGAACCTCATCATCAGTCGCATCGGGCCGCCCATAGAGGATGTTATCCCTTACAGAGCCGGGGAAAAGAGTCGTATTTTGAGAGACCAGGGCGATGGATCCTCGGAGGCAATTCAAGGTCAGGCTCTTCACATCGTGACCATCAAGAAGCACTTCCCCGGATACAGGGTCGTGTAAACGCATCATGAGGCTCATCATGGTGGTTTTTCCAGCTCCGGTGGAACCGACTATTCCAATTGATTCGCCCGGCTGCACCGAGAGAGTCAATTTGTCATATATCGGACTACGGCCCGGATATGCGAATGTAACATCGCGATATTCTATCGCCCCTGAAACGTTCTCGATCTCAAGATCCCCTTCTACGATTCCGATTTCTGTATCTAATAAATCCAAGACTCGCGTTGTAGAGGCCATTGCACGCTGGTAGAGGTCGAAGGTCTGACCCAAGCGAGTTAGCGGCCAAAGCAAACGCTGGGTGATGAAGACGATTACGCTGTATGCGCCTATCGAAAGTGCGCCGTCTAATGCCATCCACCCTCCTACTAGCATATTTGCAGTGAAGGCAAAGAGGATGGCCATTCGAATCAATGGCACGAAGGATGCCGAGAGCCGTATTGCCGACTTGTTGGCTTCCCTGTAAGTTTCAGAAGCCATCCTTACGCGCTCCACCTCGCGATTTTCAGCGGTGAACGATTTGATGGTGGTTATTCCGCTCAGATTATTGTTGAGTAATGCGTTTAGATCTGCTACTTCTTCCCTGACGAGAGTGTATCTCTCACCGATTCGTCTTTGGAAGGCAAATGAGCCGATTACGATTATCGGTACTGGAATTACTGCCAATATTGCTACCTCGGGCGCTATTGCGAACATTATCCCGCCGACCACTATCACGGTAGTGGCCACCTGAAGGAGGTCTGTTGCGCCCTGGTCCAAGAATCTCTCGAGTTGGTTAACATCATCATTCATGATGGCCATGAGTCCCCCGGTCGTCTGTTCCGAAAACCACCGCATCTCGAGATCTTGTATGTGGGAATAGGCGGACATCCTGAGTTCATGCTGGGCAGTTTGAGCGAGATTTCGCCACAGAACCGCATAAAAATACTCGAATAGCGATTCAAGAACCCATATTATCACCGTCAATCCGACTAAAATTAGGAATTGCTCTCGAGGGTCTGTCCAACCCATATTTCCAAGGAATGACTCTTCTCTGAGGGCTACGACGTCTACAGCCATGCCTATGAGCACTGGAGGGGCTAGATCCCAGAATTTGTTGAGGATGGAGCATATAGAAGCGAGGATGATCGTTCCCCTGTGCTTGCTTAGATGGGAAATCAACCTCGCGAGGGGGTGACGCTTACTTTCCGTGCTATTTGCCATAAGATACCCTCCCCACTAATTGAAAGCAGTACCGGACCAACCATCTGCCCAGATATCCCATATGCCTGCGCCGATGGTGCCCTCTGCATCTGTTCTCAGGGTGATTCGGTCTCCAGAAGACACCAACTTATCCATGTCCGCATCGTTCCACTCCAGGCTCCACCAGTGGCCTCTATCGTCAGTGATATTTGCAGGGGCCTCGGAGATAGTTATCGAAGCTGCCGTTATCAGTGAATCTCCTTCTGTGTGAAGGCCATGTATCTGAAGTTCCGATGGCTCTATTTCGAGAATGAACCCCGGCTGTAAAACGATTGTCCATTCAGTTGCATCCTGCAAGAGATACGGCTGTGAGGGGAATGTTAAACTCGTGGGGAGGCGTTCTATACCCTGCTTTACATCAATAGTGACCTCATCCCCCGTGGCCACGTCTAATCGAAAAGAACCCCCGTCATCCACGTTGTACATCTGTACCCCCACCAGGGAGGGTGGTTCCCCGATTATCTCGAGGATCACATTTACGGTATCGTCAGTCGCAGTTGCTATCTGTTGCATGGATATCTCGTCAGCAGTTATCGTCCAGTCCATGCCTGAGAAGATAGAGGGGTCAAATCCGAACGGTGGGTATGTCCCCAGAGGGTCTGAAGCGGCTTGAAGAGCTAGAAGATGAAATGGGTCGACATGCTCGGGCTTGGCATCCCTGCCCTCGAACCATGCAGAGCCGACGCGTATGTTCGTCACATTACCAGCAACGACCTCTTCAGTATCCATCTGGGTGCCTGCGAGACTGATTGCCATCCCGATGGAGGATATCTGGAGCGTATCGTCCTTGGCTACATCCCATGAGATCGACCCTGCCTGCCCATCCGCCGAGGAGTAGACCTCTGTCAAGGTGGATACCCGTAGTCTGTCATTGGCATCGGCGAGCGCCAAGACGTCCAGGGCCCCCGGTGCCGAGAGGAAGTCATCGAGTTCTTCCTCGTCCAATACCCAGCACATTTCAGTGCACTGTGGCTCGGGAGAAAGGCATCCCCCGAGGGCAGATGCGAGGAGGATGAAGAGGGTCGCCCAGATGCGCACGTGCTGTCGTACAGGGACATAGGCATGAGTGTTCTCGGTGTGCGTTCGTTTCAAAGCGGTGCTGCCGCTCGTATGGTTGGGAGCGAGCATGAAACGCCTATTGGTGGTATTCAAGAAGAATCACGAGGAAGTGCACGACAGCGCACTAAGAACTGTGATTTCCGTTTTAGAGGAGAGGCTTCAGGCGGGAGAGATCCAATACAGAACCGTCGCAAGAGAGAGTGTCTCAAGAGAGGATTTCATCGGTCCTGACGTAGTTATCGTTCTCGGGGGGGACGGTACCCTGACATCAATAGCGCATTCAGTTGACGATAAGTCTCTGGTGATGGGAGTCAATAGTCACCCGATAGAGGGAGATGGCGAAGGATCTTTTGGATTTTACATGGGCAGTAATGCCACTAACTTCTCATCCGATCTGAGGCGAGTGCTAGACGAGACCTGCATAGTAAATGTCCTTCCTCGTCTTCAAGCCGAGATTGTTACTACGTCGGGAAATATCCTCAGATCCGATCCTGCTCTGAACGATCTCCTTGTGGCAAATACTCACCAGTACCAACCATCGAAATATCGTCTTGAGCGAGCATCTGACAAGCATAATCCTGGTCTTGATCTTCGTCAATCGTCTTCCGGCATGTTGTTTTCCACATTCCTTGGACAAGGCGCGTGGTTCAGACATGCGGTGGATATACAAAAGGCAAAATTTCCTAAAGATGAGCTTGATGATCACTATCTGGCGCTATCAAGGGATCTCCCCCATCTCTCTAGAGGGGTAGATGGGTCCCATTGGGCATGGACCAATGAGGCGACCGTACTCACGAGCGACATGCACAGGGGATACGTAGTAGCAGATGGATGGGACGAATTACACTTCACCAGAGGCGCCAGAATCACTGTTGGCAACAACGGTCCAAAACTGAATCTGGCCACCTTCGACGATGGCATATATGCCAGAGTGTCAAAATGGATTCGTGAATGACTGCCTATAGTATCTGATTGAGGAAAAGCTTGGTCCTCTCATGCTTAGGATTCGAGAAGAACTCCTCCGGAGGTGCTTCTTCAATCAGGTGTCCTTCATCGAACAGTATGCAGCGGTCGCCGACCTCTTTGGCGAATCCCATCTCATGCGTCACTACGATCATCGTAACCTTAGACTTGGCGAGATCTACCATTACATCGAGGACTTCCTTAATCATCTCCGGATCGAGTGCTGATGTAGGCTCGTCGAAAAGCATGATCTTCGGGTCCATTGCCAATGCTCTTGCTATCGCAACGCGTTGCTGCTGGCCTCCTGAAAGGCCGCTCGGGTACTTGTATGCCTGCTCGGGTATGCCCACCCTCTCAAGAAGCTCCATTGCTTTCTTCTCTGCTTCGGCCTTTGTCATTCCCTTCACCTTCATGGGAGCGAGTGTTATGTCCTCCATGATTGTAAGGTGGGGGAAGAGATTGAACTGTTGGAAGACGAAGCCCACATCAGCCCTCACCTTCTTTAGATCGGCGACACTGGTCTTCTCGCCTATCTCGATCCCCTCTATCTCGATGTTGCCCGCACTGTGAGGCTGGAGCCGGTTCAGCGTTCTGATGAATGTGGATTTACCTGATCCGGAAGGTCCCAGTATCACGATAATCTCGCCCTGCCTGATCTCCACATCGATTCCTTTCAGTGCCCAAAAATCTCCAAAGTTGACTTTCACGCCCTTTGTCCTGATGATGATGTCTTTCTCTTCACTCATGCCTTGTCTCCTCCTCCCTCTTTCACAAGTCCAAGGCTACGTTCGACGCCCATGGAGATGCGGGAAAGGTAGAATGCGAACACCCAGAATACAACAGCTGAGAAGTATAGCGGTTCTAGGAAATAGCCTAGGAACGAGAGATCGGTATTGGGCATGTCCTTCGCCAACTTGAAGAAATCGAGTATATTGATGATGAATAGCAGGGTCGTGTCCTTCCAAAGTCCAATAAATACGCTGACTATCGAAGGCAGAGTGGTCCTAATTGCATTTGGGAGTTCGACCAATCTCTTGGTCTGTATGGGACTCAAACCAAGCGCCAGCGCCGCTTCCTTCTGACCGCTATCCACTGCTTGCAACCCGCCTCTGATCACCTCCGCGATGTATACGCCCCCGAATATGCTGAAGATTGCCATCATACGGAGGATGTTGTCGAAGTCTTCTGGATTTGTGAATAGTGGGTCAACGACGTCGGGAAGAAGATACATGGCGAAGTACAGCCAGCAAATCAGAGGGCCGGAGCGCACAATCTCAATGATGGAGACCGATGGCCACTTGACTATGGGGAGTTTGCTCTGTCTGCCGAATGCAAGGAATATTCCGACGACTAGGCCAAGGACGCACCCGGCCATTGCAACGATGATGTTGACGAATAATCCGCCCCACACAGAGGCAGGGACGCCTGGGCTGGTTAGCGGGGAGAGGAGGTCTCCCAAAAGAGGTATGCCGGAGCAATAGGAGGCAAACGCCTGTAGCCATTCCGGAGGGTCCATTATGAGAATGGCCAGGAAGAAATCTGCAACTGCAAGTACTAAGAATAGCCGCTTGAGCCTATTCACCCTATATTCTTCAGAACGTATCGAGTAAGCCCTAGAAAGCCCGAAAGCCGATACAGCGATTATCGTTGCAATGAGCAGTTTGATTCTAACCGAATCAACATTGTAGTTGGCGAGTTGGGGGTTGGTGGCGTAGGCGAATACGACGGCGGTTACGACTGCAAACCACGCCGTGAAAGATCTGGTAGAAGTGGCTGATGCACCATACGCAGCCCCCATCAAACCCCATGTAAGATACACAATTGGCCAAAGCCTCCAATTCTCAGAGGGGATATAATCCTGGGTCATTGCCTCTGTCATCTTGGCACCGAGCAGCGTTAGAACCCTGTTCGACCATATGATGTCCCACCTCATACTCAGAAGGGCTATATCGAGAACAAGTTCTACGACATAGTTTGCAATTACGACGGAAACCAGGCCGAGTAGCGCTGTGGACATGGAGCGTCTGAAGGTCATCTTGAGTAAGATGACGGAGAATATCCATGCACCGAATGCTCCGACTGATGATACGCCTAGGACGTAGATCATTCGGTCGGTCGATGTGACTCGTTCATCGAGTGGCATATCCATCTCATTGATGCACTTGAATACGAAATAGAAAGTGGCTACTGAGAGCGCAGCCAGTGATAGCCATCGATCTAAATCTTCGCCCTCAAAGCTGGATCTCCCGGCGAAGGAGTTCTCCGCATCGAAGAGTTTCTCGAGGCGCTTGCCTCCGAAAACAGAGAATCCATGCGGCTCCGACATCATATCTTCACCCTCGTGACTCTCGCATTGTATGCATTCATTATGCCTGATATGAGTAGGCTACCCACCTGGTAGGTGACTAACAACAGGATGAATAGCGGAATCAGCCTTCCGACGTTGTTCATCATCACGAAGATAACGTAGAAAACGTCGCTGTATGCGACGACGATTGCTAGGCTGCTATTCTTCCAGACGTTCATGTACTGGCTATTTAGGAGCGGAACCATACTTCTCAGAGCCTGGGGGAGTATTACCAATCTGAGTCTCTGATAAGGCGTGAGAGCTAGAGATATAGCAGCCTCCACCTGGCCTCTTGGGAGTGCCTGGATGCTTCCTCGGACTATCTCTGCCACCACGGATGCTGTGAACAGTGTCAGGCCCAGTACCATCGCAGTGAACATCGGCGTTATCTCAAATGCAGTACCTTCCGCCACTCGCCATGTGCCTGGGCTATCGGGCCTGAGTTTGAGGATCTCGGGAGTGGTGATGTCTCCGAGTACGAACAATGTTCCGATGACGATTATGGCGCCCCATATGCCGGACCTCATCAGAACTGCCCTGTCTGAGTCGTCCACAACGGAATCTTGTCGCCTCATGTCGATGGTCTGCTTGATCCGCGTGAATACCCATAGCAGCATGAAGGTCGCCAGGAAGGCGTATACTCTCCAGGACTCCGCCAGCGGTATCCAGAAACCCTTGTTGCTATAGTACACCCAACCGCTTATGTTGGCCTCTTCGCCGAATAGCGGCAGGGTCTCCCCCATCTGAGTCCAAACGAGGAAGAGGAGAACTGCAAGAGGGAGGTTTCTGAACACCTCGACGTATATTGTTGCAAGACTGGAAGCTAGACGATTGCTAGATAGCCGAGTGACTCCTATGATGATGCCCAACAACGTGCAGAGTACAATGCTGACTAACGTTACACGTGCAGAATTGATGACGGCAGCGATGTAGAATTCCCACCGAGAATCCTCGCCAAACACGACCTCCATGGGCCACACGTTGATCTCGAAAGCATTGGGATCATCCATGAATGACCAATCAAGATCCCAGCGATCTCTTGTGACGCTGTCGGGGTTGTTGAGTAGGAAAATGATTCTGGTTACCGTGTAGAGTACCAGTGGAGTGGCGAGAATGAACATGAATGCGGCATATCTTCTCTCTTGATCCTCTGAATTAGCTGCCTCGGTTCGGATTAATATCCAAGATATGGCTGCCATGCCTACGATAAGTGCCGAGGAAGTATTCACTAGATCTTCAGTCAAGATGGGCGGCGCCATGCTCACGTTCAGTGCGTAATAGGCAAAGATGAGTATTGGAGCGACTGTTCTGACTGTCTGGTAAGTGCTTGCCCTCCAAGTGAGGATAAGGGGCAAATCTCCTGTTGACAATGCGTAGCCGGCCATGGCGGGGATTCCCAGAAGTAGGAATGGGAGACCCTTGTCTGGGCTGAATTCGAGATTATCGACCATTAAGGGTATGAGGATTGCAATGACCACTGCGGTTAGTGATGTGATGTATCCTTTCCATTCTAGGGGTTTGAGGAATGCTCTGAATTCATTCTGGGCCAAGAGGAAGAATGTCAGAACCGATATGGACAGCCATGCAGCCACCAATTTCGGATCGTAGTAAGCAGCATTTAGGTTGGAACCATCAGAGAGTGGGATAGAGAAGGCGAAGGATGTTATCGCTGAGACAGTGGGGTCTAGCATCTTTGTGCAGTATGACCATGCGGCCCACAGGAGAAGGGCTGCGATTAGTGCCTTCTTGGATAGGTCAAAAGCCCGCCGAGCGCCATCGAGAGGGCTGTCTCTTGCATGGATGAATTCCGTGCGGACGGATTCTCGCATTCTAGAGAAGGGCTTGACTATGTTTTCGTCAACGTCTTTTGATAGGGATTGAAGTGCTTTGAGAGGGAAGTCTCGGAGGGCAGAAGAATCCATTCAAAAGCCGTCCATGATTTGTTGAGGAAAGGAAGTTGAAGTCCCCGAGGGAGGCCGCTAGGCCCCCCCCAGGGGTTATGTTTGTCTCTTCAGTGCTGCTCAGCTAGTGATCAGCGCATTGGAGGGGCGAACTGGAGTCCGCCCTCTGAGACGAGTGCGTTGTCTGTGTTTTCACGGGCTAGGACACAGCCTGTCATAGCCGATGAGCCGGAGACACCGTCGTAGTTCCCGTCGCAGAACGAGTTGTCGTATGCCTCACCGTAGTTACCGACGGCACCGAGAACGTTTCGCATCCAGGTGGCTGGTAGCGGGTTGGCATCCGTCCCTAGTCCGAGGTTGCTGTCAAGCAGCCTGTCAACAGCGGGGGAGGATTCCATGCTCATGTAGTTCGAGGAGGTGATTCCCATCTCCTCGGCAGTTACCATTCCGAACCAGACCCACTCGACGACGTCCTTCCAGTCGTCATCGTTGTCGCGTACTGCAGCTGCAAGAGGCTCCTTCGAAAGGAGCTCAGGGGCGATCCAGAGATCGTCGCAGCCATCAGGGTCGTCTGCTTCTACGCCGCAGGTGCCGTCTGCCTCGAGTACGTACTTCTTGGCGACGGTAGCGGACATGTCCATTGTGAATGCGTCGCACTGGCCAGCGACCATGTTTGCAGTGCCTTCAGCGGCATCGGCGACACCGGAGATGGTGACGCCGGTTAGGCCGTTGTTGGCCTTCCAGTCAGCGAGGTTGCCCTCGGTCGTGGTACCTGTTCCGACGCAGATTGTAGCGCCGTCTAGTGCTGCAGGTGTGTAAGCAGCTGCACCTGGGTTAGCGATGAGGTCACCGCGGATCAGGATGCCCTGGCCGTCGTAGAAGTTGATTCCAGCGAAGTCAGCGTTCAGGTCAGCGTCTCGGGATGTGGTCCAGGTCGTTGTGCGGATGAGCACGTCAATCTCGCCGCTCGAGAGCTTCTCGAACCTGTCCTGCGAGGAAGCAGGGATCCACTCGATGTCAGTCATTGGGTTCAGGCCGATAGCAGCTGCTACAGCCTTGCAGTACTCTATGTCGAGTCCTGAGCGAACGCCGTCGGTGGACAAGAAGCCCATGCCCCACTGGCTTTCCTTAACACCGCACTTTAGGGATCCGCGGTCAAGGACCGTGTCCAGGGTGCTGACAGGTGTCGCTTCCGCGATTCCTGCTAGGCGCCCCTCTTCAGTGGCAGTTGCGACAGCAGCGTCGTACTCTGCCTGAGTGTAGCCACTGTCATCGTCGTCTCCGCCGGTGCACCCAGCGAAGGCCGCAGTCATCATTGTCAGCATTAGTGTAGCAGCGATCAGTCGTTGCATCGTCCATTTTCAGTTGCGACCCATATATAGGGATTCGGCAAAATGTGCCCTAATATAGGGATTCGAGCGGCAGAATGGCCACTATATTGAGATTTTTTTAGATCGGCGGAAGTTGGGCGGCGGGGCGGCCGAAGCCACCCCGCCAATCCCGGTTTCCAGAGTTACGTAGGAGGTGATCCATCTGCAGGTTCCCCTACAGATACCTTGTTACGACTTAACCCTCCTTGTCGAAAGCA
>MDTD01082004.1_pt1 | contig 11127 bp, 8 predicted proteins | sample 811221 | NCBI WGS metagenome assembly MDTD01 (sample SAMN05326646, study PRJNA326480) | marine metagenome | isolation source: seawater | place: Pacific Ocean: South West | collected 2011
GAAAGCGATCTGGTGTTACACATCCAATACCGCCAGCCTTTTGTTTTTTATATTTAGCATGACAACCGTTAAACTGCTTTTGGCAAAAAGCTAAAGCAGAAGTAAACTTATCCTCAAAAGCAGCACGTGGTTGAAACTCATCAGACTTATGTCCATAGGGATCTATGTTAACTTCACTTGCTTCCTTTTCTACATCATATGGAGAGGATCCTCCTTGTATGCCATTCCTATATACATCAGGTTTATAGTAGAAGCCCCACATTTCATTTTCATGAATTACCTCGCCACTCTTATTTGATACAAGTGTGGACTCCGTATCGACATGTATCACAGGGTATTCGTTACCTTGGGCAGTTCTATAACTATTAGGATCTACCTCTAATTCTCCTTCTTCCAATGCCATATAAGACCACATAGGAATATCGTCGGTAAATGTGCCGTCTGGTTGTTTTATTTTTACAGAATTAGGTAGTTCTAAGTTTTCCCAAAATTTTCTTACCCACGGTCCAGCTGCTACAACTAATTGAGTACATTCAATATTTCCTTGGTTAGTTTCAACTGAGGAAACTGCACCACTTCCATTTGAAGAAATTAAATTTTTTGCTTCAACGCCCTCAAATATTTTTGCCCCAGCAGACTCAGCAAGTTTTTTAAAACCTAAGTTAGCTCCTAAATTAGCTCCATAACCAGAATTTTTTTCATGAAGGACTGAGGTGATACCTTGTGCTTGCCAATCTGGAAGCATCTCTTTCATGTACTTATCACAATCGGCTGCACCCTCGATGAAAGTAGAGTCATAACCAATCTCTTTTTGTTGATGATAAACTTCTGACATACCCTCATGCATAAGCTGGGAATTGATTTGCATATATCCAACTTTTCTGAAAGTTAAAGCCTCAGCATTTTCATTCCAAACATTTACAGAGTGTGCCATGAGTCTTCTCATTGCGGGCTGATAATAATTATTTCTGACAATACCACATGCAACACTTGTGGCACCCTCACCAATTTTGGTTTTTTCTAAAACAACTACAGAATTATCCTTTAATTTACCTTTATTAGATAATTTTTTACACAAATGCCATGCAGTACTAAGGCCATGAATACCTCCTCCAATTATTAGGTATTCACAATTTGTTGGTAAGCTCATTATATCAACCTCCGATTATGTTTCTTATTTTGATCTTGGTTTATAGAAAAAATACTTTACGTTTCAAATTATGAAACAAATTTTTTCAAAAAAAACGTTAATTATCAACAATTAATTTAGATATCTTTATTGAAGCATTTTGTAAAAGCTTTACATAACTCATCATTTTATTTGGACTCATCATATTTCTACTTCCGGCTAAGGAGATTCCAGCAAATGATCTTTTTTCGTTATCTAATATTGCAACACCTATACCGTAAACATTGTCAAATGCCTCACCATGGTTCAAGGCATAACCTTGATTTCTAATCTGAGTTAAATGTTTTTTTAAATCTATTGCACTCACAATAGTATTATTAGTGTGAGGGAAAAAATTGTAACTTTTATAAATTGAAGCAATTTCATTTTCAGGTCTATAGGCCAGCATTACTTTTCCTAATGCACAACAATGTGCATCTAATCTCATACGAAAAGTTCTATGAGATACATCACTATTAACAGAAGATATTTTGTCAGAGTGAACAACTTGAGAACCTTCAAGCATAGCAAGATAGGTAATTAAATTAGTTTCATTAGAAATCTCCTCTAAGATTTCTTTGGATGTCTCTGATATAGATTGAAGATAATCGGAAATTTCTCCAAACTGAAATGCTTTATGTCCAACAATATAAGAATTTGTTTTCGGATTTTTATGAATATAGCCTAAGTTGCAAAGAACTGAAAGCAATCTAAATGTTGTTGTTCTAGAAATATTTGCTTTTCTAGATATGTTTGCAGCTTTAAGAGGAAAAATTGATTTAGATAAAATTTCTATAATTTTAAAAGATTTTTCTAAGGACTTGTTAATATATTTATCATTCGCCATAGATTTATTCCACAATGTGAAATGGTATTAAATATTTTTTCTGAAAATAATCAACATTATAAAAATTTATTTTCTATTCGCTCTCTAACACGATAATAAAATCCCAATATAGGTAATAGCCGAATAATAAAAGATTTAAAAAAATTTTTTTTTGTTTTGATTTTGGACATTATAAATTGTGAATTTAATTTTTGATCTATAAGATTAACAGCCTTATCACCCAAATAAGGCATTAGAGCAACTCCACTACCATTGCACCCAAAAACAAAAATTTTATTATCCTGCAATTTGACCTGAGGTAGACTATTAAAAGTAACACCTACTTTTCCACCCCATATATATTCAATTGAAAAATCATTGATGGTAGGGAGTATCTTTCTTATAGCTGAATGGAAAAAATTTTTAACATATATGCTTTTTTCTTTTCCAAAAGACCATATTGGAAAAGCGCCAAACAAAAGTCTCTTATAATCATGTGTTGGCCGAAAATAATATAAATCATTTTTACTATCTGAATACATACGAAGATTAGGCATAAGTTTAAGAATTTTTTCTGGACCGATCTCGTTGCTTACAGCTATATATGATGGCAAACCGATTATGTTGTAATTTTCAGTCCCAATTTCTTTGTTAGAATACCCATTAGTTGCTAACATGATATACTTAGATTTAATCTGACCTTCTGATGTATTTATTAAATAATGATCTTGGATTTTTTTGTAAGATATTAATTTACATGGAGAGTATATATCTAGGCCGATATTTTTAATTTTATCTAGCAGAAATTTGTAAAAAAGACTTGGATGTATACTAGCTGCATCATTTACTAACATACCGCCTTTATAATATTCAGATGGTAATTCATCAGAGATATCATCTAAAATATTAATATTTAATTTAGTAAAAGAATTAAGTAAATATGATTTTTGTTTTAAAGAGAATAATTTTTTTTTACTATGGGCTAATACTAATCTTCCAGTTTTTTTAAAAAAAACATCATCTTCACATCCACTAATTAAATTCTCCAAATGTCTGTAGGAGTCGATAGACTCATTAACAAATTCTTTTGCCATCTCTGTCCCATACTCTTGAAATAAATTTATTTTTTTTCCTAAATTTAATCCCCCCGATATCATTCCTGCACTTCGGGTACTCGCACCCTCACCTAAAGCATATTGATCAATTAATAATGTCTTGAAATTTTTGGAGATGGATTTTTTAGCAGCACATACTCCTGTATATCCTGATCCAATTACTACCAAATCATAGAATTGATTTTGAATAGAGCAGTTTTTGAAATAATGAGGTTTATAATCTTCCCACCAAAAAGGGTAAGTCTTCAAAATTAAAATTTAGAGCCAGGTATCCAATTAGTCCCAGCCAAAGGAACTCTAGCCATAGCTGCAGCTTCTACTGTTAGGGCACATAAATCTTCAGGCTCTAAATTGTGTAAACTATTTTTTCCACAAGCTCTGGCAATAGTTTGAGCTTCAAGAGTCATTACTTTTAGATAATTCGATAATCTTTTTCCACCTTTTATTGGATCGAGTCTTTTCATTAACTCTGGGTCTTGCGTATTAATTCCAGAGGGATCTTTGCCCTCATGCCAGTCATCAAAAGCACCAGCTGTAGATCCTAGTTTCTTATAATCACTTTCCCACTTAGGGTCATTATCCCCTAGGGCTATCAAAGCTGAAGAGCCGATTGATACAGCATCTGCTCCTAAAGCCATAGCTTTTGCTACATCTGCCCCGTTTCGTATTCCACCAGAGATTATAAGTTGGACTTTCCTATGCATATCTAAATCAAGCAAAGCGTCTACAGCGGGCCTAATACAAGCTAAAGTCGGTTGTCCAACATTTTCAATAAATACCTCTTGAGTAGCCGCTGTTCCTCCTTGCATTCCATCTAGCACAACTACATCTGCTCCTGCTTTTACAGCTAATGCTGTATCATAATAAGGTCTTGCTCCGGCAATTTTTACAAAAATTGGAACCTTCCAATTGGTAATTTCTCTTAATTCTAAGATTTTAATTTCAAGATCATCTGGTCCAGTCCAATCTGGATGGCGACATGCTGATCTTTGATCTATTCCTTTTGGAAGAGTTCTCATTTCTGCAACTCTGTCACTAATTTTTTGACCAAGCAACATACCCCCACCACCTGGCTTTGCACCTTGACCTATTACAACTTCAATAGCATCCGCTTTTCTCAGGTCATCTGGGTTCATTCCATACCTAGAGGGAAGTAACTGATATACTAGATGTTTTGACTGGCCTCTTTCCTCAGGTGTCATACCTCCGTCTCCGGTAGTAGTTGAAGTACCCGCGATACTAGCCCCTCTCCCTAATGCTTCTTTTGCTGGGCCAGATAAAGCTCCAAAACTCATTCCTGCAATTGTTATTGGTATATCAAGTTGAAGAGGATTTTTAGCGTATCTAGTACCTAAATTAATATTGGTAGTACATTTTTCTCGATAACCCTCTAAAGGATACCTTGACATAGACGCACCTAAAAAAAGTAAATCATCAAAATGAGGAAGTCTTTTCTTTGAACCTCCTCCTCGAATATCATAAATACCTGTTTCAGCTGCTCTTCTTATTTCAGAGTTAGTGTAGTCATCAAAAGTCCAAGATTTTCTTGGAGTTGTTTTGTAATTTTCACTCATTAATATTCAGACACATTATCAATATTAAAATTATAAAGTTTTCTTGCAGATCCATACATTTTAAAGTCTTTAATATCTTTATCAGTAATCTCTGATTTATGTAATAAAGATTTCAAAAGTTTTTTATCTTTTTCAGAAAAATTTTTTTCCTCACAATCAGCACCTAGAGATTTAACGTTTCCACTAACAAAAATTTTAGCTTCATAAATACTATCACCTAATGCATCACCAGCATTTCCACATATAACTAAATTTCCTGACTGGGCCATAAATGCAGACATATGTCCTACTGAACCTTTTACAATAATATCAATACCTTTCATTGATATCCCACAGCGAGAACTAGTATCTCCTTCAATGATCAGTGTTCCACCATGAGCAGTTGCTCCAGCAGATTGTGAAGCATTGCCTTTGACATGAACAGTGCCTGACATCATATTTTCAGCAACCCCAGTTCCAACATTTCCATTAATGGTGACATGAGCATTCATATTCATTCCAGCACAGTAATATCCAGCATGTCCATCTATAGTAACTTCAATTTCATCTTTAAGGCCTGCGCAAATTGCATGATTTCCATCAGGGTTAGTGATTGTAAATGATCTTTGGTTTGACTTTTTATCTATATTTTGAAGATTGCTATTTACTTTTCTCAGAGACTCTTTTTTCAAATTAAGTTTCATTATTTACCCCAGCTATAAACTAACCCAGGATCAGGTTCAAAAATTTTAGCCTTATTTACATTTGGTAGATGAGCCATAGCTTGAAATTCAGATGCAATAGCAACATAGTCTTTGGTTTCAGCTACGACAGCGGGTTTACAGGCAATTTCATCTCTTACGATTGCCATCCCATTTTTAGTTCCGGATATAAAAGTGTAAAATCCATCTAATTCTTTAAGTCCATCAATTAAAGTTTCTTTTAACGATTTCTTGTTTAAAAGCCCATTAGAGATATAACCTGCAGCTACCTCAGTGTCATTTTGGGATTTAATTTCTATTCCACTTTTTGTCAATGTTCTTCTTAAATTATTGTGGTTTGATAATGAACCGTTATGTACCAGACATTCGTCTTTACCTGTAGAATAAGGGTGTGATCCATCAGTTGTAATAGCGCTCTCTGTTGCCATTCTTGTATGACCTATTGCATGAGTACCGGAAAAGCTTTCTAAATTAAAATTTTTAACTACTTCCCTTGGGTTTCCAACTTGTTTAAAAATTTCTATTGAATTACCGTAGCCAACTAAACTTAAGTTTTCAAATTTGTTGAGATGATTTAAAAATTTTGATGGGACAAGTTTTGTTTCAATTATTAAATGATCCGAAATAACCTTAATTTTAGCATCTTTAATTTTAGTTAAAATTTTATTTTTAATTTCAGCAGAGCTTGAATTAGTAAAACACACAGAGTATTTAAATTTATTTTTTTTTTCAGGAGAATATATTGCAAACCCAGCACTATCAGGCCCCCTTGTAGCCATATTATTCATCATTCCAGTTAAAAGTTTACCTAAATTTTTAGAATATTTTTTATTTTTGAGGTAAATACCAACAATGCCGCACATCTAAATTAAATTGCCTCAAATCCATACTCTAATGCAGAGTCAGTGATGCTATGATAAAAAGATCCACCAAAACTTCTAAGGGAGTATAAATTCATAGTTATTGGATTAGAATTGATAAAATCAATCATTATATTTATTCCATTAAATGTTGTATTGGCACAGTTATTTAATGAAAAATTATTTTCATTAAAATTTAATGGAGAACCTTTTTTTAAAACATTAATTGTGTTTTCACCTTGAATTTGGATAGCAGCTCTCGAATGTGATATGTCAGTTATACCGAAATCATTTTCATCAAAAGAAGAATTAAGTTTATCTTGCAACGAGTTTTTTGAAATTACGATCCATGTATCTGGACCTGTCCATAAAATTCTAATTTCTTCATTAAAAGAAACTTGTGGATAAGACATCGGGAGATTAATATTTTGGAATGAAATCCGACTTACGTTGATATTACTTTTCTTAAATTTAGCTATTTGAAAAATATTCAAATCTTTTATTTCAGATAATTTCAGTAAATTATTTTTACCTTCATAATCACCAAAAAATCCTAATTTATGATCAAAAAATAAAGCTGAAATATTTTCTCCACTCATCTTATGATCTTACCCTTTCGCCTTTGGGATCGACATAATGTGAAGAAACTACTTCAACTGGTATAGAGATATCTTTAAGTGGGGATACGGCATAAAGTGTATTTCCAATTTGTTTTTTTCCATCTTGCACAATAGCAATTGAAAATGGATTGTTGTATTCAACGCTCCAACATGATGAAGAAACATGACCTAATTTAGGATTTGGTGAGGGAGCTTTATCATTTAAAACAAGATGAGAGCCTTCTGGAATTTTTGTTTTTTTATCAACTGGAACTAATCCAACAATAGTCTGTCTCTCTTCTTCAACAAAAGCTTCTTTTGATAAAGATCTCTTACCGATAAAGTCCTTTTTCTGACTTACCATTCCATTTAGACCAACATCAAAAGGTATTGTTCTACCATCTAATTCAGGACCAGCTACATGACCCATTTCTATTCTTAAAGTTGATAGCGCCTCAGTTCCATAAGGTTGAACACCAAAATCAGAACCTTTTTCCATGATTTTTTTCCATAAATGTAGACCATGATTTGATTCAACATTTACCTCATAGGCTAATTCACCAGAAAAAGATATCCTGTATATTCTAGCTGGAATATCACCTAACTTAGTATCTACAAGACCCATGAAAGGAAGACCCTCATTGGATAAATCATTCTCAGGGAAGAGTTTAATTAAAAGTTCTCTGGACTTAGGTCCTGCTACTGCAACTCCAGCCCACTGTTCAGTTGTGGACAAAACATTTACATCTAGTTCAGGCCAAACAACCTGTAAATAATATTCTAAATGAGATAAAACATTTGCTGCTTGAGCAGTTGTGGTAGTCATATGAAAATGACTTTCAGATATACGTGAAGTTGTCCCATCATCAAAAACCATACCATCCTCTCGTAACATAACCCCATATCTTGCTTTTCCAATTGGAAGTTTTAGCCATGCATTTGTATAGACTCTATTCAAAAATTCAGGAGCATCGGGTCCTTTAATATCTATCTTCCCCAAAGTAGTAACATCACATATACCAACATTTTTTCTTACATTAGCTGCTTCACGATTTACAGCATCGTTCATTGTTTCATTTCCTCGAGGATAATATCTTGGTCTTAACCAAAGACCAGCTGCAACAAATACAGCATTGTTATCATCGTGCCATTGATGAATGGGAGATTTTCTTGTTGGTAGATAATGATTTCCAACCTCCCTACCTACTATAGTTCCAATAGTCACTGGTGTATATGGAGGACGGAAAGTAGTATGGCCAACTTCTGGTACAATTTTCTTTTCTATTTTAGACACATACTGGAGACCATTAAGATTACTAGTTTTACCTTGGTCACCAGCCATACCGAGAGTTGTGTATCTTTTCACATGTTCAATTGATCTAAAACCCTCTCTTAAAGCCAATTCCACATCCGAGACGGCTACATCATTTTGGAAATCAATAAATCTTTTTGGTTTTTTTCCGTTAGGTAAGGGCATGCACCACAACTTTTCATGAGTATTTTGATCAGGCTCTTTGGATGTAGGTGTGTCTGTTTTTGTATTATTTGAAGTAAATTTGTTAGACAGTTCAAAGCCAATTTGAAAACCCTCAGCTAACGATTGGTTTAGAGTATATGATCCGTTTGCTGCACCAATAGCAGTTTCCTTTTGTCTTTTTTTATCAGGAACAAAAGCGTCAATATCTTCATTGAATTTTAATTTATTACCTGCTTGAGATGATAAATGAACAGTTGGTGTCCAACCTCCAGACATACAAATACAATCACACTCTACTTCCTCGAGTTCTTTAAAACTTTCTTTATCATTATCTAATTTACCTATAGTAGCAGATTTAATTTTTAAATGACCTTTAGTGTCAGCAACACCTGAGTTAAATTTTACGTTAATACCATGGCTCTGAACTTCTTTGACTAATTCACCGTCTGAACTTTCCCTTGTATCAAGAATAACGGGGGTTATATCATTTTTTAAAAACTCTAATGCTGTAGAATATGCTGTATCATTGTTTGTAAAGATAATTGGTTTTTTACCAACAAGAGTTTCATATACCTTCATATATTCCCTAGCAGCAGATGCCAAAAGTATTCCAGGTCTGTCATTGTTTCCAAAGGAAATGGGCCTCTCAATTGATCCAGTAGAAACAATAACCTCTCCAGCTCTAATGTAATGAAGTCTTTGCCTAGGAGTGTATTTATTTGGATTTTCAATATGATCGCTAACTCTTTCAAACATTACTGTCATATTGTGATCATAATATCCAAATACCTGAGATCTATTTTTAACAATCACATTAGGCATATTTTTTAGTTGAGAAATTACATCGCTTGCCCATTCTCTTCCTGACATATTGCCAATAGTGACATCATCGTTTAATAAAGAGCCTCCAAAATGAGCTTTATCCTCAGCTAAAATTACTCTAGCTCCGTTTTTAGCAGCAGCTAAGGCGCTTGCTAATCCCGAGGGACCTGAACCAACTACAAGAACATCGCAGTGCTCATAATTGTGTTCATATCTGTCTGGATCAGGAGATAAAGGAGCAATGCCCATTCCAGCAGCTTTTCTTATTATGGGTTCGTATATTTTGATCCAAAAACTTTTAGGCCACATAAAGGTTTTATAATAAAAACCAGCAGGGAAAAATCTATTAAGTAAGTTATTAATTTCACCTATATCAAACTTTACTGAGGGCCAACAATTCTGACTTTTAGCCACAAGACCTTCTACTAATTCTACTTCCGTTGCCATAATATTTGGCTCAGACCGATCCCCTTCATGAAGTTGAACCATAGCATTAGGTTCTTCGACACCTACTCCAAGAAAACCTCTGGGTCGATGATATTTAAAACTTCTTCCAATTAGATGAACTCCATTAGCTATCAGAGCTGAAGCTAAGGTGTCTCCTTCATAGCCCTGATAAGCCTGGCCATTGAATGTAAAATTTATGGATTTATCTTTATTAATTAAGCCCAAAGAATTTTTTGTTCTATATTGATTTTTATTCATTAAAGTCCTCGCTCATTTTGCAAGTAGAAAATATTTCATGAGTAGCCGTGTCTCTTGATGCCTTGAACCATTGTCTACAACCAGATGTATGATGCCAAAGTTCAGTGTGCTTACCCCTCGGGTTATCTCTGAAGTAAACAAAATCATCCCAATCCTCTGTACTAATTTCTTCACCTAGAGTGGGTCTTTTTAATGTTCCATCACCCCCATAAGAAAATTCATTTTGTGATCTCTTACCACAGTAAGGACAATTTATCTCTAACATTGTTTACCCAATCCAAGGTTTCGGACCGACACCTTTTTCGTCAACAATTCTTCCTGTATGAAATCTTTCCAAATTAAAATCTGAATTCAATTCATGAACTTCATTCTTGGCTATTGTATGAGCAAAAACATATCCAGAACAAGGAGTAGCTTTGAAGCCTCCATAGCACCACCCACAATTTAAATAAACACCGTCAATATGGGTTTTATCAATAATTGGGGTTCCATCCATAGACATGTCCATTATTCCGCCCCAAGTGCGTAGCATTTTTAGCCTACTAAAGTTGGGAAAGACAGCTAATCCCCCTGTGAGGACATGTTGAATCATTGGCATATTTCCTCTTTGTGCATAACTGTTATAACCATCTAAATCTCCACCCATAACCATTTCACCTTTGTCTGATTGACTACAATAGAAGTGGCCAGCTCCAAAAGTTACCACATGATCTAAGATTGGTTTAACAGGCTCTGATACACAAGCTTGTAATACATGTGCCTCGATGGGTAATCTCATATTTAGCATGTCAGCAAGTAAGGTAGTACTGCCGGCAACACATAGTCCAACTTTCTTAGCTTTTATATCTCCTCTGGAGGTTCTAACTCCCTGGACTTTTCCGTCTTGTACATCAAAACCAGTGACTTCGCAGTTTTGAATAATATCAACACCCATATCATCAGCTTGTCTTGCATAACCCCAAGCAACTGCATCGTGTCTCGCTGTACCACCACGAGGTTGCATCAACCCACCATGAATTGGAAAGCGACAAGTATCTGAAAAATCAGCAAAAGGTATCATTTTTTTTAAATCTTCTCTGCCTAATAAAACCGCATCTATTCCATTGAGTCTCATAGAATTTCCTCTTCTCGCATAGGCATTCATTTGAGCATCAGAGTGAGCTAAATTTATGATACCTCTTGGAGAGTACATAACATTATAATTTAATTCTTGGCTGAGTGTTTCCCATAACTTCATTCCAAATTCATAAAAATGAGAATTGGCATCAAACATATAATTC
>MDTD01122747.1_pt1 | contig 11127 bp, 9 predicted proteins | sample 811221 | NCBI WGS metagenome assembly MDTD01 (sample SAMN05326646, study PRJNA326480) | marine metagenome | isolation source: seawater | place: Pacific Ocean: South West | collected 2011
AAGCTGCAGGAGCGTCTGGCGAAGCTCGCCGGCGGCGTTGCGGTGGTCAAGGTCGGCGGTGCGACCGAGATCGAGGTGAAGGAGCGCAAGGACCGTGTCGACGACGCGATGCACTCGACCCGTGCCGCGGTCGAGGAGGGCATCGTCGCCGGCGGTGGCGTGACCCTGCTCTATGCCAGCCGCAAGCTCGACGGCCTGAAGGTCGACAACAACGACCAGCAGGTTGGTATCGAGATCGTGCGGAAGGCCCTTCAGGCGCCGGTCCGTCAGATCGCCGAGAACGCCGGCAAGGACGGTGCGGTGGTCGCGGGCAAGCTGCTTGAGACCAAGGACACCAAGCAGGGCTACGACGCGCAGAACGACGAATACACCGACATGTTCAAGGCGGGCATCATCGACCCGACCAAGGTGGTTCGCACCGCGCTTCAGGACGCCGCGTCGGTGGCCGCTCTCTTGATCACCACCGAGGCGATGGTCGCCGACAAGCCCGAGAAGAAGGGCGCTGCGGCTCCGGCCGGCGGCATGGGCGGCATGGGCGACATGGATTTCTAAGCCCAACAGCCTTTCTGTTTCCGAAACTTGAGGGCTGCGCCTCCGGGCGCAGCCCTTTTTCGTTCCGCCTCCGGTGTAGGCACTGTTGCGACGACCACGTTCGAAGACCTATTGCCGAAACGACGTTCAGCGGTTAGAGATCGATGAGAATGACTCTCAATTGACTAGGCCGCTCGCGTGACATCTGACGCTCTGGTACCGGGCGGTCATGTCCGCATCGGTCTGGAAGGAACATGCGGCGGTGAGTCGGGAGACGACAGCCCTCAGCCTCTTCGTGATGCACCGGCGGGCGCTCGTGAACTACGCGAGCAGCATCGTCGGCAGCCGGGCGCAGGCGGAGGATGTGGTTCAGGAGGCCTGGCTTCGCTTCGACGAGGCGTCCAAAGGGCGTCTTCTGGAAGACGCCACCGGCTATCTCTTCCGGATCGTCCGGAACCTGGCGCTCGACGGCAAGCGGCGCATGAACCGCGAAGGCCTGGTGATCACCGACGACGATTTCGATGACGTTGCCGGTTCCTGCCCGGATTCGGCGCCCACGCAGGAAACCGTCGCTCTCTACAAGGACGAATATGCGCTCGTCATGGAGGCAATGGCCGAATTGCCCGAGCGCACCCGGATCGCCTTCGAGATGCACCGCTTCGGCGACGCCAAGCTCAAGGAGATCGCGGCGTTCCTGAACATCTCTCTTCCCCTCGCCCACAGGCTGGTGGCCGATGGGGTCCAGCACTGCAAGGAACGCCTCGGATGGCCGTGATCGCGACTTCTCCCGAGGAACTTTTAGAAAAGGCCGCTCCGCATGCGTTCCATCAGTAGGCGCAGCCGCGAAGCGAGGCCGACGGGTGTGGGCATTCCGTCCGGCTTCGCTCGATGCTGAGGATGGGTATGGCTGGGAAGACGGACCCGATTCGGAAGCAGGCTTCGCGGGAGGCGACGGACTGGCTGATCCTGCTTCAGGACGACCCGGATGATCCAGAGCTTCGGGACAGGTTCGAGGCATGGCTCAGTGCCAGCCCCTCGAATGTCGGCGCCTGGGAGGCCATCCAGCGGACTTCCGCGGCCATCGGCAGAGCGACACCCGGCTACGCGGATCGCTGGCGGCCGTTTTTGACCGAGATGCGGAGCGATGCCGCCGAGCGATCGACGGCGACCGGCCCCGCCGGAACGCGCGAGCGCCGCGCCGCGGAGCGTCCGACCGACCGGCGGCAGGTGCTTCGCCTCGGCGGTCTCGCGGTGGCGGCATCCCTGCTCGCGGTCTTGGTCGGGCCCGACCTCATGATGGAGTTGAAGGCCGACTATGCTACCGGCACCGCGGAGATCAGGACGGTCAACCTCGACGACGACAGCCTCGTGACCCTTGCTCCGGAAAGCGCCATCGCCGTCGCCTACTCGGCAGGAGAACGCCATGTTCGCCTTCTGGCGGGCGAGGCGTATTTCGATGTCGTGCCGAATGCTCGCCGTCCGTTCCGGGTCGCGGCGAGGGCCGTCGACGTGGTGGTCCTCGGAACCGGCTTCGATGTCCGGCGTGGCGCCGACGGGGCCGACGTCGCGGTCGAGCATGGCTCGGTGCGCGTCGACCATGCCACGGCAGCGCCACCGGTGGCCGAGACGCTGACGGCAGGCCAGTCGGTGTGGGTGAGCTGGTCGGGCCGCGCCGTGCGCGGTAGCGAGCCGCGCTCTCAGATCGCCGCGTGGCGCCACAATCAGCTGATCGCTCAGGATCAGCCGCTCGGCACGGTGGTGGACGAGCTTCGCAGCTACTATGTCGGCAGGATCGTCGTCATGGACGAGGGGCTCGCCTCCCGGCCGATCACCGGCGTCTACAACCTGACCGATCCCGTCGAGGCGCTGAGAGGCATCGCCCGGGCCCAGAACGCGGTCGTCCGCCGTATCACGCCGTGGCTGCTGGTCGTCTCGGCATCGTGACCGTCGACTCGTCGTCCGGCCCGTGTTCCAGGTCGGCGAAGTTTTTTTAGAAAAGTTCGATCTGCCTGCGTTCCGTCTATAGGACAGCGAGTGCGTCGCATTCGCATGCGGTGGCGGCGCTGTCCCGCGACGACGTGAACGCAGGACGGAGATCGACAGTGACGACGGGGGCGAAGGCGCATATCGGGGGCGACGGATGGACGGCGCTCGCCGGCGCAGTGACGATGACCACGGCCCTGGCCTCCACGCTTGCGGCGCTGCCGGCGATGGGGCAGGAGGGGCCGGCAGGACAGCTGCAGGTCGAACGGACCTTCGACATTCCGGCTCAAGCGCTGACGACGGCGCTCGTCGCCTTCGGCCAGCAATCGGGCATCCAGGTAACGGTGGATGGCGCGCTGGTGCGGGATCTCTCCACCGCCGCCGTCCGGGGAACGATGACCAACGAACAGGCGCTGCGTCGTCTGCTCGCGGGTACCGGCCTCACCTACGGCCTGGACGGGGCGACGATCGCCATTCAGAGGGCCGCTCAGCAGACATCCGACGGTCTGGTCGAACTTGGCCCGGTCCGCGTGGAAGCCGATGCCACGGGTCGTTTCGGCGACTTGCCGCCGGAACCGGGCGGCTTCAAGGCCGACTATCAGGCGACGGCGACCAAGATACCCCTGGCGCTTCGGGACACGCCGCAGGCGATTTCGGTGGTGACACGTGAATCCATCGAGAGCCGCCAAGCCTTGAACCTTCAGACGGCGCTGGAGACGGCGGGCAACATCACCCCCGGCGCCACCGGCGGCGGCGGCACCTTCGCCGGCAACGGGTTCAGGGGACCGTTCTTCCTGCTCCGGGGCCAGTTTCTCGATGCCGACCGTGACATTCGCGCCGACGGGTTCGCCATCGCCAGCGATGCCTTGTTCGATCTCGCCGCGATCGAGCGCGTCGAGGTCGTCAAGGGACCTTCGGGGTTCTACGGTCAAGGTTCGCTCGGCGGGTTCATCAACCTCGTCCGCAAGAAGCCGCAGCCCGATTTCATGGCGAGCGCGGCAGTGCAGGCGGGGTCCTTCGACACCTATAGGGGGGAGGTCGACCTCACCGGCGCGCTAACCGAAGACGAAACGATCCGGGGCCGGATCATCGGCTCCTACGAGGACGCCGGGTCGTTCGTGGACGGCATCGAATCCGACCGGGCCATGGCTTCACCCAGTCTCGAAGCCTATGTCGGCGAAAAGACCCGCGTCCTCGTCCAGACGCTGTTTCAGCGGGAGGAATTCGTCCCGAACTTCGGGATCCCGCTGATTCAGAACGGCAACATCAACGAAATTCCGAATATTTCCCGATCGTTGCTGATCGGCGTTCCGAGCAGGGAGAAATCGGAAGCGGAAGTTTTCGACACCACCGTCCGTATCGATCGCGAGATCGGCGACCGCTGGCTCGCCAGTCTTCTCCTCCAGACGAGCAACTCCGCCCGCGACCTGATCAACGAAAACTACGGGTACGGCATAGCGGCGAATGGGAATACGCAGATCTACGCCATCTCCTACGCCTTCGACCATGAGCGCTGGGCCGGCGAGCTGCGCCTCGACGGAACCGTCGACGCCTTCGGCCGAGAGCACAAGGTCCTGTTCGGCCTGGAGCGCAACACGCGGAAGGACGAACTCGTCGGTGGCGGCTACACCCTGGGTATCGCCAACATCTATGCCGGCAATTTCGCGAGCGTCGGGGCGGGATCCAGCCGGAACATCACGCCCTTCATCGACCAGGACACGCGAAGCGACAACAGCGCCGCCTACGGACTGGCCGTCCTGAATCTCACCGATAAGACGAAGCTACTCGCCAACATCCGCTTCGACCGGGCAGACCAGAAACAGGTCAATAATCTGACCGGGGCGATCGCCAAGAAGACGAACCAAGCCTGGACGATGCGGTTCGGGATCACGCAGGAGCTGACCGAGAACGTCTCGTTCTATGCGACCTACGCCGAGTCCTTCAATCCGGTCTTCAACGTCTCGCGTTCGGGCATTCTCGATCCCGAGACCGGCACGGGGTACGAGTACGGCCTGAAATCGGAGTGGTTCGACGACAGGTTGGCTGCGAACCTGTCGATCTACCGGCAGGACCTGGACAACCGGCCGATCTTCGACCCGACCAACAACTTCCCGTTGGAGCGGTTCTTCGTCTCCGCGGGCCGGCATCGGACGGACGGCATCGAAATCGAACTCGCCGGAGAGCCTTATCCCGGATTTACCGTCGCCGCCGCCGCGACGTGGATGAAGAACAGGTTCATCGACCCGGACGACAACAACTTCGGCCTGCGCGCCGACGACTCGATCGACCACCAGTTCAGCCTCTACGCCAACTACGAACTGCAGTCCGGGCCCTTGCAGGGGCTCGGCATCGGCGCCAGCGTGTTCAACGTCGGCAAACGCGCCCATATCGCCGGATTCCTCGGCGGCACCCAGAACTACACACCGGGATACACCCGCACCGACCTTCACCTCTCCTACAACGGGTTCTCCGGCTGGGACCTCGGGCTGCAGGTCCGGAACGTGACCGACGAAGTCTACATCGAGAATTCGAGAAGCGGCGGCGCGCAGAACTATTTCGGCGCGCCGCGGTCGGTGCTGTTCAGGGCCAAGAAATCGTTCTAGCCGCCATGCTGTCTCCCCTTTCGCCCGGCCGGCCGGGCATGCCTGCTGGCTTGCCGGCCGGTGCTCCGTCACCGTTGTCTCGGACGCTCAACCAGTTCCTGAAGGCGAAGGATGCGGCAGCGGCGTTCCGCCTGTGCCGGGAGCGGATCGACGAGGCGCCGGAAGACGCGGAAGCGCATCGCTGTCTCGGGCTGCTATACGCGGCCGAGGGAAATACCGGGGCGGCGCTCAAGGCCGCGCGGCGCGCCTGTGCGCTTTCGCCCGACGACATCAGATGCTGGTCCGATCTGGGACGGACCTACGCCGTCTTGGGGAAGGTCGAGGAGGCCGCCCGGTGCTTCGCCGAGGCGATCGAGATCGACGTGCGCTTCGCCGATGGGTGGCACAATCTCGGCATGGCGTGCAGGAAGCTGGGCCGGCGACGGGCGGGGTTTACCGCGCTCAAGAACGCTCTTCTGATCGACGGCACGCGAGCGGACAGCTACCTCGAACTTGCGATCCTGCTGATCGAGGCGGGGCAGTTGGACGATGCGGTGGAAGCGCTGGAGCGTGCGGCCGAGCATGACCCGACCCTGCCGCTCGCCCGCAGCCGCCTTGCTGGGCAGCTGTCTCAGAGAGGCCAGGTCAAGCGCGCTGAATCACTGTTTCGCCAGTCTCTCGGCATGGATTCCGATCATATCGAGGGCTGGATGGGGCTCGGGCAGACGCTGGAGGATCTCGGCGAAGCCGAAGGCGCGCGTAGCGCCTATCTCAACGTGCTGCAGCGGCGGCCGGACCATGCCACGGCCCTGGGGCAGTACTTGGCGATCCTCCCCGAGGGCGAGCCGGCGACCGGCAACGGAACGGATTGGCTCGGCCGGGCCGATGAGATCATGAATGCCGAACAGGTTCCCGGCGAAGCCAAGGCATTCGTCGGTTACGGGCTGCTCAAATTCCATGACCGGCGGGAGAACGTCGCTGCGGCCGCAGAGGCGGGCCGTCGTGCCAATGCCGCGCGAAGGCGCGCGTCCGGCGCTCTCGACCGGGATACCCTCGCCGGCAGGGTCGACGGCATCCTCGAAACCTACACGTCGGAATTCTTCCTGGATCGCCGGCATTTCGGGCTTGGTGCCGATCAGCCGGTGTTCATCGTCGGTCTGCCGCGATCGGGTACGACCTTGACCGAGCAGATCCTTTCCGCCCACCCGGCGTTCCACGGCGCAGGTGAACTGCCCGCCCTGTCCCGTCTCGCCGTGTCCGTTCTCGACGAGACGGAGCCGGCGTGGCGGGCCGCGGCGAAGCTCGATCAAAGCAGTAGCCGTTCGCTGGCCATGGGCTACTTGGAGGCGTTGCGTGCCGGCGCGCCCCGGCATTGCCTGCGCATTTCCGACAAGGCGCCCCTCAACTTCTTCCAGTTGGCGGTCGTGGCGCTGCTCTTTCCGAACGCGCGCGTCATCCATTGCCACAGGGAGGCCCGCGACAATGCGTTGTCGATCTGGATGCAGAACTTCGGTCCCGATCAGCGCTACGCCACGGACTTCGGCGACATCGCCTTCCTTCGCCAGCAGCACGACCGGCTCATGGCCCATTGGGCGGAGGCATTGCCCCTCGCCATCCTGGACATGCCTTATGAGGCGATGGTGGCGGATCCGGAGGCGCAGGCGCGCAGGCTGATCGATTTCCTCGGCGCATCTTGGGACGATCGCTGCCTTCTGTTCCATCAGCAGGCGCGCACCGTCCAGACTCCGAGCCGATGGCAGGTGCGGCAGCCGGTCTATTCCAGGTCCGTCGGCCGCTGGAAGGCCTATGCTCCGTATCTTCCTGACTTCGAAGCCGCGTTCGGCCCGACCGGCGGCCGAATGTGACACCGCTTGTGCCGATCATCCGTCGGGCTGCGGACAGCGTTTGGTCCCGTGTCGTCGCGGCGGTCCTGGGGGGGTACGGCTTCGCCGTCGCCGCTTCATGGTTCCTGGCGTCGGTTCTGGCGCAAACCGCGATCCTCCAGGTCGGGGATTCGGTGCATACGGGTTTGCTTCTCAGCTTCGCGTTCTATGCGGCAGCCGTCATTCGCGTGCTCGCGGTCCGCAGCGCCCTCCGCGCCTGGGCCGAACTCGTCCTGGCGACCGCCGTTCTGCTGGGGCTCGGCTCTCTGCTGACGACGCCTGGCGGCACCGTATGAGCCGCGGATTCCGGCAGACCATGGTTCCGGCCCACACCTGGGCCGGGCTCACTGTGGGGTGGATGCTCTACTTCATCTTCCTGACGGGAACCGCCGGCTACTTCGACACCGAGATCGATCGATGGATGCGGCCGGAGATTCCCTTCGCGGAAACCTTCCCCAGCCGGGCCGAGATGCTGATGCGGGCGGAGAAGCGGCTGGGCGACGTGGCTCCGGACGCTCATGAGACCTGGATATTCTTCCCCGACAAGCGCTCTCCCTTTCTCGAGGTCTCGTGGGAGAACGCCGACCATGTATGGCACGAAGAGATGCTGGACCCCGAGACCGGCGCACCGATCCGGGTCCGCGATACCGGTGGCGGTCAGTTCCTCTATCAGCTGCATTACAGACTGCATTATCTGCCCCCGGTTCTTGCCTTCTGGCTGGTCAGCGCCTGCGCCATGTTCATGCTGGTTGCGATCTGCACCGGGGTCATCGTTCATAAGAAGATCTTCGCCGATCTGTTCACCTTCCGCCCTCGCAAGGGGCAGAGGTCATGGCTCGATGCTCACAATGTCCTGGGGGTTACGGCGCTGCCGTTTCACCTGATGATCACGTATAGCGGCTTGGTCTTCCTGATGTTCACGACCATGCCGGTGCTGATCAACGCCTTCTATGGGTCGGGTCCGGAAGGGCAGACCCGGTTCTTCATCGACGCCTTGTCGCGGCCCACGGACTCCCCTCCGGCAGGTGTTGCCGCCCAAACGAGACCGTTGACGGAGTTCCTGTCGGAGGCGGAACGCCGCTGGGGAGAAGGGAGCGTCCGGTATATCAGCGTCGAGAACGCCGGCGACGTGAATGCCGTCGTCGAGGTCAATCGATCGGCGTCGGGCGGGCTTGGCACCGCGGAAACCCTACTGTTCCATGGCGCGACCGGCGAACGGCGGGGTGTCGTCGACCAACCGGCCGGGGCCAATGTCCTGCGCGTCGCGCTGTTGAACCTCCACGAAGGTCTGTTCGCGGACACCGTCCTGCGCTGGCTCTATTTTCTGTCGGGTCTCGCCGGAACGGCCATGATCGCGACCGGCCTTCACCTGTGGACCGTGAAGCGGCGGCAAAAAAACACATCTTCCGGCACGCCCCCCGCAATCGGCCTGTCTCTGGTCGAACGCCTCAATATCGGAACGATCGTCGGCCTGCCGGTCGGAATAGCCGCCTATTTCTGGGCGAACCGCCTACTTCCGCTGGAGATGGACGGCCGGGCCGCGTGGGAAATCCATACGATGTTCCTGACCTGGGTCGCGACCTTCGCGGTCGCTGCCTGGCGCCGGCGCGACGGCGCTTGGCTGGAACTGAGCGGCCTAGCCGCCGCGGCCTACGGTCTTCTGCCGGTCGTCAATGCCGTGGCGACGGACCGCGGGTTGATCGTTTCGATCGCACGAGGCGATTGGGTCTTCGCCGCCTTCGATCTCGCCGCTGTCGCCGTGGGGCTCTTTTTCCTGCTTCTCGTTCGGGCGGTCCGCCGCAAGAGGCTGCAGGCCGCGACCGGGCGCATCAGCGAAGCAGCGATGGAGGCGCCGGGATGATGGCGCTGGGCGCCCTTGCGCTCGCGCTGTCCGGCTTCGCCGCCCTGGCGTTGGCTATGGACAAGCATCACCGCGACCTGTTCGGTTCACCGCCGCCGCGCGGGCGCGCCATTGCGCTGCGGGCGGCGGGCTGGGTGCTCCTAAGCATGTCCCTCGCGGTGAGCGGCGCATCGTCAGGTCCGTCTGTCGGACCGGTGCTCTGGTGCGGCCTGATGACCGTCGCCGCCATTCTCGTCGCTCTGGTCCTCACCTACGGCCCGTCCCCTCGGTCGAGGCGGAAGCGGGCAGGCACTAAGCCCCTGCGGCCGGCAGCAGGCCGTCGGTGAAGCTGTAGATCAGTATCTCCAGCAGCGAACCGATCAGGACGAAGGCGACGGCGGTGGCGACGCCGACGTTGAGCGAGACCCGGGTCACGAAATAGGCGTAGTAGAGGACGACGCCGTAGCCGACCAGGGTCACGAACGATCCCATCGCGTCCGGCAGGGCGAAGGTCAGCAGGATCGCCACAGTCATGATCCCCGACTGGATCACCGATGCCCAGTTGAGCGCGATGACCATCGGAACGTAGAACGACGAGCGGTCGATCAGCCGGGTGAGGGGAATCGCCACCAGCGGAAAGGCGACCCAGGCCATGCCGTAACCCAGGCAGCGGACCAGGAAGATCTCTGTCGGCGATGCCGCATAGCCCTGCCCCGGCGGTGCGGGAAGCGCCATCAGCAGCAGATAGAACGGGAAGGCCACGGCCGCCGCCCAGAACGAGCGCCAGAACCCGCCGACAGAGATGTCGAACCAGTTCATCCCGCCGGGATCGCGCTTCGCCAGCAGCCATGCCCCGTGAAGCGAGAGGACGAGCTCCCGAATCGTCAGCATTGCGGATCGAAATAGCGCTCGAGAACGGCCCGGTAGATGGCGGTCAGCTTGGTGAGGTCGGCGACCGGCACGCATTCGTCGATCTTGTGCATGGTCTGGCTGACCAGCCCGAACTCGGCGACCGGAGCGAAATCCTTGATGAAGCGCGCGTCGGACGTCCCACCGGTGGTGCTGAGTTCAGGCGTTCCGCCGATAACCTCGCCGATGGCGGCGCCGAGGATATCGCTCAGGCGTCCCGGCGGGGTGAGGAACGACTCGCCCGAAACCTGCACCGACAGCGCATAGGGCTCGCCCGTCCCGTCCAGCGTCTTCCGCAGCAGCGCGGTCAGACTCTCCGAGCTGTGCATATCGTTGAAACGCACATTGAACGCCGCGGTCGCCCGCGCCGGGATGACGTTGGTCGCCGTGTTGCCGACGTCGACCGAGGTGATCTCCAGGTTCGACGGCTGGAAATGGGCGTTGCCCTCGTCGAGCACCAGCCCGTCGAGCGCTGCCAGCAGACGGACGAGGCGCGGCACTGGGTTGTCGGCGAGATGCGGATAGGCGACGTGGCCCTGCACGCCCTCGACGGTGATCCGGGCGTTGAGGCTGCCGCGCCGGCCGATCTTCACCATTTCACCGAGCGTCGCGGGATTGGTCGGCTCGCCGACGATGCAGTGGTCGATCACCTCGCCCTGCTCGGCCATCCAGGCCAGCACCTTGCGGGTGCCGTTGATCGAGGGGCCTTCCTCGTCGCCGGTGATCAGCAGGCTGATCGATCCTTTCGGCGGCGCCTTTTCCAAAAGGCCGGCGGCCGCGGCGACGAAGCAGGCAATGGCGCCCTTCATGTCGACGGCGCCGCGGCCGAACAGGCGGTCCTCGACGACCTCGGCGGCGAACGGGTCCCGCGACCAGCCGTCGCGATTGCCGACCGGGACGACGTCGGTATGACCGGCGAAGCAGAAATTGGGTTGCGCCTCGCCCCAGCGCGCGTAGAGGTTCTCGACCGGCTCGGTCCCCGCCTCCTCGAAGGTCAGGCGGTGGCAGCGGAAGCCCATCGGCTCCAGCACGCCCTGCAGGACGTCCAGCGCGCCGGCGTCGACGGGCGTCACGCTCGGGCACCGGATCAGGGCGCGCGTCAGGGCGACGGGGTCGTGGGCGGGTGTCGTCGAGGCTGGCATCGCAGCGCTAATTATCAGCCGGGGCGGGCTTTTGCCAGTCCGGGCGTTCCTGCTAAAGTCCCCGCCGAACTGAGGAACCTGCCCCATGGCCCATTGGCTGATGAAATCCGAACCGGCGGCGTTTTCATGGGACGATCTCGTCCGCATGAGCCGCGAGCATTGGGACGGCGTTCGGAACCATCAGGCGTCGGCCAACATGGCGGCGATGAAGCTGGGCGACCGGGCGTTCTTCTATCACTCGGTGACGGGGAAGGAGA
>MDTD01085059.1_pt1 | contig 11126 bp, 9 predicted proteins | sample 811221 | NCBI WGS metagenome assembly MDTD01 (sample SAMN05326646, study PRJNA326480) | marine metagenome | isolation source: seawater | place: Pacific Ocean: South West | collected 2011
TATATTTATTTGCAATACTATTTCTTTTAACTACACCTTCCTTGTTTTTTTTAAGCTGAGTAACGCCTAATGCCGCCTGAATATCAGAAAGTCTGTAGTTAAAGCCCAAATCTAACATCTCATAATACCAACCTCCATGATTTTCTTGAAGAAGATCTTCCCTTTTAGATATGCCATGAGTTCTCAAAAGACATAGTTTATCATAAAGCTCTTTGCTGTTAGTTGTTATCATGCCTCCTTCTCCGCAGGCAATATGCTTTACAGGATGAAATGAAAACACTGAAAGATCAGCATAATTGCCATTTCCACATTTTTCTCTTTCTCCTATTGAGTTTATAAAATATGCCCCTGGAGAATGTGATGCATCTTCTATTAACCAAAGGTCATGCTGATCTGCTAAGCTTCTAAACTTTTCCAAGTCAACTGGCAGGCCAGCAAAGTCTACAGGAATTATTCCCTTAAAATAATTTTTTGGCTTTGACTCAATTAGCTTTTTTACTTTTTCAAATGACAACAAGTACGTATCTGGATCTATATCTGCTAACCACACCTCTCCATTAGAGTAACTAATACAGTTAGCGCTAGCCGCAAATGTTATTGGTGTTGTTATTACTCTCTCTCCTGGCTTTAAACCTAAGCTCAATACAGATAAATGTAGTCCCGCCGTTGCATTGCTTACAGCCAATGCATATTTAACACCTACGTATTCTGCGAAGGACTCTTCAAACGCTTTGACCATTGGCCCCTGCGTAAGAAAGTCTGACCTCAACGTTTCGACAACAGAATCAATGTCTTCTTGATCTATATTGTGTCTTCCATAAGGAACTGAAAATTCATTTGGCATTTTTATATACTTGAATATACATGAGTTTTTATCAATTCCCTAAGAGATGCTATAGACTCATAGGATGGGTTTTCTAAACTATTATACGAGAAACCCTCTTTGACCTTCTTGGCCTTATGCTTATTAATAAAAGTTTGTAAATCAAATGCTGGCCTTGAAGGTAACACAGCAAAATAATCCCCTATTTCATAAGTAAAAAATGAGTCCGAGGAAGTAATCATTTCCTCATGAAGCTTTTCTCCAGGCCTAATTCCAACCTCTTCAACCCTACAGTTTGGAGCAACAGCTTCAGCAACATCTGTTATTTTATAAGATGGGATTTTAGGAACAAAAATCTCCCCTCCCATGGCATTATTTATTGCAAATAGCACCATTTGGACACCCTGCTCTAAAGTTATATTAAAACGCGTCATCCTTTTATCAGTGACGGGAATAACTCCATCTTCTCGCTTTTTAATAAAAAAGGGAATGACTGATCCATTGGACCCCATTACATTTCCATAACGTACAACTGAAAACCTAATATCTCTTTTCCCCTTTATATTGTTGGCCGCTATAAATAACTTGTCAGACGTGAGTTTTGTTGCTCCATATAAATTTATTGGAGCAGCAGCTTTATCAGTTGATAATGCAACTACATTTTCAACCTTTGTCTCCAAGCAAGCATCAATAACATTTTGAGCCCCCATAACATTTGTTTTGACTGCCTCCATGGGGTTATATTCTGCTATGGGAACATGTTTCATTGCAGCACAATGAATAACAATATTTATATTTTCCATTGCCCGTTTGAGTCTTTCTTTATCTCGTATATCTCCAATAAAATATCGGATACAACCATATTTACTTTCTGGTATTTCTTGAGCCATACGAAATTGCTTTTGCTCATCTCTTGAAAAGATTACAAGTCTCTTCACCTCAGGGAAGTTTTTCAGAATTGTTCTTGTTAACTCTTGGCCTAATGAACCTGTCCCTCCAGTAATTAAAATGCTTTTGTCCTTTAAATCCAATTCTCTTTTTTTTATTTTTCAAAAAACATTTCTACGTCTTTTGAATAGTAATTGTTAAATAATATACTCCTGTTTTTTCCTTTTTGAGGAAGGCCTCTGTGGAATCCTGCTACATCTGCTAAAATCAAAGTTCCCGCTTTACCAGAAAGTATTTTTTCACTTTTTGCATACTCACCTGCTTCCTTTGTGGAAAAAGATGTACTCGGCTCTTTGCCTTCAAACTTGTGAAGCATCCTTTTAAATCTCTTTAAATAAGCATGGTTAGACCCTTTTAGATAGGCAAATGGCCCATTCTCGACACTAACATCTTCTAAATAAAGAAATGCCTTAAACTCATCAACCCAACCATCCACATGATAACCTCTTGTACCGCACTCTGACTGTTTATTGCTCTGAAAAGCCAAATAACTACTAAACACAGGATATCCATAATATGCCCTCGCTATTCTTGCAATGGACTCATCAAATCTAAACTTCTTTAGTGCAGGCTCTTCTTTATCCGCATGATACATTCTTGTAACACCTTTATCATAATTCTTATTTACATCCTTAACTCGAATGTATGCCCCACTAGTGAAGTCTTTGTTTATATTTAATTTTGTTTTTGATTCTAGCTTGCCTTTAAGATCAGCACAAATTGATTTATCCCAATAATCTTCTATAACACAATACCCATTTTTAATTATTTCTTTCACCACCTCCTTCTCAACAGAGCTAAGGCTGTTTTTTTTATCAATTAAAAACAGCCTATATAAAAACAGCCTTATAACTGACTTAAAATAGTATACACTAAAAAGAATTTTTTCACCCATAAGACGTAAAATATTAATTTCAAATATAATTAATATTCTTCCTAAGCACACATTTAACTATGCTCTTATTTTATAGAAAATAGAATGAAAGCTTTTTGCATAAAACCTGTAACCTTTCTGGTTTAAAAAAACACTAATTTTCGAGCTCAAACAATCATCAATATTTTTTGACTTGTAATGAATGATCAAAAAAACTGGCCTATACTTTTTCCAATCATTAGACATTAAAACTTGTAATTCTAAACCTTCTACATCAATTGACATAAAATCAATAAACTTACCCTCCATTGTTTCATCTAATATAGCCGTTAAGGTATCTGTTTTTATTTTCGTTTCTGCAGAAAAAATATGACCCTGATTAATTCTTTTATCCCTAACCTCCTTATCCATCGTATTTAAAGCTGGATCTTCAAACTCATAATAACTTAAAACCTCCTTTTGTAAACCTATTCCTTTATTTACAAATTTATCTTTAGGCCTAAATTTGTTAAATAGCTCTCCGACCCTTGGAATAGGATCAACACACACACCACTCCAACCTTTTAAATAATAAAAGTATGTATTTGAAAATTTATATGGATGATGTGCCCCAATATCAACATAAGTACCCTTTTCCTTATAATTAATCATAATATCCAACATAAGATCTTCCCCTTCTTGACTAAATGATTTTTTCGAATAAAAATCTTTGGGATCATATGTAAGAAATTCTTTAACTCTTTTAGGGACTATTCTTCTCAACACTTGCTTAATAAACATAACTACTGAATAATATTTAATTCATCATTCAAAAACCTCCCAACCAATTTGTGCCCTTCATTATTATAGTGGCCTGCGTCAAAGTAGAAGAAAACAGGTTTCGAATTATTCTTTAACACATATGTTCGCAACATTGGTAACGCATCTAAATATTCAACTCTATGTTCTTGACAATATTCTTTTATGAAACTTTGCGGAAATTGCGCTGAATAATTTGCGGAACTATTCTCTTTAAAATACACTTGTTCGTAATAGGGCAGTGAAAGGACTGTGATTTGTATTTTATCTTCACGAACAAGACTGATTAAATCACTTAAATCCATTAATGTTTTATTTATTGCCTTTTTTTGGATTGAGTCTACATTTAAATTAGACCAATAAGTGTAGGCAGTAAATGCACTATCAATTTCTACGTTAAGCATCAAGTCACTATTTTTAATAGCATTATACCTCCCCACAAGTTTAAAAGATGTTATAACTTTCAATATGTTTGAGCTAAATATTAGACTATTTAAGTAGCCATTTTCTTTTTCTTTAAATAGTTTTTCAAAAGCTTTATTTGTATTTGCGTTAATACTTAAACTCTCTGGCAAGACCTTGTTTATCTCATCCTCGTTCCACACAACAAGACCTTTTTTTAGTTTGTTCTTTTTTAAACCTAAGTATGTGTTTCTTATATCAACCCCATTTGCGAAACAATAAACTAAGTGATCCAGATTAAAATCTTTTATGATTTTTTGATACAAAACAATTTGATTATCAATACCATAACCTGGGCAAGAAAAATTCAACAATTCAATACTATCGCCACTCAAGCTATCGAAAACCCCTACAAATGACTTTTCTTTACTCTCTGCATTTAAACCCATCGCTAAAGAAGCTCCTATAAACCCAATCCTATATTTACCTTTTTCTTTTTCCCTCAAAACCTCTTTCCATGGCATACCAAGGCTATTTGTTTCATATTCAATTGGATAAAAGAGCGTTTGAGAAACACTATGAATATTAGGCTTAAAATAATGGAAGCCTAAATCTTCTCTTTTTTGGAACAAGCTTAAGCTTTCTAAACTTGAAAAAGTATCGACAATGAGCTCTAAACTAAAGAAAGTAACATTGATCAAAATAATTAGCAGAAATGCTAAAAAACCACTTTCTTTTTTCACATAACTTTTTGCAACTAACGAAGCAACTAAGAGTAAAAGCATAAAAGATAAAGATATTATCCATAGGTATAGCTGAGCTTTAGCTGAATGCAAAACATAATCAATTGATAATACTTTTATTAAAAATAAAGGGTTTGTAAAAACAGATAATATTAATGTTAAGATTCTTAAACTCAATTTAAATGGTATTTATTTTCAACTGTATCTACGAGTAAAATTTTTTCACTAGAGTGTTTTAAATTATTATGATGCTTAATTAGCCACAACCCATCATTTCCATTTGAATTATAAAAATGATCAAATAAGAATGCCCCTTTGTACTTATAATGAATATTTTTAATTACTGAGTCAGTATTGTAGCATTTGAGAGCATTTAATGCCAACCTTATTGATTCAGTCTTAATACTATCTGAATTATTCAAAACCGCAAAAAAAGGAAGAACCTCATTTCGTCCTCTATTTAAAAAATGAAACATCTCTCTCATGTCACTAATCAGGTATCCAACATGATCTTTATGTAAAAGCGGATAAAATAGACCTTCTATTGTATCATATGCCATTTCAAAATTATCGCTATTAAAAGCATGCCCATCATCCGAGTATAATATCCTAAAGGCATTTACTCGCAAACAATATTCTTCGTTGATAAACTTTATTAATGAGTCATGTTGATTAAGCGCCAAACACCTATTAAATCTATTAAAGTCAAATTTGATTTTTGACTTAAGTGAGTCACTCAAGCCCGACCACTTATCATCAAACAACTCTTTATTCATAGACGCCTCCAATTTTTTCAAATTGTTCTCACCATGGTAAATCAAAGAACTTATTTCTGACTTATTGAATACAATAAAGTTTTTATTAATTCTCTTAAAATAATGTTTATCTATTCTCTCCTCAACAAAATACAAGTATGGAACATTTCCAGGAATACAAACCTGAGCTAATTCAAAATTTGGCATTGGTAGTCTCAAAACCTTTGCAATGCTTTTTATAAACTCAATATTCAACTGAAATCTTGAATAAACTAAAAAGTTTAATCGTTTTTTTCCATACGGATTGCTCTTTTTCTTAAACTTAAAGGTAAATGAAAAATGTTGACCATACTTATGTGCATAAGGCGTCTTTCCGTGACTTTTTATTTTTCCTGAATATACTTTTCCATCAATCTTTAGTTTAGCTTTTTTCCAAACATTGTGCTCTGAATAATATTTACGAAAGACTATATTCTTATCTCCATTTCCATCATATTTGTAGTGTCTGAACAATGCTTCAAAATGTTTTTGGGTATCTTCATCTACAAGGACTTCTATGTTAGATATTTTATTGTCTTTTAGAAAAGAAGAATTAGGCCATGTCAAATACGACAGCAAGGCATGCCTAACATCCAAGCTTTTAAAAAGAAAAAAGCCATAAAAGCTGAAAGCTATTAGAAGCAGAAGTAAAATCTTTGTCTTAAAGCCTTTTTGCATTAAAAAATTAATTGACATTAATTAAAACAAATTATTTCTTGTTTTCAGCGTGAAAATTACGGTAATTTTGTCTCACTTAAAAACTAAGCATAATGAATCCATTAAGGAGTTAGGCCTATCTCCAAATAACTAGAATGAGCAAAAAAGAAATGACATTTATTGACCATCTGGATGAGCTAAGAAAACATTTATTCAGAGCTATTATTGCTATACTAAGCTTAATGGTAATTTGTTTTTGCTGTAAAAACTTTTTATTTCAGAAATTCATATTTGCCCCTCAGAGCAACAATTTTTTATCCTATAAAGTGCTTTGTTATTTGTCTGATTTGATTTCAAGCGGAGAAGCTTGTGACAAAGATTACACTTTTGAAATAGTAAATCTTTCAATGACCGGACAATTTCTAATGCATTTAAAGGTTTCTTTATACGCTGGTTTGATTTTATCATTTCCCTATGTGCTATATGAAGCCTGGCTTTTTATAAAGCCTGGCTTGTACCAAAATGAAAAGAAAACGTCATTTTATTTTTTAATCTGGAGTTCTTTTTTGTTTCTATTAGGCGTTTTGTTTTCCTATTTCATAGTATCCCCTATTTCAATGCAGTTTTTAACTAATTATTCTATATCCCCTGAAATAAAAAACACAATTAGCCTTGAAAGCTATATTGGCTTTTTGAGCTCACTAACATTTGCTGGAGGATTTATGTTCGAAATGCCAGTTGCGATATATTTTTTAGCCAAAGCTGGTCTTGTCACAGATCACACTTTGAAAACATTCCGCAAACATTCTATTATTATAATATTATTCATTTCGGCATTAATAACACCTCCTGATATTTCTAGCCAATTGATTTTATCTTTACCTTTACTTCTTCTATATGAAATCAGTATTATGATTGCAAAAACAATAAGTAAAGAACAGTTATGAAAAAAATACTTGTAACTGGAGGTGGTGGCTATATTGGGTCTCACACGATTGTAGACCTAATTAATTCAGGATATGAAGTTATTTCCATAGATAATTTTTCAAGGTCTAATGGCAGCGCATTTAATGGCATTAAAGCAATAACAAGTAAAGATATCCAAAATTATAAAGTTGATATCTGTGATTTTGTGGAAACAAAAAAAATATTTGAAAAACATAGGGATATAGCAGGAATAATACATTTTGCTGCTTTTAAGTCTGTTCCAGAAAGCATAAACAAGCCTCTAGAATATTACCATAACAACATAAACTCGCTAATAAACCTTTTAAAATGCTGCACCCTCTTTAATATCTCTAGTTTTGTGTTTTCATCTAGCTGCAGTGTTTATGGAAACGTTAAAAGCTCTCCGGTTTCCGAAGAAACAACTTTAGGCATGGTTGAATGTCCGTATGCATATACAAAACAAATCGGAGAGCAACTATTAAAAGATTTTGCAAAAATATCTACTACAAAATGTGTTGCGTTACGTTATTTTAATCCGGTAGGTGCACACGAGTCTCATCAAATAGGAGAAGTGCCTTTTGGTGCTCCCGGGAATTTGTTTCCAATTATTATGGAAGTAGCGCATAATCAAAGAGGTGAACTGATAGTACATGGAGATGATTATGAGACAAGAGATGGAAGTTGCATAAGGGACTTTATCCATGTTATGGACATTGCTGATGCACACACCAAAGCCTTAAGTTTTCTGGATTCCAACACAAGCCATGACTCTTTGCCAATAATTAATCTTGGCACAGGTAATGGGATCTCTATTTTTGAAGTAATTAATTGTTTTGAAAAAGCAGTTGGCTTCAAGCTAAAATATAAAATTGGCTCTAGAAGAAATGGAGATATTTCAATGATATATGCAAATAACGAAAAAGCCAAAACGGTATTGAAGTGGGCCCCTAAAAGAAGCCTTGAAGAAATGCTAAAAAGCGCCTACTACTGGAGTAAGTCTTTAACCACTACTTCTTCTTAAAAGTTGCAATAACACTCATACCTGTAATCCTATTGCTAAATTTAGACAATAACCAATTTAAAATATTGACTCCACCAAGTCTGTAAAAAGCCCCCCTAAGAAAAGGAATCTTATCAATACTTCTTTCTCTTAAAAGCCTTGAATACCATTCTAGATGACATTTTTGTAAAGGCTCTTCTTTTAAATCAACAATTTCTAGTGGAAATATCTTTGTCAAGCCTCTTAGCGACTCTTTTGTCCATAAACAAGTATGATGAGGAGGAAGATTAAGAATATTTGCTTCATCATTCTTAATAAATGAATCATTATTTGGAACACAAATTATCAAATTTCCTGCTTTTTTAAGTGCTTTAACCGATGCCTCCAAAACATCCTTGATTTCATAAATATGTTCCATGACTTGGAATGAGCAAACCACATCAAATTTTGAATTATTTTGAACAACATAATCTTGAATGGGCAGAACCTCTACACTTAGACCATTATTATTTGCAATCTTTGCAGCCTCATGATTAAGCTCTAAACCAACTGCTTCAATATTCTTAGACTTTAGCTTTTTTAAAAAGAATCCCTCTCCTGAGCCTATTTCTAAAACAGAAGATCCTGAATCTATCTTTTCTAATACAAAATCATATTCCCATTTACTTTCTGGATAATACCAATCAAATCTTTCCATATCCGCATAGTATTTTGCATCGCCTCCCAATGATTGCGGATGATAAAACCTGAAGCCTGTATTAAAACACTTATATTCGTCAAACTCTTTTTCCAAGAAAAAGCGTTCAACATCAACAGATAAGTTTTCTTTATAATATTCAATTATTTTAACAGAATTGTGCCTTTTAAACACTTCAGCTGAGAAATCTCCTGTTAATGGACAAATCACCTTTTCACTAATGTCTTTCATTGACGAACTGTTTTAGTTAATCCAAAATTAACAAAATAGCTTCTTCTTTTTTCTCAACATAGAATTTATCTTTATGTTCGCTAAGAATAAATAATCATAATTTTATGAAAATCAAGTTTGGGTTAATAGGTTGTGGAAATATTGGAAAAAGACATGCCCAACACATACAAAATCATCAAGAAGGTAATATTACTGGAGTCTTTGATATTGATATAGAAAAAGGCTTAACTCTTGCTAATAAATATAATAGCAAACATTGTAAGTCATTTGATGAATTACTAAACCTTGATGTTGATATTGTAAATATTTGTACACCAAATGGCCTACATGCCGAACACGCTATCAAATGCCTTAAAGCTAAGAAGCATGTTCTTGTTGAAAAGCCAATGGCATTAAGTACTTATGACTGCGAACAAATGCTTCACACTGCATTGGAAAACAATAAACAGCTTTTTGTTGTAAAACAAAACCGTTACAACCCCCCTGTGGTTGCACTTAAAAAACTGCTTTTGGAAAAAAAGCTTGGCAAAATATATATGGTTGTTGTAAACTGCTTTTGGAATCGCAACAAAGACTATTATGAATCTTCTGACTGGAAGGGGACTTTATCCTTGGATGGAGGTACTTTGTTTACACAATTCAGTCATTTCGTTGACATCCTTTACTATTTATTTGGCGACGTAACATCCGTATCTGGCAAAACAATTAATGCAAATCATCAGAGATTAATTGAGTTTGAAGATTCTGGTGTACTTTCATTTAAACTTTCGAATGGCGCTATTGGCAGCCTCAATTACACAACCTCTTCTTTTAAAAATAATATGGAAGGGTCAATACTTGTATTCTCGGAAAAAGGCACTATAAAAATTGGCGGACAATACCTAAACACTATTGACTATCAAAATGTTGATTTTAACCCAATTGAAATTGAAGACAATATTGGAAGGCCAAATAACTATGGCACCTATCAAGGCTCTATGTCTAATCATGACAAAGTAATAGACAATGTAATAAATACTTTAAATGGAAAGTCAAGCATAATGACCAATGCTCTAGATGGCTTGAAAGTTGTTTCAATAATAGAAGAGATGTACAATAAAATAAAGCATTAAATTAAATGCTTTCTAATAATTAAATCCAAATCATCACACCTTTTTTGAAGCGTAAAGTTTTCAAGAGTTTTCTTTTGGCCGGCTGCAGCAATCTTATCCCTTTCAGTTTCATTTTCTAATAGATACTTTGCTTTATCTAAACACTCGTCAACTGACTTAAATGTGACTATTTCATAATCTGGCTCAAAAAAGTCTTGAATATTCTCCTTCCAATCTGTCAACAAACAAGCACCAACTCCTGTCGCCTCAAATAGCCTAATATTTGCAGCACTATTTTTTGCATTGTCAATATGAACATTTAAAGCAATTTTTGAGTCATGTAAGGCCTGAAACATCTCTAAGCCATAACATACCCCTTGATTTCTTTTCCCTACTTTACTTATTTGTATCGCTTCACGTATTCTTCCACTTAATATCCGCTTTCTTTGTGGCCACCGGAATAGCTCATGCCCCTCTAGACAGCTGCTTGAAATAAAGTATGATGGAGAGATACCAGACAGTTTACTAAGCACTTTAAGTCTTTTGTGGTGGCCACCAGACATTAAATTAAGCCCACCTACAAAGCTCACATTATACAGATTCTTTTTAGATGAAGTTAATCTCCCTAAAACATCTTTATTAAAACCATAGTGAAAAACCTCAGACCTAAGGCCATTTCTTAAATAATAATCTTTTATGTAACTAACGCAAGTCAACATTAAGTCAACTTCTTTAAATTTATCTTTATCACAAAATGCAACTCCATCGTATGCCATGACAAGTCTTATTGATGGGCATAAGGATTTAATTCTTTTTAAGAAAATAGCGTCAATCAATGCGTTGTCATGAGCAAATAATATATCTGGCTGAAATTCGAGAATTTGAGCTTGTAAAACTTCTTTTAAAATTTGAATCTTATTGTTTGGCAACTTCAAATTGTTTTCTTTCGCCCATTTCAACTGTAAAGCTTCACTGTTGACTATTGAGTCGTATACATCATATCCTCCTGTGCATTCCAAAGATGATTTAATACAATCTGATAAACCAAAACTATCATAAAACATACTTGCTTTCAGCTCATTATAAGATTGATCTTTCCATTTGAAATTATTTGTGAAAA